>Ga0209780_1004628_pt1 | contig 10647 bp, 9 predicted proteins | sample WorMetexBAHAMAS2_FD_187384 | JGI IMG/M metagenome (GOLD analysis project Ga0209780, IMG submission 187384) | Marine gutless worms symbiont microbial communities from Max Planck institute for Marine Microbiology, Germany - Inanidrilus exumae... | ecosystem: Host-associated > Annelida > Digestive... | reverse complement strand
GATTCCGCACACGTCCATCTCGTCTGAGCGCAGAAACGACAATGAACGCGTTATGTTACTGCAGCTGTCGTCGACGAAATTGATGAATTAGTTTCTATATACGGTCCTACTGACCTTTTCAGCGATAACGTTAATTACCTGCCGTGCACGCCCCATTGCTATCTTGACTTGAATTAAGTTGATTTATCTGACAGGTGTAACGCCCACGTGCCGTGCGTTGTATGTATGTGTCAATTACGGCGTTGCCGACCGATCCCGCTCAGTGGGCATGGCTACGTGAATGTTTTCGACCAATAAGGAGCCGTATGTCGCGAGGACCTCAATTCTACACTACTCACCTGTAATGATAAATTAGCCCCGTACAGGACTGACGTTCGACTCTTTAGAAATGACGTTTGTGCCTATTTCAAAGTCACGTGATGCAAAAAGTAGGTCGAATATCAAAAATGAGGCCCGAACAAATTTACATATTGTGCCCTATTTTAAGAATCTGTGGTCAGTTGCCAGCTCCCATTGTAAATAACGGAGGATTTCCAACTTTGAAGGGCTCATGACCTTGACCTTGGATCGGCTCCTACTGCATACTGTCATGCATCAGTCATTGACGTTTAACTACATGCCAAATTTCATTGAAATCAAAGAAATGTTTTGTGGACGGACGGACGGACGGACGCACACACGCATGGACAGACATCTGAGACCGGCTTTATTAGGTTGACTCTGTCGAAGAGGCGACCTAGTAATATTAGAGATAAACAAAGTGTAAGAAACATAAGGATGAAATGACGGAATACATCTAACGTTTGTCGGACATTTGCAGCTGGTCGAACTGTTGAGTGACAATGTCTTCAGCCGACAAACTGCCAAAGTTGTCGTTTGCGAACGGATTTAAATCAAACGTTTGTGAACTGACGGCACGCTCTTGTGGCACAGAAGTCCTGCATAACCAGAACCACATCCACGTAATGTGATGCGTGTCCTCCAGTAACAGCAAAAGCAATGGTCTCAAGTATAATATCAGCCTAATATTACCTCCTGCTCCATTATATTGGCAATTTCTAGGTGAACCTAGATTTGCTCGTTCCCCCTCGGTTTCATCCCTACATGTTCCAACCAAAGCGTATAAAAATTCAAACATCTAAAGCCTCGACTTCTCCACCAAAAAATTCACTTACAAAGGGTCATTGTTCTTACACACGATTCTTTGGCAATTCATGACTTAATTTCTTACGTTATGTATTTGAAAACCAAAATGCACAGCACGCGACAAACGGATTATTAAAAACTCTATTTCCTAACAGCACAAAACTGTCAATTATTTACTGCAGACGCTTTGACGATAATGTACTTAGTGCTGGCACAGTACGGCTGAAGTCCTTTTCCTCAAAAGTCAGCAAATGAAAAAATAGCGAGGTTCAATGTTATTCCATCTGGAATGGCATCTGGGTATGGTAGAAACTTTACACCAACCAACCATTCAGCATCACCCGTGCGTGGTGATTAATGACACTACAGGGTGACTCAAAACTACAACAGCAGTTACAGTGAGCCAAAAAAAGGTGCTACTTTACTCTCTCGCCCACAACTCTGCCAAATGCTGACAGACTTTCAATCAAAATTCTCGCACCAACAGACTCCACGGTAAATTTCTAATAGTGTTTTAACCCACCATACCTAAATCTGTCGCTACACTATGCTGTGAAACATATGACAGCCTTTTCACCCACACTTACGGCTGTCACAGGGGTACTGATTTTACCTCAGTTTGTCTGTGTGTCTGTTTTCCGCTCAATAAAAAACCGATGCACAAACTTGACATAGAAACGTTCCCAGATGAGTCTTGGAAATCCATTTAGTTTGGGATCAAAAGGTCAAGGTCACAAGTCACATAAACATCGTTGGCATTGATCTTTGTACTCTTGTGAGTGCTGGCTTCTTCCAGTTGGCCAACAGTAAACTGTGGTCTGTTTTTTGTTCCATTGTATACATACTGTTTCAGCGGAGCATCAAGATTATTGGTAGTCAGAGGAGGCATGACTGCGCCATGCTGCTGCTGCTGCTGCGGCATGAGTGACATTGGTAAATAAAGAGCTGAGGTGTCGCTGACGATTCGCCGATGTTTCATCACTAAATGCCGCTGTCCGGCCATGCCATCAGCATTACCCTTTTACACACATCACATTCAATAATGAACAATTTACAAGAAAGATCCATAACATTGTGCTAAGTGTTACATCATGATGTATATTTACTGTACAATAAAATAACTGATATGCCCAAATTTGCAATAATACACATGAATATGTGGCGTTTCGTAAATAGCAATGACTGCTTTTAATCGTAACTAATTAACTGCCCACATAATTTCAATTATTCAAAAATATGTAGTTGAAATGAAGCTTACTATTCAACTAAGCATCCTGCTAATAACAACGTCAAAATCGGTTACATCTGTAAGACTAAGATAACTCTGCAAAACAGATAAATATACATCGTCAGCCTAGCCTATCATGATGCTACTAAGTAAGTAAGTAAGTAAGTAACAGAATTTATAGGGTGCTAATCTAACGGCCTAAACAGTCACGAAAGCACCTAGTCATGCCCCGTAGGCCAAACGAAACAGTATTGTCTTTAGTCCACTGTGAAACTGTCCGAGTGTAGTGGTCGATGCACGTAGGGTCGATGGCAAAGTGTTCCAGATACTAGGACCAAGGCACAGATTGGCACAAATATTACAAAAAGTTAACTGACTAGACATTTTAAACTAATTAAAACAGGTGACTGCTTCGGTTCTAAAATTTGGAGCCATAAATAAACCACTGTTTTTGAACTACATGAGAACTCAACTTACATGTGTTGTGTCTTGTTATTAAGCACAATCAACAGTCACCTGCTCACTCCTTACCTGTAACAGATGTAAGTCACTGTTTGAGCCCGTCTTTCCCTGTGGAATGACACCGCGGTACTGTGGCATCAGCATTCTCTGGCCAGCATAAGGCAAGGCCGAAGCATGTCCAACAGCCTGCTGCAAACAGCCGGGCATAGGGTATGACAGAAATCGGTGTTGCACCACGCCTGGCGGGTACGCCATGAAGTTGGTGGCAGTCTGTCCGGGTGGCGAGTTAAAGCGGCCGAAAGATGACGAACAAAGGTTGGCATGAGGCCTGCTGTGACCGAATGAATGATGAAACTGGCGGGCCGCTGGAAAAGCGGCCACTGATGACGCCAGAGGGTCAAGATTGGCCAGTAAAGTGCTCGCAGGATCTAAGTCAATTAGTGAACTCATGTCATGCTGAGGTGGAGAGACGTGTCTTTCATGCGGCCACTGTGGCTCATCAGATAACAACAGCAGCGAGTCTTGCTCTTGATTCGGAGGCTGCTGCTGTGACTGCGACTGCTGTTGTGGCTGTACAGGAAGTTGCGGCTTTCTGTCTGCACTGGCGCTGGCTGAAGTAGCCGCTGCCGACACGACTGCTGACGATGTCGCTCCCGGTTGCTCACAGACACCACCACTGCTGACACCAGATGGCTGAGACTGTCGCAGTGCGCCATCGGCCGGCCGCGGTCGTTGTCGCGGCTTCACTGACGTGCTCTCGATGTCCGTCGCTGCGCCAACTCCTTTACGACTTCACATGACAGACGACCAACAACACAGACTGCAGATTTACATCACGATTATATTTAGGAACAAATCACCTGGGTTAACGGTCATTTTCCACGGGAACCCGGATGAGGAGTCAGATGCTCCACTGATCCCGAGGAACGACTGGTTACAATTTGTCTGTGCGTCAACACATTTCCTGTTGTCGACAAGGAAATCACTTGCTGGACCTCATTTTTGTCCATTAATTCCAGAGATTGACTGTTCCAAAACATATTAATCTTATGTATTTATAAAACCAAATCCGCCAGTGTGTGTCAGTATGTCCTGTGCACATTCCTAACACTAATGAGATTTTTAAAAATATACACCGCAAATAATTGTACAAAAAAGAAACAAGGCAGAAGATCCCGATAAACAACAAAGTTTATAGCACGACATGGAAAAAGGCAGCTTTTGTGGAGTGACCAATAGCTACAGAGATCTGTCAAAATGATTAAGTGAATTAGTTAAACAACTGCACAGCAAAGAATAGTTAAATACCACAATCCAAGTCCAGATCCAAAGTGCAACTGGGAAATACACTCACAATAAGTAAGTAACATTATTTATACACGGTGAGCCTCCTAACTAAAGCGTCACAAAGCGCTGCGGTCTCAAGCACCAAACAGATGGGCCTTGAGCAACCGTTTAAACTGTTCAACACTGTCACATGGCCGTAGATGGATTGGCAGCATGTTCCACAAACGTGGTCCAGCAGCCACAAACACCAGTCGGTCACAATGGGTATCTCCAGCATCATCACAGATGATATATTTAACTCGCTATGAGTATCAGTGAAATGAAATGAATATAACTGGATACGCTGCCCATGCCAAAGCAATATATTCCGTAAGAGCGACGAATGCTAACCTGGAACTCTGACGAACATTTGTCTGTTTAGCTTCAGACTCGGTCAGTGGCAATGGAAGAGATGATATATCTGGGACTGACACTTTCTGCAACCAAACGAACACAGTTTCAACATTTCTCACCATCCGGCCCAAATAATCCTAATCGAATACACACACAGTTACACTGTCATTTCTTTGAAAAATAATTCTACAGTTTCACTTACATAATCTGTGCTCTATTTAAATGTCAAAATAGTTAGTTTCATAACACGTATTCTTAATTCAAATTAAGCAGAAACAAGGCTCTGCCATGGGCATCTGCATGCAACGGAATTTCGCGGTGACCACTGGCTTGAGAAAACTAGTTTACAGGTGGCGAAAGCATTGGTCAACAAGGCATTCAAGGATAGAAGACTTAGCCCTCAGTGCAGCCACCCGGCACACATGACCAATCATAATGTCTTCTGATTGACTCTGGCCCACTGGTGCCAATATATGATAAATTAGCCCCATACGGGACTGACGGTTGACTCCTACCAACTTCAAAGTCACGTGACACAAAAATTGGGACAAAAATAAAAAATTCGGCCCTGAAGAGCTTTAGGTATTGCCCCCTAATTTAAGAATCCGTGTTCATTTGCCAGCCCCCATTATAAATGAAGAGGAGATAGCCGTTGAAAATGGCCGAACCCGACTTTCAGGGGCTCGTGACCTTGACCTCGAATCAGGTTATACTGCATACCGTCATGCATCACTCATCGACGTCTACCTACATACTAAATTTCATTAAAATCGAAGAAACTTCTTGTGAACAGACAAACGAACGGATGTACAAACATTTTAGACACGTTATAAACACGATTTTATCCACAAAAACAGAAGTACATAATTACTGCATTGTCCTCAGAGGTGGACCGAGTCACGGCCACAGGTAACATGTGTATAAAGTTTCGTAAAGTTGGAACGTGCACCTGTTGAGAGATGCGAGTGGATAGACAGACAGACAGACACACACAGACATACAGACATGCTGACTGCAATACTTTGCACCGCTGCTGGGGGCAAAACGTATCGCAGTTGTCAGCCAAGTGAAACATGCAGACAGACATACTGTGTATTTGTTTAATCAGCTTTCATTTCCAAAGTTCCTCCAGTTTGCTTTGATTGACTGAGTTACGTATTACTTCCCACCCGACACAAAATGGGTCATTTCGGAGACGTTCTTCCCAGCCAATCTTTTGGGTTAGTACTAAAAAACTAAATCAAACACAACAAAAGCAAATATACGTCCGTAACAAAATATACTACAACATAAAATAAATGCAAAAGTCACGTTTGGTCGCCTCCTACGACTTCCGGCCTGGAAACGAAATGGGTCTATTCTGGAAGAAGTTGATAGGTAAGTCCGGAAGTAAATGAGTGAGAAAGTAAATAAGTAAGGAAGAAATTATAAGGTAAGAAGAAAGTAAGGAATGAAGTTAGGTAAACAAAGCAATTTATAGGGCAATGAAATCAGGGTGCATTACACCCCAGAGCCCGTATGGGGCCCTCCAGTTTGGGCCCCAAAAAGGATCTTTGAGGAGATAAATGGAGCAGGCTTTTATGAGCAGGATACCCAACCAACAACATCAAAGCACCGAAGGTAACACCAGGCAATAATGCCAACCGTAGAAAATCATCAACTCGACCTCAACCTTTGTTTTTATCGGCCATCCGACTCGCGAATATCGCGATAAACAACGTCAAAGTAAGAACACAGAAAGTCGTATAGAATTACAGTTGCACACAGCACTGCACGACAGCAAACATTTATGACCAGGACAGTAGTAATGATCAGGAAGTGCTGGAAACGACGGCATGACCAATAATAAAACTAACGTTAATGTTAGGAACGGGGCAAGGCTTATGTGCCAGTTTGAACGCAATCGCCGACACTTGGTAAATGTCGGGTCGGTCCTCACAGTCGACCTCCAGTAAGTACCCTGCAACAGTCACACAGCAGAAAATGCCGCTTCACTAACACACTTCATAAACATGAAGTTACACATTAAATACACTTTTTTCAGCATTGCAAGTTTGTAATTTGGAAAATATAAAATGTTCTCCAAAAAACACAAAAACATTACTTCAAAATACTTGCTAAAAACATTTTCTCTCAAAATACAAAGTTTTGACAACACTGCCCAAGATATTCAACTGTATGATAAAGGCAGTTAACCAACACACAGACGCCTGTAATTTCTGCAATTAGCATTGTCTAGTCCATTTAATACTCCATCATCATTATTGCAAAACATCTTCAGCAAGCATACTTACACATCATTTTTACTCAATTACAACCACTTAATATGAAAGTTCATCATTATAGTAAATCCCACTGCTGCAAAAAACACACTGCCGGTGTCAAAATAATTAACAGACAAATTATTTTCACATTTATCCAATCAGCATTTCTTCAGCTATACATTCTGATATCTTCATTAAGGTTGGTTAACTGTTCTAGAAGCTGCACATAAAAACATGTCAGCATATTTTTCTAAACACGATAACACCACCATCAACACCACCTCCATTATAATAGCCATTTTTCAGTTGAACTTGGGATAGCCAGCCCCTCTCAGTTGCCTTCCTTGACTTATACCTTAATTATCACACAGAAATCCGAGCCACGTGCCTACCTATCAGAGCATGAATCGACCGAGAATATGGCGAATTGTCAGGTATTGTAAAGGCTCCGCTCTGTATCGCCAGCATGCTGTCTCCAAATGGCAATGTTGAATAGCACAGACGATACAGGAAACAGCCGAGTGCCTACACACAATTCATTGTCAAAAATAATTGTCAGCAGCTGCAACATGAAGTTACTTTGTCTACCATTACGAAGTCCTGTTTTTGTTTAAGCCAACCATTCTCAACATCCAATTCATTACAGGCCACATGTCCTTCTAATGCCTGACTTTAAGCAAAAAAAATTAACTAGGAAATAACTAACTAGGAAATACACTCACAAAAAGTAAGTAAGATTATTTATACACGGCGAGCCTCCTAACAAAAGCGTGAATAGCATTAGGCACGTTCTTAAGAACCAAGTAATTGCACAATTTGGAAGCTAAAACTGACTACAATGAACATCTCATAATAGACTTCGATGATATGTAAATACACAGCAGTTTCAAAAGCAAGTACGATACCTTTAACGACTGCTGTACGATTGATTGACTGAGTTAAGGTTTTGTGTCCCACCCAAAACAAAATGTGGTCATTTTGGAGATGTTCTTCGCAGCCAATCATTTGGCTTAATACTGAAAAACTAAATCAAACACGACAAAAGCAAACATGCATCCGTAACAAAATAAAACATAAAATGAACCCTAAAAAACTAAAGTCAGATTTGGTAAACTGCTACAAACACTGGCCTCAAATAGGAACGGGTCTATTCTGGAAGAAAATAAGGAACTAAACGAGTAGGGAAAAATAAGTAAGGAAGAAAGTATAAAGAAAGAGAAAGTAAGGAAGGTAAAATCAAGGAAGTCAAGTAAACAAACAAACGATTTATATAGTGCCAAAATCAACAAATCTGGTGCATTACCGCCTGGGAGCCTGTATGGAGCCAGTATGGAAAGTAAATAACAAAGCTTGAACATTTAATTAACCAAAAAACCCACAAACATCCGTTTTGTTTGCTATATACATCAACATACATACCCAAAATCATTCCATACTGCGCATAATCGGCATTCTGTGCTACATTACAGTGCCCAGAAATTTCCAGTCACATCATTACAGTTATTCAAGAGATAATCACCCAGATATCAGCTTTAGTGGTAATAGTCTTGCCAGAATACAGATCCACCATCTCTGGAGATCGATATGATACTGTCGTGTATCTGTATCAGCCACAGTGACAGCTGCACTGTTATAAACAACGGTATTGACTACGCTAAATTTTCAGTAAATGCCCAATTGTGAAAACGTTCTTAATAGAAGATCTCATTGTGGTGAAATGTGCAACAGCCGACCCATCGAAGGCCAGAGCACTATGCTTTACAACATTCATTTGCTGAAAGCACATATGTACCTCTCAGTGTACATCTTCCTGGCAGCAAATGACTAGTCTGCCTAGGAACGGATGTCGTAACTCTTTACCACTTGCTGTTAATACTAGATGGAAAGTACTCTGAGAGAGTACAACTCCCCGCTAAAGTGAAATTTGGGGGTTTTTGTCACCAATACTTGGCAACATTTGCCACACCTACTATTACAAGTATGAAATGTAAACAATCGCCGGTTTACGGAGTTTCTGACCGTTACTTCCACATCCCTCTACCGATTGTAACGAAACACTAACTTGGTCTTCCCTTTACCCCTAGGAACCTTCCCATAAAATTTGGTACAAATCCGTCCACAATCTTTTTGGTTATCGTAGTCATAGACAGACACACAGACAGACAGACACACAAACCAACGCCAGTAAAAACATACTCCCTCGCTTTCGCGGGGAGAATAAACTGACGTAGTTTTGCATTACGTTACATAACACTCACTTCATTGTTTCAAGACGTCCAGCCCATAAAAACCTCTGCCCCAAAAAGTTCTCTTCCCCAACAAGTGGAAAAACTGAGGAGGAATGGGCTAACCAACCAGGGTTCAGTTACATCAAATCTCTGAAAGTCCCCAGGTGTTGGCTACACAACTGTTTTCTATTACAAATTCACGAAACAACTGGAAAAATTAGACACATTAGTTGCTAGTGGACGCTGCAACTGTTTTTTTTCACGACAAAGTTAGTTGTTGCGTGTCTGGCTAAAAGTTACAAGGACATCAGACCGGGCAATTTCTTCCTGAAGCTGCTGTATGTTGACTTTTGTGTGAGTCACACCGGCAGCACTACCAAAATCACACAGAACATAGTGTCCACTCGACGACTGTAGCACGTTCTCCGCCTTCAACCACATACATGCACACAACAATGTCGGCAAATGCATAAAACACGATCGTCACCTAAGAGGTTACCAGTTCAATCCTCACCTGTATACTGCAAGCAACTATATGCTCAGGCTAACTTAGCCTCCTACCCACAGTGGGACAGAAACAAGTTGTAGCTCACCTAGTGAGAGTGTCACCATGCAAACGTTAGACAAAATAAATAAATTTAGACGAACTCAGTCGCTGGCATAATCAAATTAACATAGGCTTGGGCTTTGTGCATCTCTACCCTAACATTTCTGTGGCTATTTTTTGAACCATGGTGCATAATTAGATGTTTGCTGTAACAATAATGCATGTAAAGGCATTTGGTAAAAAACTGTAAATTTCACATGTGCACATACCTTAATATCTCTGTGGATAATAGGAGGCTGACAGTGGTGAAACTGTGCAATGGCTTCACACACGTCGCAAAACACTAGCAGAATGTTCTTCTCACTTAAACCTCCGAGCATCTGTCTCTCAGCCATCTGTGATATCAGTCGCCCTACACACCACAAAACAATTCAGGCAATGGTCCCCATTACTTCACGTTGGCTTGCCTCGTGTACAAACAACTTGGCCACACTTAAGCTACCTAGCGGCATACGTTATGGTGCTAAAAATACACCGGAACACACTACAAAACTAACTAATCAACTACTGCCAGAACTAACAGCCTTTCCTGATTTTCCGCTACTTTAGCACTGGCAACTTGGATGGATTACCATTCGACATAATGACTTTGACTGCCAACTGATATTTTCAGCTGCTACCTGTTACAGCCATATCAGTGCTGTTCACAGTAGTAGTAGTAGTAATAGAACGTACTGATTAACGTGGCGTAAGCTAGGTAAAGTAGCTTCTAGGACACGGTACACAAACATGAGAAAGAAATTTAAAGTGATGGGAAAGATTTTGGTAAATAAAAATGTTTTAAGTTGTCTCTTGAAAGACTTCCCCGCACTTCAGATTCAGTTGTAACTGGGAACAACTCATGCCTTACAAATGAATGCACACAAACATGCATTATTATTGTTATTATTATAATGACTACTAACGTTAATATTCAGGCCTGAAAGTCTATGTGAATCAAGGTTTCGTCTGTTACAAGGCAAACTTCAGCGAGCTGTCAGCGTACATCTTCATGACGACAAATGACTAGTCTGCCTAGGAACGGATGTAGTA
>Ga0209780_1004627_pt1 | contig 10647 bp, 8 predicted proteins | sample WorMetexBAHAMAS2_FD_187384 | JGI IMG/M metagenome (GOLD analysis project Ga0209780, IMG submission 187384) | Marine gutless worms symbiont microbial communities from Max Planck institute for Marine Microbiology, Germany - Inanidrilus exumae... | ecosystem: Host-associated > Annelida > Digestive... | reverse complement strand
AGAGCGCTCCGACCCGTCACGGTCTTCCTCAGGACGTGGTGCAGGATGGCCAGGTGCGTGACAGTGCCTCAGAGCGCTCCGACCCGTCACGGTCTTCCTCAGGACGTGGTGCAGGATGGCAAGGTGCGTGACAGTGCCTCAGAGCGCTCCGACCAGTCACGGTCTTCCTCAGGACGTGGTGCAGGATGGCAAGGTGCGCCTCAACAAAGTCCCGTTTTGTGCCCGACTTGGGGTCGTTAAGTGAGTCAGCGGATAGCGTCTGCCAGCTGAGGTTTGCTAACATGTCCGCGTGAAGACCGGTCCCAACGATGTGATCACACACCTCGTGCACCTTGACACTCATCGTCCAGACTGCCTACAGCCGCACACGGCGCAAATGTAAAATAATTTTCAACTGTAAAATATAGGCTGTGCATATGGTGACAGTGACGTAATTTCTTCATTCCTGTCTATGCCAGCTGTTCTGGTCGTCGTGATGTAGGGCAAGGAAATGTAAACATTTTGCAGCACGTATACAATCAGATCGCCAATCTGGTGCTAGCACTAAGCTTTTCTACTTTTCTACTGATTCAATTTTATTTAAACAACGTAACAAATCTTCACTAGTTAACTTCACACGGTACGACATGGAAGTCGTATCGTGACGTCACTTCACCCCATATACAGGCAGCGGAATTTTTGCTTCTTGTGAACCCGCTGTAGGAAATAAGCCTAGTCTGCCACCAGTTCTATACGTGACAACGGTGTCGCTGAACAGTCTTCTAACCTGAGATTGAACATGCGTCTTCTTTGGCAATGAGGAACAATATCAGCATCGCTGTAGCGTTTCTGTGATTACAGCGCCGTTATACAAGAGTCATGTCTTACTTACTTACTTATTTGCTTACTTACGATTACGATACGAGATTGCTACCGAGTCGTATAAACGTGAAAGATCAACCACCAGTTAGCGTTTGCTCAAGTTATAGCTAAAATGTCGAGGATGGTTCTTTGAGACACACTTTATTGTAGTGACAGAATTATGAACATCCGTTAGCACGTTGGAACCGTTACGAGCAAGAGCGTATAATGGCATCTTTTCTGACCTATAACCCTGGCCAATGACCTGCTTTTTCGCCGCACCGTGTAGAATGTTGAGTCGTACAGCAGTGTGTTACGAATGAACAGTATGAGTTTTTTTGAATGAAATTATGGAACGAATAACGCGGAAATAACAAACGGCTTACCAGCGCAGTGTGACTTACTAACTTACTTACTTACTTACATAGGAAATTCTATGCGTCTACCTATTTACACCTGCGGCAATGTCATGCAAAATACTATATTCAAGACAGTATCGTATATCGTAAAGATACAAGACAGTGTTCTGTCTTGTATCTACAGAAAACTTTTTGAAACTATCTTGACAACAGTGAAGCTGAAGATACTTTTGGAAGATACTTTTCCCGATATACCTTTTACCAAAATAAGGTGTCGCCCTAACGGTACGTAACCGTACAGGACTGCCTTGCAGTGTCGGCCGACCGACCGTTCACGCGCCCGGCCCGATCGCCCACCGGCAGCGTTACAGACGACGACGACAGACGACAGACGCCAGCCAGCAAAACGATACTGGCCCATTAAGCGGGCCAGTAATAAGGCTGGCCTCAACTGAAGTCTGAAATAACGAACCCATTTTAGTGAACTGCATAGCGGCGATGTCAAAAACCAGAAGTTACTTGCAGTTATCTGCTGTTAATATTAACAATCTCCGAGCTGTCATGAACAAACACATTATTACATTTAGTAGATAAAGTAACTAATTTCATAATTACAATAACATTATGAAAAATACACAAACGTGCAAATCAGCAGGCAAATGCAAAAATTATCTACCAAAAAGTACCGTTAAAAGTATCTTAAAGATACTCTTTTGTATCTTGTATCTCCACAATACTTTTTAAAATTATCTTGCAGAACGTTGCCCTGCAGTGAAGTGTATAACTTCTTAGATTTACCCCGAGCGAGGTAATTATGTGATCCGGTAAATCCTCGTCCTTCTCCAGAAGTTCAGGACGTAGATGTTGTCGCCACATCTTCTGTACGAGCTCGACGAAGTTGCACTCGAGTAGCGTGCTGATCAACTTGGTTTTCTTCGACGACGTCTCAGCGCGAGCGAGTTTTCGCGCGTCACGAAACAACTCGCTCGTCTCCTGTATACAAACGATAGAATCCTACTGCAATGGAATCTAGCACCGAGTGTTCTTTACGTTGCCGACATACGAGTAAAGTTAAAAGTTGAACGCAGAGTATGATCGGTGTTCGCTTCAGAACATATTCTAGACACATCACCGCGTCACTAACACTCTCCCAGTGAGATACTGTCCAGCCACCATGCATTTTTGATGCTTTATTAAACCTCAAATCACAATTCTCGTGTACCTTGATATAGGTTGGGCCGTGTCGGCCATGGACCACCCGAAATTTTGTTTGTGTGGGCCACAATGCAATTGGCCCAAGCAATAACTAGCTCATATATATGTACAACGTAATATTTTGTATCACGGTTTTAATTATTTAATAACGTATGCTGTGGCAGCAGTTTGAACCTTTGCTGCTTACCATTAGTCATTATCATCATCGTCGTCACGCCAGCATCATTTTAGCATGCTTACAAATTGTAAATACTTTTTGACTGTAATCGCTGCTTCTATGACTTAGTTCGTTAGTAGCTTCGACCCAGCCACACGTTTTGTCGTGGCGCCCCTTTGCCTTGACTACATTGCCTAAAGAGAAAAGCGGGAGCTGTGTTGACGAATGTTATGAGATATTGGTCACCAACACGGAGGAGGCAAGCTGAGTCTGACCAAATTTATATATTGGGGTATACCTCAGGTAATATATGGGAACACGTTCCTCCTTCCTCCAAAGTTGAAACGTGGCTACTACTACTACTGTGCACCCTAATAGCACTTCCTACCGTTGCAAGGCAAAATAAGTATATGCTTTGGGGCTATGTAATAATAATAAATGGCGATGGTGGATGCCGATGGCAGCAGCCTAAGGAAAAGGAAGGAAAGGAAGAGTATTTACATAGCGCCATTTGTATACTATGTATATCTCAAAAAGCTCAGGCATGGATCATATAGTTTTACCTGCAAGTACATCATGCCTGCCTTTCCTTCGAAAGCGTTCACCAGATGGCGCCACCCCTAATTGAGGTAGAATACATCCAATTGCAGCTTACTACTCATCGATCGATCCCGACGGGATGAAAGGCTGAGTTGGCTTACCGGCAAACTGACAAGCCAAGTCGGTTGGCTCGGTTTGAGGGTTAGCGGCCACCTGGCGCTGAGTCTGCATTCATCAAATGAACCGGTTGAACTCTCGTAATGGCTTTGGCTATGATGACAGCACCATAAATATTTTCGTGGTATGATTGTTATTAAATTATCAGGATTATTATGGCTACATAGCTTCACCTGTCACTTATTCCTCTTCTGATTCACCACGCTACATAGCAAGTTTCTAAAGTTACCTTCGAGAAAATGCATAGGCTTAGAGTGGCGGAATCAATTTTATGTTGGACTTCTTTTTGAGAAACTTCATTTTTCTCTAAGTTAATAGAACTTTCCTTTTTTGACAAATTCTGACTTGAGTGTTTATAGCGGTACAACGAACAAACAGTCAAAAGGAGATAAATCACGCAAAGTAAGTAACATAAATTTCATGAGACATTTTGCCTGCACGAACTAGAATGAAGAAGTTTATGACGCAACAATGTTTCTGTTTCAAAAACTGTCCGAAAAAGTGGCAGCTTAAACCCCATTTTTGTAACTGGAGGGACTCCAGTCTCCCCACAGTTTTTTCTGTTGCCCTGGCTTCAGCATCTGCTATACCTTGTCTTCGAAGTTCTCTTTGTCTCTGAGCGTCGTCAGTCGTTGCTTCCACTGCGCCACCTCTTCCTGCATCTCTTTGTCCTCAGAGCTCTTGGTTCCTGCATCCGCAGCTGATGCGGAGTCTTGAGTCGCCGGCGTGGTACTCGCCTCCATCGCTGCATCCACACATCATACAAACGAAGCAAATTCCTCTCAGATCAGACTTTTACCTGGCTTTTAACTAACGGTCACACTTTAAAATATAGATCCACCTTGTACTATTCCTGGCCAATCAGCCTACTAAAACTGACACTATCAAACCACAAGCGCATTTTCGCAATGCATCCCGGCTGTACGCGTATAGTATCATGCACTGTCCCCATGTTTAGTGATGTTAATTGTTAAACGAGACGATCCTCGAAACCGAGACCGAGACCGAAACCAAAATTTTGGCCTCAAGACCAGTCTGGTTTTAATGGTCTCGAGTTATGAGTGATGGTCGATGCATTGTTTTATTTTGTAACGTTTTAGCCTACTATACGTCGGTGTCATGTACAATAAATGAATGAAAATAATATTCTTACCGCAATGACCGCGTCAGGAAGTGCTGTGGTCTATCGATTATGCGTGCAAGCTCGCTGTCGATACTTGTGATAATGCACGATATTGGTCGAACAGTAGGCCTATACGATCATCAGTGACTCTAGATCAAACGTGTCAGGCAGTAAAAACAACACTACAGTGCAGTTGTACAAACATCGTGCTAATGTTAATGCTATAGGCCCGGCCCCCTACGCTTGATTGGACTTGCACGCGCACGTTGCGTTGCCAAGCAACTGACGTCAACAATCTGCAGAGGACAACGGTCGGTCAATAGCATTTTAGCATGCACGCTAAAGAGCTAATAGGCTACGTGCACGTGCGCGTGGCTTTCATGAAAGGAAACTTTAGCACGCCGCAGTGGTGTGGTCATCTTAATTTTTGCATCTACTGCCTCCCCAGCGGAGATTATAATGACAAAAACGTGCACTGGATTAAGATCTACCACAAATTTTAAATTGTGACCTCACCCACAGCTACAACAAACAAGAAGCTTAGCTATCGCAGAGGGACCGCGCGATACACTCTTGTCAACTGCTGCACAGCTGGACGAAAAATCACATTTTGGAGAGGCTTCTAGTAGGTGAATAAACAAATCGTAGATTATTACGCTACATTTTCCAAGTTATGGGAGTTAGAAAGGTCCCAAGCAGCAAAAGTGACCTGCAAGGTCACTCAAGGTCACTGGTGTTGCTGCCATTCGATAGGCTTGGCCTGCTAATACAATACTGAACAGTACTTAATATCACATTCACTCACTTGCTATCGTCTGAAGTGACCAGGGCAGGATTTACATGTTGGGGGGCCCTGGGCTAACAATCTGATAGGGCCCTTCTCTTTACATGTTGGGGGGCCCTAAACTAACAATCTGATAGGGGCCCTTCCCTGCCTCTTCAATTCAATTCCTTCCCCTCCCCTTTTAAAGGGGGTCCGGGTGTCATCCCCGGAAAATTTTTTTGAAATCCTAGATGCCTGTAGGTGAGTTTTAGAGCATTTTGGGCAGTAAAATGTTTGTTTTGTAAAGCCAGTTTCGTGCTAAGCACAACAATTTTTTCGACAGGAGTTGACCTAAATAAACTGCACTGACTCGAAAGTTGACAATAACCATGCACTGAACACACATGAAGCACTGCATGGCGTTACGGCGATCAAATTCTGTGTGAATTGTTTTTTTGTCTTGGCTTTGGGGGCCCTCTGCTTTGGGGGCCCTGTGCTGCAGCCCTTTTAGCCCATTGGGTAATCCAGGACTGGAAGTGACCGTCGATCTACAGTGGGTGTAGTCGATAGACTGTACAGTCTTCAGAGGAGGACCGAGGCACGGCCACGCGGCGGTGGCATGCTTGTTACTCCGACCACATATCGGCACCTGTACGTTTTATTACTGGCCCGCCTAATGGGCCAGTATTATTTTGCTCGATGGTGTCTGTTGTCTGCCGTCGTCGTCTGTCGGCGTCGTCTGTCGTCTGTCGGGGTCTGTAACGCTGCCGGCGGACGGGCCGGCCGGCCGCCGGGCTCGTGGGCGGTCGTGCGGCCGACACTCCACGGCGGGCCAGTATGGCTACGTCCCGTTAGGGCGACACGTTGTATATATCCGTTCTTTCTGCCATAATTGGTACGACTGTTAGCAGACAGTACAGACTTGTAGCGAGTCCAGCATCTGCCGAGTCCAAGTCTCTGATAAATAAGTCGCGTCTGAGTTCGACAGAATTATACTCGACGGCGGACCGGAGTTCAAGCCCGGACTCGAATACTACAAGTCTGGGAGCCTGCTCGACTGTGTAAGACTGTTCAGTTTGTTCAAGGTTGCTGTTGTGCCTTGTAGACGTGACGGCTCCGCTGATAGTCTGCCCAGCGAGCATCCAGGTGGAGACGGCTCCGGACGAGAGCGTGGGACGCGTGGAATGGAGAGTGCCGGCGGCCGTGGATAACTCCGGGTTCCAGCCGACAGTGACCGTCATCCCGGCACTTGTACCGCCGGTCCTGCTGCCGATCGGCGACAACAGCATCACGTACACGGCCGAGGACGGCAACAAGAACAAGGCGCGATGTACCTTCACCATCACCGTCAGAGGTCGGTCTGTCGGTCTGTCTGTCTGTCCCGTTACCAGGCAACGGTCGCTGAAAAACGTGACGCTATCTCACCCATTTCAACCTTTGCCTTCTATTTACTAGTATGCGCCGGCTGGTACTGTGTAATTGTAATTGTGTAATTGTTCGCCCTATCATACACTGTCTAACTTTATGACGAACTGCGCTAGCACTTGACTCACTGTTTTTGTTCCTTTACCTAGAAGTTTTAGGACTTATGTCACGTTAATGTAAATACTTTAACTAACTAAACTAACTAACTAACTAACTAATTGTGTAATTATTACAGATCGCTTTAATGGCCCAGGTAGAGAAATCGGTGTATGTGTGTCTGTGTGTCTCACCTATACGAACTACACGACTTCGACGTAGATATCTGGCACGCTGCTACGTCGTCTTGACGTTGACTCTGCCTATACGTCAAACTCAAACGTGAAGGTCATAGTTCACCGTCGCAGGAGGAATAACGTTGCTAAAGTGGCCGGTGCTACCTCCTGTAAAGCCTTCTAGTTTTTGGCGACCGGGTATGTACACCCGATCGCCTATGATACGGATCGGACGCGGCACACTTGGTTGCAAAGCCTGCGTCGAAATTACCGCCCAACGGCTTCCAAAAAGTAGCCCGACTTATTGTATCCTCTTAGTGTATCCTAGGCGCCTCTGGAGTCTTTGATATACTGGCGCTATACAAGCTAGATTATTATTATTGTTATAATTATTGTTATTCACTGTAATTTTAGCACATTTTAGCTGAGCTGTTGTCTAAACTGTTTTAGACTGCCGTAGATGTCCATAATTATGCTATTTTAGCTGCACTTGTCGTGCGAGTTTCCATGATAAATATGTATTGACAGACACGCAGGCGCCGCGCGTCGACCGCTGTCGGTCCCCTCCGGCGTTTACTCGGCGCACTGCAGGCGAGGCGGCGACGATGCTGGTCGAGTGGGAAGAACCGTTGTTCTCCGACAACTCACACGGCCAGGTCAACGTGACGCAGTCGCACAGACCACCGGCCGCGTTCTCAGTCGGGACCACCCACGTGCACTACACGGCGACCGATCGCTATGGCAACAACGCCACCTGTGTCATTGACATCGTCGTTCAAGGTCTCGATCACAACTGTTTCATCGCAATGACTGGCGATATTGTGCTGATTACTTACTTGCTTTTCTACTTACTTATCACAAGGCGACCACTACTCTGGAAAACTGAGAAAACCTGGAATATGTCACGGAATTAAAATCGGGTTCAGAGAAAAGTTAGGGAAAGGTCAGGAGCAACATATTGGGTTCGGCATATTACATTAGTTGACCTCCAGTACTTGGAATTATTCTTGGTTTTGTTGGTTATTGTAGGTACTAGGTTAAATTCTACGTAGGCGTAAGAAGTAAAGCGTGGATTCATGCCGCAAAAGTGCAGTCGTTGTTTTAACAACTGGAACATTAAATTAGCTAAAGACTTTATATATAGCTACATAGTAGAATATTTATTATCTTTGACGTTAGCGATACATTTAAGGTATGACGAAGTTTTTAACTGATGACGTTATTGTAGATTTACCACTGAATGTCACAGTGATAGAAGTTTGAAAAGCAATCAGCATTTCGCAAAGTAGTCCGGGCAAAAATATAACGACGCCACCTTTCGGAATTGGATTTTTTCGACTCGCAGTGACCGACGGTCGTGTTTTTTGCGCCCTCCTATATGTACTTTCGTGCTTGGCGGAGCTGTTATATGCTATAGTAATATAGTGAGGCGTGTCTTGTGGCTGCGGTGCAGAGCACGCATGTGCCAATCAAGTGGTGCCGGGCAACGGCGACCTGGTCTGTCAACACCGCGAGAACGGCGTCGAATGTGAACCAGTCTGTCATCGAGGCTTCGAGTTCGCCGTCGTTCCCGCTGAGAAGTACTTCTGTGACTACGACGACGGCGTCTGGACGCCTGCTGACCGGTGGCCCGTCCGCGACTGTGCCTGTACGTCCCATTCATGCTCGTTTCACACCACCGTGGCTCCACCAGTATGGCCAAAGTGGCCATTGCCACGGCACACTGGCCGCTCGTGGCTTTGGTCGTATATACGATACGATACGGTAGATTAGCGTGCGATCAAAAACTGAAGAGATGGATAGCTCAATCTAGCGCACGGCACAGAAACGAAAAAAGAGGAATCAATAAAATCAAAAACTGAGTAGCTAAGAATAAACGGTCCAGGCAAAAGTCCGTGGAAGCAGTCCGGGAGGAAGAAGTGAAACTACAGGGGGTAGGATTTGTGAAAGAGCTAGGTTTTAAGCCGAGAGTGAAAGACAGATGGAGTTATAGATGTACAAAGATTATTTGTATAGCGCCTTTTGCTCTAAGTACAGTGGCGTTTCTACTGGGGAGGGCATGGGGGCCATGCCCTCATAATATGGACTTGCCTTTAGGTTGCCCCCCACTTTGCATACACTAGGCTTATAACGTGCCATACTAGTACTACGACGGTGGTTGCTCCACAAGTTGTGAAAAGTAACTACAGCAAAACTGCTCCTTACATACACCTGGAGTCTTTGCCCCCACATTTATGTTTGCCCCATTGTAGCTGCCCATTTTTATGTGCTAGTAACGCCACTGACCAAGTACGTTGTCAAATCATGAAAGTAGACAGAGGTGTATTCCCAGATTTGAGACTAAGACCGAAAATACAGTATGGTCCTCATTTATTATGCTGGCAGCGTCCAGCAGGAAGCATATTGTAACGGTCTGGCGTCCGTCCGTCTGTCCGTCTGTCTGTGCCGTCGGTGCATACTCAACGTGACTCACCAGGGGCAGCAGGCGACGCGGCCAGCGTTCATTTCCATATGAGTATTACGAGGGCGGACACGCTTGTAATGAGACGTGGAGTTGCACGTAAATAACCATAAAACGTACGGGCCACAACTCACAAGACGCTCCAGAATAAATGAAATTTTCAGGGGTAACGATTTTACAGGGGGTCGAATTTTTCATTTTTCCTATTTATTTTGAATGGGCCTTACAACAGTGCAGCGCTACTGCGCTGCCTGTGATTACCAAGTTTTCCGACCCCACATGTACTCTGCGCGTCCATTTGTGTGACCCCGTGGATTTTCGTGAAGATCTTTTATGTCAGTAAACTTGAGTCCTAGGCTGTCAGCAGCGTAGATTGCGTGAAAATACGTTCAATTCATTCGATTACTTCACAATCCGATAGGCGTGTGACAGTCGGGCGGACAAGGAGACACAGTTGTAGACATACACGCTATTCACATGCGCCGTGCGTAACTCTCTGCGTGTCGTCTTCAGCCGACCGTGAAAGTCGCAACGACAACGACATCTACCGCCAACATTGCCGCTGATAAATCAACCGTCAGCAGTCGTACACACATGAACGTGGGACGCGTTTTAGTCGCCCGTGTAGACCGCCTTGCGTTAGAAGTAGCTGTCGTTAAGTCTTGAATCGTAAAAATGTCGAACGCTGTTCTGTCTGCAGTCGCTCTGTTGACACGTTTGACAACAGCAACAGCACAAAGAGTGCGACTGGTTGAAGGCGTCGGTCCAGATGAAGGACGTCTTGAGGTGTATTATAACGGCAGATGGGGAACGGTATGTGATGATTATTTTGATGATAGAGATGCCAGAGTTGTTTGCTACATGCTCGCATACGGATACAGCGGATGGTACATTAGTAACCGCTACGGTGCCGGGAGTGGACGGATTTGGTTGGACAACGTTACTTGTACTGGAACAGAAACGAACATACGTACACAACTGTAGACACCGTGAAAACGTTTCAGTTTCATGTATCACAGTGAGGCTGGTTGGAGGTCCAAGTCCACGAGAAAGACGTCTTCAAGTACGTTATAATGGTGCCTGGGGAACGGTGTGTGATGATGGTTTTAATGATAACAGTGCAGGTGCTGTTTGCAACATGCTTGGACACGGAAAAGCGGGACACGTTCTTGGTAACAGGTACGGTGCCGGGAGTGAACCGATTTGGTTGGACCAGGTAATATGCATTGGATGGGAAACGAACATCGCAATCTGTCGACACCGTGGCTGGGGCAGACACAACTGTACTCACAACCAAGACGTCTCAGTTTCATGT
>Ga0209780_1004626_pt1 | contig 10648 bp, 3 predicted proteins | sample WorMetexBAHAMAS2_FD_187384 | JGI IMG/M metagenome (GOLD analysis project Ga0209780, IMG submission 187384) | Marine gutless worms symbiont microbial communities from Max Planck institute for Marine Microbiology, Germany - Inanidrilus exumae... | ecosystem: Host-associated > Annelida > Digestive... | reverse complement strand
GGTCTGGGAAGGAGCTTGGCCCCTCTCCAGAAAAATAGATTTTTGACTTGAAATTGCGTGTTTTGGTGCATTCTGAGCTGTATTTTTGTCTGTGTCTTCGCCAGTAAATTTCCGCCTGAAGTGGTGATTTGGTGGACGTTGAAGATGTACTTTTGTGAAGTAGGAAATAATCTGTTAGAGTCATGGGGTTGGTAAGCTTTTTACTGCAATGTAATGCAAGCAATCTGATGCTTGAAATATTGAAACATGACAAAATTTAGGGACAATTGGCAATAGCGTCCCCCACTCCAAATTCTGTCGGACTATAGTCCCCTTGTCCCCCGTGATTTATGTCCATGGTCATACGATATGATACCATATATTAACTTGTACCCAAAAGAACAGTACTGCCATTCGCCCCAAATATAGAACCAAATGTACAAATAGGGTGATTTGGGGCAACAAGGCCGTTCCACCTGTGAATGCGCTCTCTTCCTCTTATTCCTCATTGAATTGCCGTGGATCAGAATCTACAAATCCGCTCACCTCACTAGCCTGCGCGGCATATTATTTGATTTTATTACCCGTCCGACGCTACGCTAGCGCGGCATTTGCTGTCATCATGTGTCTGTCCGTTCGTCTGTCTGTCCGTCACAAGTCGGAATTCTACGAACATATGATTACATAAACGACGCACGATAGCCTATAAGGACTCTATTTTTATTATGCAAAAGATCTCTAGTCTCTACGAAATTCCGATGAGATCACCTCTATCGGGGGCTCCAAATGCAGGTGGGGTAGGTAAAAATTGCGTTTTTCGACCGCTCGAGAAGTCTCCGGCTTATACCTTACCGCCGAAACTTTATGTCCGTTCGACACGGTGGTCCGCGTGCACGACGGTGCACTGGCGGAGGAATACGCGATGTCATCAGGACGTTGGTGATAGTCGAAGTTTGTTGATAACACTTACGGCCCAGTTGATATCAACAACGTCCGTTGTCATGGAAGTTTGTTTATCATACGCACCGTACGGCTCACTTCAGCGTTTCATATAAAATGTGACACGGAGCATCGCGTACTCGCTGTGCGATTGTTGAGCCTTTTGCAACGATGCGTGTATGCAGGTAGCCGAATGAAAAGTGGCAGTTGCTGAAAGCGATCTGTTTGCGCTATTCGTACAAAAGTAGGACAACATTTCAACCGACACAGAACGTCGCGCGGGTGTCTCGGCGATAGCTGAGCCTCTTGTGTTACTTACTTTGTTAGGCCTATTGCTTAAAAGTCACGACCACATCCCATAACGTATGACGAGTCGAGCTCTGACGTGTGCGACGTGGAGCTTTGATGCATCGTCTATCACGTATACACCGTGACCCGAAAAAAGGAAGACAACAAACCCACAACAATAACTCAGTCAAATCTTAACCGGTTTTTGCCAAATTCTGTCAATGGTAGACTCGTTAGTAAATTTCTAGTACAGTGGTTACTGACGATCCCACCACACCTTAAATGTGTTGCTACACTACCTTGTGAAATATTTTGTGTGTGTAAAAATTGCCATTTTCGAGAGGTAAGTGAAACTTACTGATGATCCTACGGTTCCCACCACACCTTAAATGTGTTGCTAGACTACCTTGTGAAATATTTTTGTGTACAAATTGCTATTTTCGACAGGTAAGTAAAACTTAAGCGAAACAAACCACCAATGAAGACGCACAAACAATTTTAATTTGTTTTGTATACTTACACATTGCTTCATTTCCAGTTTATATTAACTATTCCTTGTAAATAGCAGACGACCAGTCACTCACTGCCAGTACCAGAGCGTCACTGACAAAGCAATTGACGAGTGGCGTTGCCGTCTTTGTGCAAGTCTGCTGGCACAGGGTGGACACTTTGAGCAGCTGTTGTGACATTATCAGTAAGCCTATCCGTGACATAAAATGTTTTGTATACTGTGAAATATGATATTATTTTTAAAGTTTGCCCCCTTTAATTGAGGTAAATTTGGACTTTATTTAACTTTTCCAAAGTAGTGTGGCAACATACGTAAGGCATGGTGGGATTTTTATACGATGTTTGTTCGAAATTTTCTTCTCTTTCCAGCAGTGGAAGAATTTTGCAAATCGGTTAAGATTTGACGGAGTTATTGTTATGAGTTTGGTGTCTTCCTTTTTGGGGACACGGTGTATCGCCAGTGTCGATAGCTATTGAGATGGATTATCACAGGCTGTCGTTGCATAATCGACGAGATAGCAATAGTGACCGACCTACCCGTCACCTACCCGCAGGGTAAAAGGGTAAAACCCATTTGCGAAGATGTATGCTGTAGGCGGATACGTCTACGTGGGAGGGCGGAAATGGAAGGGAACAATTTAGACAACAATATCCGTCTGACGTCGTTTACTGTACGTCGATGATTGAGTAGTCTGCTCGGCTGATATGACGTATGCAAACAAGATGGCGCCCACGCTGCGGCTTAGCGGTATAACAAACAACAACTACGTGCATAAGCCGATGACAGTTATATATTGCGTGAGTTTAGAGCGGTGCCCGGTCGTGAAATGTGGTGCTGGGCATTTGGACAGTGCGCAGCGAGGGAGGTCGGGCCGCCGAGACACCATCTGGTCGCCGTTCCCCGGGGAAATACCAATACGCAACCTTCCTATCAATCAAGCCACTTAATTGAGCCCGCACACACGACGACGGCTTCACGGCACGGACTTTGAGATTGTGAAAGACAGTAGACAGATGTAGGCGCCACGTCCTCGGAACAAGACTAAATTGAAGACTTTGACAGGACTCGTTCGATTTCATTAACGCTCATATGTGCACGTTCGATCTTCGATCAGCAAATAAGCTACTGCGGCAGTAAATCAATAACGGGCAGAGCAATGTTCATATCATCGGCGGCCCGGTTTCATATGTCGTGTCGTGTTGTCAAAACTAAAAAGTACAGGGAAAAACGATTATTTGGCAATTTCGACGTGCGATGATGTGCATAAGAGACATGAGCGTAGCCAGAGGGAGTCTTGTGGTCTTAGCGTGGTGTGAAAAGTGGGTGGTCGGGTCGTCACGGTCACTCGTCAGTAAGAGTAACTCGCGCACGGAATCCTAAGTAAGTAAGATTTTAATCACAATATGACAACCGCATTGGCGTTACAATAAAAGGTTAGTTCTATACACGCACATGCTTTAGAAAAGATAGAAATCATAAAACAGACTAAAATATTAACCTAATTACAACGCTGTTTTTTATGCAGTTTCACTAAACAGAGGGCTCAAAAGTGGAAGACAGTTCATATTATGTCCCCAGCCCAAAAAGTGGGGGTCATGTCCCCAAATGTCCCACCCGTGAGTTGCACCCATGGGTCTTAGGAGGACCCGTAAATCAACCTACCGTACCTATCAAAATTTAGTCTTATCTCCGGCCATTAGGAAGATGAAAAGCGGTATAAAATGTAGAAAATAGGGTGGTTTGGGGTAGTTAGAAATCACTCAAAGAAAAAGAAATAGCACCATTTAAACAGCGCATTCTACAGTAACTATGTTGCATCGTTTCTGAGATATTGCGAGATGTTGGTCAAAATCGCCGATCTAACCCACATAACCCGTATTTGGCGCCCCAGTTGGGGGGGGGGGTAATCCCATTCGAATCTTGCCAAGATATCTGGCGTCAGAAATTTAGCGTACCTGACTATCGTTTGGCGTTGTTAGCGTGATCGTACGTTTAGCCGTTTTGACAGAACATCGACTTGTGACTGACAGAGAGACGGGCGAACGGACGGACAGACAGACAGACAGACAGACAGACAGACAGACACAGGGCCACAGCATATACCGCGTTCGCAAGGCGACGGCGATGAAAATACGTAATCGAAAACGTGGAAAGTTAGGCTAATACGTAACGCACGGTGAAAAAGGTATGTTGCCGACAGACGCCGACAGACACCTGCGAGCAAAACAATACTGCCTCATTAGGTGGGCCAGTAATAAACTAGGTAATTTCTAATTTGAAAGTTGCCGAGTCCAGGTCAAATTCTTGCTGGTGTCATTTCCCCCCAACATTTTGGTCTTATTCATGTCTATGTTCTAGATTATTAGGCCTTAGGCGCAACGCTGTGTTAGCTCGGTATACTACCATTGCATTAATTGTGTCTGTCTGCCCGTCTTTTCGTGTTTATACAGTCTTTCTGTCATCACAAGTCGGAGTTCTATCACAACGGCTAAATTTGTCATCATACAATTAAAACAACCCTGCGCTAAACTTATATCTGAGAGAAAGACATTGGCGAAATTGCATTGCGATCACTCCAACGACGGCACCAAATAAGCCTACAATGTCCTACACGTGGAATAGGAATAGGAATCTGCGACTTTCAGCAAATAACTCGCTATCGAATATAATTATAGCACCATTCCGATGACCTTGAGTGACCTTCAAGATCATTCACCTGTTGCTGTTTTTTTCAAATTCGATTTTTCGCACAGTTATGGAGCAATTGCCAATATTTTAATTTGCATGACGCGTCGCGCGGTCTCTCCACGACAGTCGATGAGGTTCTGGATTTAACGTCAAGAACATTGTCTAATTCAAGTGACTGCTATTACTTAGGCCTATGTTGCTGTCTTTGTGTTCTAAATATTTTTCGGGGTATGCCAACACTAACAAAGTAGTACGAACTTGCTGTTAGGCCTAATTAAAATACACATGCTTATAGCAGTAACTGTCAGAGTCAGTATGGAAGTTTTTTTGGATAACGATTTGATGAAACGTAAACAGTTCGTACTGTACAGTAAACTTATATAAACTCGATCTGTGTGATCTAATTTGTAATATACAAATTTATGACAGTTCACACTTGAGGAATTGCTGACAGGCTTATGGATCAGAGAGTCAACGGGTCAGATTGTCAGATGACCACTTTCATCTTCAAAAGTAGTACGTGCACTACGACGTACGTTGAATAGATCTCGTGAAAATGTCATAAATAGTGAATAACATTAATAATTCATCTTTTAATACTTATTGTGTGCATCTAGGTGCATGAAGGATGTTACAAGCGAAGGTAATATATGGCCGCTGATGTCCATCGTTTGATTCGTTTCAGACGTGAGTTTGGACGAACTGGCCGATACCGATTCCGTGAACTTGTTGCAAGACGGTATAGGTACAAGGAGCTGTAAATGGACCGGTATTACAGTTCAGCAATCTCCAAAGAATCAAGCGACATATACAGTATACCGAATTCTACTAAGCACGATGCTCGGCAACGATGTCCAGCTCTGATTGTACTAAAAGAAGAAAACAACAACAACAACAACAACGCAGTCGGAGTTTACTCATTATCAAAATAATTAACATTCTTTGCGGTTATGTTGTTGTTTGTTCATTTTGTGATGTAAGCTGAAGTATCGGAAATTATATTGACAATATAATATACTGGGTTGTCTTATCTGACAGCAGTACAAATACTCGAGACTGACTTTCATGGGCGCGAAGCATATTCCACCCGATAAGGTTGCAGTATTTTCGTTTACGTCTATATTTTTTTCGCAGGCGATATTCGTCCGGTCACCGTAAACATAGCTAACAGGCTATTTTCAGTGGCGTTGAGTGACTCCTGACTCCCACGCTATTTATACGGCACTGGCCGGTGATAAGTCGACAGTGCAGCAATCTATCGGCCAGAATTCGACAGAAAACTAACTTGCAGCAGGGTCCCAAATCTGGGAAAATCTGAACACTGAAGCTCATCTTAAGTCTTGTGCATACAAGTTACTTAATCTTGACATCAACTGCAGCAGATAATTCCTACGGTCACCGGAGTATCAGCCACGACACTATTTATCCGGCAGCCGTAAAACTATTGGCGGCAAATGCGTAAATTTGTCCGGTCACCAGATTAACTACTCCCACGCTATTTATACGGCACTGGCCAGTGATAAGTCGACAGTGCAGCAATCTGCCGGCCAGAATTTGACAGAACAAATTTGCAACAGGATCCCGATTCTGGAGAAATCTGACGACTGAAGCTCATCTTATGTCTTGTGCATACAAGTTACTTAATCTTGACATCAGGAAATTTTCGAAAAATTTTAATTGCCGCAAATTATGCCCCAGTTACATAACTTAGACCAGAACACTGCACGTTTACTCCGTCACACTGTTTTGTGTCCGTTCTTTGTACCACTAATCTTAAAGCCAGAGGCGTAGCTGGCCAGTATGGTCCAGCTCAAAGCATTTGGTATTTGTAGCTACTTATAGTCTACTGTTTCTGAAATATTTACTCGCCATTTTGAACACACTTCTAGTTTTCTAATAATGTTCTCTGGTTTGTGCATGATGTGCATTTCATGGGCTTTATGCTGTCTGAATTAAATGATTGAATGATAACTACAGCAAGAATGAATTGTGTATTATGGTGTAAATTATTCGTATCACATATTGCCTACTCCGTTTTTATTCGACCGGTTGAATAGATGGCAGGCTGTGTTTCCGACAGCCGGATATTTAGTATAATCAATATTGTTCCGGTAACTGAACGGCGAACGAGTAGTTACCGCATTATTTTTTATAGACCATGTACTATTAAATGCCCAGTGCATTTATCCAATATTTAGAAGTTGGGACTGGCTTATAACATGGCCTGGCCCAGAAAATTTTAATGGTTCCTTAGTGGTCAACAAATCGTGTAACCCTAACCATGACTAGCCCTGGCTTATCCATATCCACAATATTATTTATGACCCTAAGTCTAACTCCAACCTTATAAATGTTTTGTGCTTTTTTGAGTTACAAATTCTCACCAGTGGTGAAAGATATAAGGTTCTAATATTGTGTACTGGGTAATATTAAGATGTCGCACAAGTACTGGAAGATGAAGATGTGCTTATTCAGCTGAATAAGCCACTACAGAATCATATTCAGAACTGGAAAGCAACGCTTACAGCTATTTCTACTTGCAGAAGTACAATTTTCAATCCACAATCCTTACAGCAGTCCATTCATGAGGTATTACGTTTCACCTGACCAGGCTGGGCCGTACTTTAGGCCAGATCCATATGTTAGGCCCAACAGTTATGATCTGCTATGTGGGCAGAGCAAAGACAGACAATCAATCTACCAAATTTGAAGTCGCTATCTCCACCCACTAAGAAGATATGCAAGACGATACAGAATATCAAAAATGGGAAGGTTTGGGGTAGTCAGGAGTCACTGAAGGTCACTGGAAATAGCACAATTCGATGCAGTGCATAAAACTGCATATGCATTTCTATTAGCGTTCCATAGTAGCTATGCCCTATCTTGCTCCATTTTTGAGATATAATGAGATATTCATCGAAAACCGCTGATTTTAATCCCACTTCTGTTTGTTGCCCCTGTTGGGGGGTGACCCTGTCGTAATTTCACGGAGATTTTTGGCACCAGAAAACTAGAATCCCCGGGCTATTGTATGACATTGTTTGCATGATCCTACATTTAGTCATTTTTGTACACCACCAACGTGTGACAGATAGATGCACGATGGCAGCATATGCAGTGCTAGCATAGTGTCACATGGTAAAAATACTCAGTCCCCAGACGTGCACAAAATGTGGCATGTATAATCCCAGCCCACTACACTAGGATTCAGGAAATAGGAAATGCTGGCTATATCACCTGTAGCCTGCATTTTCTTCATGTTATATAGTGGACTGGGACGCGGTATGTGCTTTGTCAGCCTTTCCAAATATATATGAATGGCATACCAAGATATAATTGAGTTGTTGTGGACTGCAGCTTAATAGTATTTGAATCATAAAAGCAAGCATATAATTGTAGTGTATGAAATGATGGTTTTATGAAGCTTTGTTTGTTGCATATCAAAGTTGTGGCATGTTTGTATATGAATTTTAGATAAACCTGAAGCTGATACTAGTGTCTGGGAAGACAAAGGAATTTCTCTTTGATCCAAGTGACTGTGTTTCTGTAATTACGCGGCATGTCTATGACAATTGGCCAGAAGACTGGGCGGATGAGACTTTGCCTTCTACCAATATACTCCGCCTTATCTACCAGGGCCGATTTCTACACAGCAACGTCACACTCAGTGGTGAATTTTCAACATTTTACACATTGATGATGTGTTTATGGTAGTATGCATTACTAACTGACATGGTTTGACATTTGTCGTGATTCAAGCCATGTTTTAGTGCTGTATCATGTTGTCAATATCATTATTGCTGCCCTACTGCTTACATTTTTAGGTGGACTCTTCGATAGAGTCGACCTAATAAAGCCGGTCTTAAATGTCCATCTGTCCGTGCGTACGTACGTGCGTAAATGTTGTACGTCCGTCTGTCCACAAAAAGTTTCTTCGATTTTAATGAAATTTGGCGTGTACGTATAGGTCGATAAGTGATGCACGACAGTATGCGGAATGACTCGATCCAAGGTCAAGGTCACGAGCCCTTCAAAGTTGGAAATCCGGCCATTTTCAACAGCTATCTCTGCCATTTGCAATGGGGGCTGCCAAACTGATCACTGGTTCTTAAACTAGGGCACAATATCTAAATTTGATCAGGCTGGATTTATGTCACGTGACTTTGAACTTGGCAGAAACGTCAGTTGCGAAGAGTCGACCGTCAGTCCCGTGCAGGGCTAATTTATTATTATATCAAATGAGAGAATACACGTCATAGTCATTGCGACAATCTGCTTCAAAAATAGTTTCAGATCTTCCGTATACAGAGTATTTTAAATATTTGCTGAACAGTGTGCAAACATGCCTGCATTTGAGTGTCTAATTGTGTGTTGTTGTTACGTTTTATTTTGTAGCTTTACAGTTGACACCCGGCTCTGCTGTCGTTATGCATCTAGTCATGCGAGAGCAGTTACCGGAGCCAACAAATCAAGGTGAAATGGCGGCATTGTCTTCTTTGAGACTGATTGTATTTTTGCGATTTCTTCTTTGCATACCTTCACCACCTGACAATGTTGGTGAAGGCATTATGTTTTCGGACTGTGCATCCACAGCGTTTGTTTGCCCGTTCGTTTGGACAGATCTTGTTACTACAATATCTCATGAACGTCTTGAACAATCTCGATGAAACGTACAGGGAATAACCACTAGGCCCTAGTGATTGACCTGGTTAGATTATGGTAGATCAAAGATCAAGGTCACATCAGGCCTTTGACGTGGCATGTGGATGCTGGGGCTTCCAAGTCTTTTAGTTTGTTTCTGTAATCATAGTAGTTGGTAGTGGCTGGCTATGAACTGTTGACACTTGATTTTGTCTTCTGTCAGCCTTACTGCACTTACAGCCTTACTGTCTTCTAACTAGTTCACCAAAGCCATATCGGCCACGCTGTTTTCTGCAGTGGCTTGTAATTCGAGCTGCTGCCGTTAATGATTAATTGAGGATTATTTGTTACAAATTATTATAATTAAAATTATTTTCACTATTAATAGTAATCAGCCTTTAGTTCGTGTTAACAACCTCCCTTATGACTGTATACTTACCATGCAGGTTCAACCTGTGTTAACCAGCACCCCAGTTGAGAACTGGAGGATTTTTTGAGCAAAGTTTTGCTGCCCGTGTCGTTGCTGATGACAACGGATAAATTCGGATTAGAAAGAAGATGCTCAAGTTCTCTCCAGCGGTGTTACTTATACTGTCTCAGTACCACCAGTTTATTGTAAATGCTCAAGTATAATATATGCACTTGTATATAATACACATGTTAAGTTTAGGCTGTCATTGGAAGGGAAAATTGAACTTCACATATATTATATGCACCCGTACTTTACGGCACCAGTGACAATGTCTATTGTGGGCTTTCCGTCAGTGCTGCAATAAGCAGGTAATTAATTGTCCACTTGCAGCCAGCGTGCAACAGCAGCAGTTTATCTCGTCACCTGCAGTAGTTCTGTCTAACAGGGCCCTATCAGACTTATTGGCCATGGTCATCTGCAGGAGGGGCCTTGATAGCAAGTGGCAAATTGCTATGCTTATTAGTTCACATGTATAATATGCAATCTGTCTTCACGAGCATATTTGTGATTTCATGGTACTTACTTACTTACTTACTTATCATGCTATTTAAATGAACAGTTTTGGTTTAAAGTTAGTTCTGATGACATAATGGAGGTTGGGCTCCCACAAAAAGTACTTTTCTGTACTTGCATAATTCGTTTTTTCACTAGTACTGTCTGATGAATGATGGCAAAGAGTGACAGTGACCTATCCTGACAGCGTGGTTAGCGTTTTTAGTGGTGTTTATGAGTTTGTGCATTTGTCTGTTTTTTCCACACTATATCTCAAAAACCGAGTCCTGGAAACCCATTTATTTTTGGGTCAAAGGTCAAGGTCATGAGGCATAAAAAATCAGTTTGTGTCAGTCTTCAGATGGAACGCAGAATTTATGTTTATGTAAGTAAGCTGCGCTGAATTTTCCACACTGTAGTACCGCAACCTGTTTTTCCGCATGTGGTTGTTTTACAGCCAGACAGCAGCAAAAAACGTAGCTGGCGTGGGTCTTGACTAGGGCCCACAGTTTTCCGCGGCAAATTTTGCCAAATTCCGCGGCGCCATTTGCCAAATTCCCCGGATCACCGCGGCAAATTCTTGGAATTCCGCGGCTCACCGCGGCCGCCCATGTAAATCGCTTGAACCACTGCGGAGA
>Ga0209780_1004625_pt1 | contig 10648 bp, 10 predicted proteins | sample WorMetexBAHAMAS2_FD_187384 | JGI IMG/M metagenome (GOLD analysis project Ga0209780, IMG submission 187384) | Marine gutless worms symbiont microbial communities from Max Planck institute for Marine Microbiology, Germany - Inanidrilus exumae... | ecosystem: Host-associated > Annelida > Digestive... | reverse complement strand
GAGGCAGAACAGCCCGACCATCCCTGATCAATACGCATTCAAATAACAAGTCAGCCGTGCAGTTCTGAGCAAAAGTAAACTTACTAGAAACACAGGAACTTATAACATTACGAAAGTAACTAAACTTGTTAAAGAAAACATCATCAACATCGAAACTATATCGTCTAGAGCAAAACAAAATATTATGACCCAAAGGTGAAAAATTAAGACCAAACCTAATACCGTGATGAGCAACATACCTAATAAGTTTAGAAGTGTGAGACAAACATGTGAAAACAAAATTCATTGACCTGCTGCATATTTCATCAAACACTATATATATACTATACCTGTACTGTTTTCATGTGGCTGTGTCACTGTAGGATGGGAGCCAAAAACCTTTGTATCATCTCGGTCACAGCGGTTTGATACTGGTGCACGACAGAAACCAGAAGATTTCATGGATGTAGAGGTTGCTGTCGACATTGTTAAAGTCATGTATGACATAGTTATGGGACTGCCATTGTCTAGTGGTTGGATCCATCAATGGTTAGCATTATCTGTACAGCTAATCAGTACAGTTACAGTGGTTAAGCATGCTAGCAAAAACGTGTCTTTACACATCCCTGTTTGAGGGCTGGGACATGCCTCCTGGAAGCATGATAGTGATGTTGCAATAACTATTCCTGTGACAAATTGAATGGATTTGTACAAACTGCTTTATCAGTCAATTTGACTATTCATTACAGAGTAGATATGCCTAGTTTAAACATTTTAGAATACTACAACAATAATAATGTTATAATATTATTAAAATTGTCTGTAGTTATGTGTATCTTGCAGTGATAAGTGCATTTATGTTTGTGATTTGCTAATAACCTATGACATGCTGTACCTTGCTCCTTTAACTTTGTGCATTATAACGAGATGTGTGAGTGACTTCCTGTCCATTTTCTGTATGTGTTTGATGTGTACTTTTCACTGCTTATAATAGTTTGCTTCACACACTGACAGAGTGTATCTTTTCACAGGACTTTGGTGAATTTGGCATTGCACCAAAAGTTATAGCAACAAAAGAAAATTTTGCATCAAATGAACGAGAACGGAAACGCAAAGCTGGCATGTCATCTTCGCTGGCTGGAGAGAGCATCATTGCTGGAGCTGAGTCGGTGATTGTTGATCTAGTCCTGCCCAGAAAGTATGTTGTCTTCGTTTGAATTCTCTTGTATACCAGCACAAAATTAATTGCTATACCACTCAGAGTTGTACTGAAATTGATGCTACATACATATTTATATTTTCCTCTGCAAAGCAAGGAGGTTATGAGCTGCTTGGCATGCTTGTTTGTTTGTGTGAGCAAATTTCTAAAAAAAGGTGGGAATAGACGTTAATGAAATTTGGGGAGTTGGTTAGTCATGTAAGAAGCAATCAACTGGATGTTAAGGTTACCCCCAAAATTTTGCTGTTGAATTCCTTTTAGATTTTTGCTCCTATAAGCTGCGACTACTGCTAACATTCAATAGTTTTTGATTGGGGTTACCCTTCACTGGGGCTACGTTATATTAGTTCTTTGTTATTAAGTTCATTGGCCAGGTAATGTAACCTTTTTTTCATTCCCCCTTCCCTTTACTTGTAATTTTTAAAATAAAAAATAAAGACCTCCAGTTTTTTTACACTGTTGTCAACAATGCAACCGTAGGAAGTTGTGGCTAACACTAAACATCTGGCTTAAGTAATAGCAGTTCACTGTTTCACTGTCATTTCTGTAGAAATGACTGCTGCCTCCCTGTTGTGTCCAGCCTGCCAAAATGTCTTTGGCTTCTTGTTATTTAGTTCATTGGCCAGGCAATGTAACCTTTCTTTCATTCCCTTCCCCTTTCCTTTACTTTTAATTCTTTCCAACCACTTTCCCCTGCCCCACTTTCCATTTTCTCACCCCATTGGCTAATTTAGAGAACACTTCTTTGGTAACTATTTTGTTTTACATTTTATGCTGTCTCTGTAAATTTGTAGTTTAAAGATATGATATTAGGAGAAAATGTATATAATTACAGTGGTTAACATCTGCTTTAAAACGTTGAAGGTGGTTTATTAAATATTTCTTGTTATCAATTTAGTTCAGTTTAATGAGTTTATTTTAATAGCAGGCACTTGGTCCATAATAAAAAACAGTAACATAAATATAAACATGATTAAATATAAAAAAGAATTGTTTACCATCTCCATCACTACATGTGAATTGTTAATTTAGAACAACAATTGGAATTCGGCTGCTATGCAAACTTGGCTGGAAAGAAGGACAAGGAGTTGGGCCACGGATACGAAAGAAGCGGCAACAAAAGCGAGGTATTTTCAGCTTAGTTAGAAAATATGTCTGTGATTATGTCAGTTTTGTCAGAAATGATTGTTTTCTTCAGCGCTTTGGCACTATTGGTTTTGGTGACAAGAAGAGAATCTGTTTAGTAAAAGCATATGTTAGTTATCTCCAAAGGTTAATAATAATTATAATAATAACAGGTGGTCCAAGAATTTCGACGAAGAACCGCATCGCATGTCGTGCGGTTATTGAGGATTGAATTATCTCTTTTGCTACATAAAGTGCAGCTGATGCCATCATAGATTTTTGCTGCGGTGTATGCAGTATTGACTTACAGTACTTTTGAATGTGCAGACAACCCCCTAAAACTGCCCATTCATGTGGGCCGTGGGGATCTCGACCCAAATGGCATCTCGATTGGTTTAGCCGTTTTTGCAGGCTCACGAACGTGACCAACGGACATGCAGACAGATGGACCAACCATGCTACTCCATGTGTAGCAATAGCTGGCATATTATGCAGTGCATGCAGTGTAGCCTAATAATAACAAGTGGTCAAAGTAATTTGACAAAAGGCCTCATTGCTTCCACACACGAATCATTCAATCGTTTTTAGCTTGAAAATGCTTGTTTAAACGGCTTTCTTTGCTTTCTTTGTTCTTTACTTCTGTAGCTTTTCAAGTTTCATTGTTTGTATATTATGAAGCTTTTGTGTATTGTTGGTTTTCAGTTGCTACTGTGGGTGCTGGTCAAAAGGTCTATGGTTGTGCATTGCCTCCAGGGCACGAAAGTGAAGACTCACAGGTTTTACAGTATTTTTAAAATTGTTGTAAAACAACATTGTAATAACACCAGTAATTAGCAATGAATTTATTGACAGTGACATGATATTTTACTCCCCCAGGAGGGTGCGAAGAATTGCGAATTGCGATGATTGTGTCTGTCTGTATGTATGTTTGTCTGTCTGCTCACATATCTAAAAAAATCACGTCCAGATTTCATGAAATGTTATGTACAGGTTACCTGTAGCCGTGTCTCAGTCCTCCTCTGATGACAGTCCAATGCATTGTATACTTTGGTTTTGTGGATGATATTGACATCTTGTTTTCACATAATGGTGCCATTGGGACAGAATCAGTGATGACATTTTGTTTGGTCGAGTTCACTGGGTGACAGCACTGGGGCAAAGATGCTGTCTATGATTGCCTTGTTAATTGTTTTAGTGACTTTTGTTTTAGTTTTATTGTTGTTCAGTGAAAAATAAGCAATGGATAGGTAAATGGATAGATAAAGAGATTATGAAAATTCAGACTAAAATGCTTGAATATAAGACATGCTGCAAATTGTCATATTTTCACATTTGTTTTATAAGACCTGTAATTTCCTGTCATACATTGGATTTTGTTTTTGTTTTGCAGTGTTGCAGATGATAACATATTTCTTTGTTGTCATGAATGTTTTATGACACGCAGCTGAACTGTTTTTAGAGAGAGAAACATTGTTACTGATATTTTATGTGTTAGCAAGCAAACGTGTCGATAAATGTATGTAACTGGACATTATTTATGTTTTTTCATGTGTGATTATTAACTGTAGTACACATAACATACATTCAGCAAGTCCATGTTACACAGTTTTGTAAATCCTCAGTTGTAGATGCATCAGTGATCTTTAAAGTTTAAGTAAAGTTAAAATTTGACTTAGCAAAATTTGAACTTAATAATATGCAGTTGATATCTCCACACCTGTATATTAGATTTCTTATGGTAAGTGTAATTTCAGCATGTTTAGTGGGTTTGTGTCGTGGAACTGAATTTGATCTCTGTGTATTACGCACAATGTCAGATTGACTCTGATGCTGAATTTCGTGAAGATGTGACCTTCGCACCAAAAGACGTCTGTCCTGTCAGTTTTGAGCCGAAGAACAACAATCACGGGATTGGTTATCGCGGACTTGATCCTCGTGAAGCTCTGGGACACACTGGTTTAATGGAGTCAGCTGGTGTCACTGCAACTAGCTGTCGCGGCATTCGTGGCCAGGTTTGTCAAAACAGCAAACTGCGTAGCATGCTGACAATAGTAATTAGAGCCCTTAAGAAATGCATAATGTCTATAATCTAAATTTGACAAGCATTGTTGAGTTTGCATTATATACGCAGTGGCATTTCTTCTGCATAGGTTGTGACAGCCATGTGTGCAGAAGAATGTAAGAATTTTCCCAAACTGAACTAGACAAGAAACTGCATGCATATGCATACATGTACACTGTGCACTTAGACTTTTCGTTGATATTGTTTATTGATCATGTTTGCAAAGCCATTAAAATGTATTGTTGACTTTGCCTACAGCTTAGTAGGCTTAACTGCACTTGCAAACTTGCTCCATTTATAATCAGCTTATTTTTCAGTCTGCAGGCTATGCGTGTAACAGTAGTTTATTATGTTATGTCTTATTTGAACTGATGATTAAATTTCAGTTTTACGAATAACTTTTGTTTGTAAAGAATTATGTAAAAGCATGTAAAGGCTTCCCATACTCGTTACTGAGCATTGTGCCCAGAGCTGATCCCGGTGTACAGGCAGTCAGCTTGCAAGTGACTATAAGTCATCCACCCACCAGGCCTGCGGTTACCTTCCCAGCTGCTGAACATCACCGCCCCTTGGCCGGTACCAAGTTGTACTGCTTGATGACAGAGGTACTTAGGTGTGAACAGCTTGCCCAAGGTTGTTACCTGTTGATTGCAAGTCCAACGCTCTACTCGTTGTGACACTGTGCCACCTAAAGTAAAGAAGCAGCAAAGTCAACAACCAACCAGCACAGTATTATCTGAAGTTTGTATATTTGTGCTTTTATACTATTAGTTGAACATGTTTCCTTTATCGCTTTGACACTGTTGGTTTGGTGGTGGGAGAGGCATCTGGCCTGTAAAAAGCCACTTATCCCTAATGGTTTTTTTTTGGATTTAGTAAAAGAAGAAAACCGAGGGAAACTGGTTAACCCAGGTCACCTGGAAAACGACTTTTACTTACTTAAAGGTGGCATGAGCATGAGGAGGAGCATTCGGCCTCTAGAAGTGCTCTTAAGCAATTGCGAAATGTTTCTTCACACCGTTTATAGAACTAACAGCTGACCCTGGTAGATGTTGAAAATGGTCGTTAAAATGGTTACAACTGTATAACGTTTATATTGGCAGATTTTAATGCATGTAGCGAGATTGAGCTTTATTGCAGGTATACTGACAATGATGCTTATTGGATGCTTGCTGCAGGCATTTGGAGTGGGAGCGTTTGAGAATGAAGATGAAGATATTTATGGTGTTCAGTCAATGGCTAACTATGACACAGTCTTGGGCGATGAACCGTCGGAGGTTGATCGGAAGAACTTCGGATGGACTGCACCGAAACATGCCTCTGGTTGGTTGTTGACTTTGCTGCTTCGTTATTGATAACATACAGCACATTCAGTTTATTGATAACAAACAGCACATTCAGTACAGTTTATACTGCATGTTGTTTATGACCAGTTCAATAGGTTAAATCGATAACTACTGCATGTGTCAGATGGCTTGTGATGATCATGACTTTGATGACAATGATAATAGTAACGAGTGGTCAAAGAATGTTGACAAAAGGCCGCATTGCTGCCGTGTTACTTATTTGCAGTTTCCAATTCAGGCCTGCTTTTTTCCACTTCGATCAGCCAGGTGGCACAGTGATGTGCTTGGTATACCCGATATCAGACATCAGATGTCGCCGCAAAATTTGAGGAGGTTTCTTGTACGGATCGTACAGGCCAAGGGTATGATTTTGAATTGATTCCAATGGTAAAAATGAAAACTAAACATCTGTAGATGGATCATTTGGTTGTGAATTTCCGGCGATCTGTAATCATTGCAGAGTTATGGCATCTTGAAGTCGCAAGAAGTTGAAATTTGTTAAGGAATTTTTGCATTTTTTGGAATAACGACCTCTTATGGTAAATTTTTTTTTAAAAATTCTGTTCCAAACGTTTCATTGTCTCATTGATTGACGTTTTTTGTTCAAATTTAGTGAAATTTGGCTGATGGGAAATCGGTGAAATCGTGCATTTCTTACCTGACAAAAATAAAATAGAATTTCACCTAGTCTATAGCTGTCACTACTGGGCGATCCACCCACTAGCGACAGCTGTAGAGCCAGATAAAATTATATTCTTTTGCACCCAAAATCTGCCAGGGCCAGTGTACTCAGAGTGCTCTAGATTTCATCCAAATCGGTTCACTTTCGCAGGAGTTATGGCCAAATGAATGACCACCGCCAAAACGTGCCGTAAAGTGAATCCAATATTCAGCTGAAGCCTAGCTTTGAGCCGAATAATAATCTAAGCAGCAGTGACAACTCAAGTGACAGTATGACCGCAGTGCGCCCAATAGAAAATCATTATTTGCAGTCATTTTGGTCCACTATGGGACTCTTGATGGAATAGGTGTTTGCTCCCTTTATTCCGACTGTGTGATGTCAGACCCATAATATGGCGCAGAACACGAGCCTGAAATGAATAATAGCTTTTCTGATTTTATGTCAAACCTGAAAAGTCTCATTTCAAAGTGTGTTTGGCTGTGTAATTTATGGCATCTTAAAATCATCTTCGGTGTATTTCTGATGCAGAATAGTTTACTTTGTAGTTCTGCATGATTGGTTTATGTTTGGTATTTGTAATATGTCATGTAATGTGTACTTGTAATTGTGGAAATCTTATTGTATGTCACATCTAGATGATAAGTCACGTCCAGCACTTCGAGGTGCAACAAATGACGTGCTTCCTGGGTTTATGAGAGCCGCTGCATCATTCGCCAACAGAAAGCGCTACCCACCACCGCAGCTGCCGAGAGATTTCAGGCCTTTCCACAAGTTTGAGGCAGACTCTTCTACAGCGTCAGATATCAAGAGTGATAAAAAGAAACTTGATGCATTCTCACGTGGTGTGGCTCTTGGAGAAGTCCCTCACCTGAGTATGTCAGCTACTGTTACACTGTGTGTGTTTATTTCTAAACAGCCAAGTTTCTCTGTGTATTGCATTTCTAAGCAAATAGGTAGAATACTTGTTGAGTTTGTCACTCTTTATGTTAGCAGTATTTCTCAAAACAGTTGTGGAGAGATTTTCGTATAATTTTGGGAAGGGATTTGGCTTGATACAGCGAACAGTTATTTAAATTTTGAGGTTATAAATTGTCAAATCTGGATCCAGGAATTTTTCACGAGTGTTTTTTGCATCACCATACATTGTTACCTGTATAGCGTCTTTCAAGAGGTTTGAACTCTCTGGGTGTTTTCTTTGTTTCTCTTTTTAAGCAGATCTGTGTTTAGTTCTTGTTATTTACATATGTTGAACTAAGTCGAATTTGAACAGTTGGTTACTTCTGCATGAACTGCAGGTGTGTAGACTGGGGTTTTCCAGTTTTGTAAAACAAGTGCATATTTTTTATACTGAAAAACCAGTAAGCAATGCAACCAGCCTACTGTACCTGGAAAAATCCAGAGTGCCTGTGCATGCAAATATGCAGCATATTGAAATGTTAAATGGAAATGGTTGTTGGTGTACGGCCCGCACTTAATTTTCTGGCCGCCTTGTATGTGGTTTTATGTTATGAGAGCCCAGTCTGTTTCTGGCCACGTGGCATATTGCAGATTTCTGTGAGTTTCAGATTATTAATAACGTTAAAGGCAGCTGCACATAATGCTGCAAAAAGTCAGGTATTCAACAAGTAACAATTGTCCATGTGGCAAACAACAAATGGTATGGTACTTCACGTCATCAACAGCTGCCCACAGACAGAAAGGGTTGCAGTGTTGACAATGTAGCTGTTTAGTGGCTGATGGCATATGACTTGTGAATGAACATGACAGCAGCAGCAACGGCTTCTAAAATCATTTTCCCATGCATCAGACCAGATCTTTCAGTTATCTTCCAGTGGGAATTTTTAGGTCATGTTTTTGTGCTTTTTTGCTTTAGTCTTTATGTCAGTCTATAATTTTGACATAACTCTGTTTTAGTGTCATTAAATTCCAGGTAATAAACGTATTTTCCGGCTGTGTTGTCATAGAGTCGGTATTTGAGCTGGTATCCAGTGAAGACCAGGCAAAGATGGAGGCTGCAAAGATGCAGGCAGAGTTGACCCAGTCTCAGCAACAGAAACACATTTCATCAGCAACTGATGGCTTATTGGCATCAGGCAAAGCTTGTATAGATAGCCACGACTCTCATAAACGTGATGCTGTGGTTGACAGCCAAGTTAATACAATTACTGGTGGTTCTCAGACGCTTAGCACATTACAGAACGTTAATACTGCCACTGCTGCTGCTCTATTTTCCAGCCAATCGTCTCCAGCTCATGCCAGGTTTACACCATTTGTCAAGAATCCTGCAAAACAGAAGAGATATGAAGCATATTTGGAGTCAGTCAAGGCTGGGACATCTTGTAAGTCTGCTGCTATCAATGATGCATTGTTTAAAAAATATTGTTTTAATGAGCTATGTAGCATATGCACTTACTTTGTCTGAGCTTTGTTAGTATCTTTGATTAGTTCTGTGTTATTTACAGTGACTTTGTCTCAGCTTTTCTTTGTTATGGGCATTGGAGGGCAAAGCTAAAGAGGACAGCATTACTCCCATTAGAGTCAGTATATAAACGAAGTATGACATCCATTGATCCGGTGATTTCTCAGGCTGGCATGAGGATGGGCATCCGGACACACAATAATTTAGCAGGATCCTGGAAACTGGTTGTAAAACCAGGTGTGTGTGTCTTGTCTGGAACCTGTAGCATTTTGTCCAGTCGTGGATTTTTTTACACGATTAGGACAATTTTAGGATCATCTTAGGAACTTTTGAAAATCGGGCCCCTGTTCTAGTTCTCAGAGCATATAGCTGTAATGTGTCGTCTGTGAATGAATTGTGATCATCCTTTCGTTGCAGATGTTCCAACGGATGGAATTCATACGACTGAGTGGGAACGTGAGAGGGAAAGAGAAGAATTTGCTCAGGCGGCTCGACTCTACCGGCCTCTGTCTGCAATGATAGCATCGAGGTTCACACGTGCCAAGTATGACGATGATGACAAGGTGTCATTACCTGCTGATGACTCGGTCTGTTATGTACTTTCTCATTATCTTAATTTCTGTGCTGTTATTATTATGTCTGAAGGTTGTTTGCATGCTGTTTTGCAGGAGTGTTACGTTAGTTTCTCTTGTAGGCCTAAATGTTCTTCTGCAACGTCCATTTGTATGTTTATTAGTAGTCGTTGTAAAAATAATAAATTCTGAGTTAAGAGTTTTTATCAGAATGTAAAAATTGTGAAAATACAATTGACAGTTTAGAATGTAGATGTAGTTGATGTTTTATGTATATTATTACTGCTATGCATAATAGAATAGTTTCATGTCTTTTGTGTGGCTCGGTAGTGTAGTGGTTAGGGCGTTGGACTTGCGACTCAGTGGTCACCGCACTATCGGTTGGTTGATACTGGGATGGTGACCATCTTCAGGCGGGCATACCATCTCAGTATGTAATCAGCCACCCAGGTCAACTCAGCCTCTTACCCTCTGTGGGATCGGAAATGAGCACCGGCCAAAGTGCAGTGATGTGCTGCAGCTGGGGAGTAAAGGCAGGATGTGGATAAGTGTGTGAATGGCAGGTTAAACTGTGTGATCCTTCACACGTGCCATTCAATAATCTGAGCAGTGGATATACCTGACAACTCAGTGAGAGAACGACTGCAGTGTACCCAATAGAAAATCATTAGTTGCAGTTATTTAGTGCTTTAGACATGAGTTTGCGTGAAAAGGCGATATACAAATGTTCTGTCTTTATCTTCTTCTTCAACTTCATTTATATCTATATTATTTTGATGCTGTTGTTTGGAATTCTGCCTGTAAAATGTCTCACTTGGACAACTCTGAAGAATGCATTTGGCTAAGAAAATATGCTGCTGAAACAGTCATAAGTAGAAGTATCTATTTACATGACTGTTACAAGTTGGGAGTTCAGTTGATGACCATTAGGGGACTAATGTGATGCTTGTAATTTGTAGGAGAGTGAGAACAGTCGTGCTAAGGCAGCGTCGATGAAAATGTTTGGCAAATTGACACGTGAAACAGTGGAATGGCATCCTGACAAGTTACTCTGCAAACGATTCAACATTGCCAACCCATACCCCGAGTATGCTTATTCATTTTACAGTTTCTTTAGTCAGATTTTTGATTTTGATATCATTAACCGGCAGCATTGCGCGCAGCGCAAAGTGCCGGTTATTTAATTTACTCAGAGGCCGATTTTGAGGATTTTCGCCCCGCAGGGGCCACACGTTGCACCGATG
>Ga0209780_1004624_pt1 | contig 10649 bp, 2 predicted proteins | sample WorMetexBAHAMAS2_FD_187384 | JGI IMG/M metagenome (GOLD analysis project Ga0209780, IMG submission 187384) | Marine gutless worms symbiont microbial communities from Max Planck institute for Marine Microbiology, Germany - Inanidrilus exumae... | ecosystem: Host-associated > Annelida > Digestive... | reverse complement strand
ATATATATGTGTGTGTGTGTGTGTGTGTGTGTGTGTGTGTGTGTGTCACTGTGATATTAAGACTGATTAACAACAGTGAATGTAACTGCTATACTACAGCAAACTGATCACAGAAGCATAACACTCAAGAACATACCATCATGAATGAACTGCACTGACTATCAGGCACTCATATACACAAACTGACCAATAGACAAGAATGGAAAAACTCCGTAACAAACTACGTAAGTACAAAGTCAACAAAGAGAACTAAATAAACCAACTGATAATACATAATAAACTTAAAACATCATCCAATCATTTATATGCTGGGGAAACACGCTTGGTGTACTTTAAACCACACTTTGGAGCAAGGCACGCCAAAGTAGCACCTGCTTAATAAAATTAGTACCCAGCTAATCACAATGAAGTATGCTTGAAAGTCACTGATGCTGAAGTATAGAATTGGTGCGTGGAAGAACAGAACTATATTAAATGAAAGGCACATAATTCAGCTAACTAAACGCTAACGTTAACTAAGACTATATATAGTCGTCATTCAGCATTGTTCGAGACTGGAGATAGTACGAAACAGTTTCATAGGTGGCCATGCTGATTGCCGCATTCGGAATTTGTCGAATGAGGGCAGTAAACAGTCCCCGATACAGTCCGCTGATGCCTTCCTCAACGTGCACCAGTCGCAATGTCTGCCAGAACCGTTTGTATCGTCCACTCTCTTCTCTGAGCCGTGTGCGGGCAACCTCTGAAAATCACAACACTTCAGTCCTGTTACACATGCAACAGCAAGTATCAAACTACTTTTGCTTTTACTTAATCAGCCCAGTCCACCTAAGTTAATCCTAGTGAGGCTGGCTTCCCAAACACAAACCTCTAGGATTCCTGGAGCAGGATTTTTACAGGAAGGACGCCCGTCCTGCTGCTCAACCAACAGCATGTAAATAGTGACTGATTGAGTTAAAGTTTTACGTCCCACCCAATGCAAAATAGGTCATTTCGGAGACGTTCTTCCCAACCAATCTCTTGGCTAAGTACTGAAAAACTAAATCAAACACAAAAAATAGCCCCGTATGGGACTGACATTCGACTCTTCAGAACTGACGTTTCTGCCAACTTCAAAGTCACGTGACACAAAACGTAGGCTGAATATCGAAAATCTGGCCTGAACAAATTTAGATATTGTACCCTAGTTTAAGAATCAGTGGTCAGTTGCCCATTGTAAAATACAAAGGAAATAGCTGTTGAAAATGGCCGGATTTCTAACCTTGAAAGGCTCGTGACCTTGACCTTGATCTTGGATCGGGTCATACTGCGTACTGTCGTGCCTATACCTACATGCCAAATTTCATTGAAATCGAAGAAGTACGTAAGTACGTATGTACGTACACATGGACATTTGACTTTAATGGTAAGCACAGGCACCAGTTACCCAAATTTATTACATCTCTTTTGTGTTCTAACTATATATATAAAGCTGCCGCATCTGTCTGTCTGTCTTCCGAATTTCTCATAAACGTGCGGACCGATTTCCATGAAACTTTTCATGGTTCATAGGGTTCATACGTGGACGTGAGCGGATAAAAAACATCCAAAAATTTTCGATCCTTAATGTGTAAAAATTCGGAAAACAGTGCAAAATTGCCGACTTCGAAAAAGTCTCCATTGGTGACGCACGCTGGCATGCGCAATGGCCTGCGGTTCGAGTTTGCAAGCTCACGTAAGCGCTGAGCGGTGGTATGACAGTGGTACGAGCCAATCGAGCGCGGGCCTGGGGCTTGGCCCGTAGCCTTAGACGCAGGACCGTCTCAAAAGCATTTGTGCTCCTAAGTCCAGTTTAGTGGTCCCAATTCCCGGCCGGCCTTTGGCTGGGTAAACGCTAGTTCTAGATATTCTAGTGTAGATTGAGTGTTGTGCTCTTAAAACTCAACACCTGCTAATTATCATCTAAATAAGTGAGGCGCTGTTGTGCGCTTGAAAACTGTTGTCCACATACCTCACAAAATTCTCACAAAAACTGCACACCGCACCCAATACAAACAAACACAAACCCAGCTATCTCATTTGCTTAACTCATACACAAATGTATGAAACTGTAAAGTGCTTAAGCAATATGCAAACTATCAATTTGAGGCAAACATACTACACTATATACAGTGTATGTGCACCACTAACAATGACGAAAATTTGCATTAGCTAAGAGACAAAAAAATTTAACTGCTTCAGCAACAAGTGGTAGTTCTAATAAACTGAAATGTTGCCAAACTGACCATGTGGATATGTAAGACAACAGGCCATTGACTTGCACACTGCACTGGCCATCATAATGATGAGAAAGTCGTACATTCGACGATCCTCGTCCAGCGTCATCCCACGCCAGTTACCAATCGACAGCCGCAACCGTTCATACAGAACAAAGTAGATCATCGTCTCCGAAACGCCATAGTAGGAAGCCGTGACACCTCGGTAGAAGCCTCGTATGCCATGTAACCGGTACACATCACGGATCAGCTTGAAAGTGGACAGTCTTTCCCGCCTACAGCAACAGCCTTACTCTTTGCATGACATTAATGACCAATGTTCATAATCCAAACAAACAGTATGGGCTTCCCAGACAATCTATTGGCTTAGTACTGAAAAATGAAAATAAACACAACAAAAGCAAATATGCATCAGTAACAAAAATATACTACAACATAAAATTAACAAAAACTAAAGCCAGGTTTGGTCGTCTCCTATGACCGCCGGCCTGAAAACAGAACTGGTCTATTCTGGTAGGAGTAAATAAGTCAGAAAGTAAATGAGAAAGGAAGTAAATTAGTAACAAAGAAAGTATAAAGAAGGAAGAAAGTAAGGAAGGGAGAAAGTAAGAAAAAAAGGTAAGTAAACAAACAAACAATTTATATAGCGCTGAAATCAACAAATAAACCACGGTGCATTACTGCCTCGGAGCACGTATGGGGATATCAAGTAATTTACTCGAGTAAATCCATAAGTAGAAATATGAGAAACTAAATGGCTATGTTACGGAGGAAAAGAACAGCTGTAGTGTCCACTCGGAAATGACATCATCACCCATCAGGTGTTAATTTTCATTGGCCAGTGAGTCATGACAGTGTGACTGGAAGCATGCTGCTATAGGCTAAATCTACATCATAAGCGCCCAAATGCCTAGAAAAGGATGGCCAGAAGTGAAATGGGTAATTGGAAACGAAAACTCTCGAGTAGTAAAGAACTGCTAAAGTAGTTCACTACTTGAGCAGTATTTGACTCGAATACTTGTGGCAGCCCTAATTAATGGTCACATCTCATTAACTGAAAAGTCAATTGTGCAACAAGTTTCAAGATGCAGCTGAAGACAGCAGACTGCTCTTTGTGTCGCCACCATGGCAAACTTGCCCGAACAACGTTCTCTGACATCCAATTGGTGCCGCCACCTGGCGAACTGGACGAAACACACGCGTCATCTTTGATTCTACCCATTTGCTCCATTATGTGAAAACGTGACACCAGCCACAAAACCGGGAGTACATAACACATTGCACTGCTATCAAAGAAAGGACTGAGCAGCGGCTATATATAACATGCACAGACAAGAAGCTCAGCTACCACAGAGGGACCACAAGACGTGCTATGTTAGTAAATTTATGCTATGTTTCACAAGCTATGGGAAGGTTCCAAGCAGCCAGTGACCTTCAAGGTCATTCAAGGGCAATGGCAATTAGATAGGCTACATACGATTTCCTATTAGTCTTCCATTGCAAGGTCTCTATCTTGCACCGTTTCCGAGATATTATCACTTATTTCCCAAAATTTAAAGAGGTCACGTGACTCTGAACACATCCCTTTTGGGAGTAATATATCACACATGCACTCGTACTCCTCCATATGAGTATCTAAGTATTTTATAGCATGCCAAAATACCCTCTATAATTTCTACTACTTCCATTACTGTAGGAAAATAAAACATATTATGAAATTTCCTACTACAACACACAAAACTGAAGAATCTAGCATCACCAAGTACAAAGATAAGACTGGGGCAAAATAAAATAAATTAGCCCCGTATGGGACTGGCAGTTGACTCCTACTTACTGCCAACTTCAAAGTCCTGTGACACAAAAACTAGGACAAAAGTCGAAAATCCGGTCCCTGATAAGCTTTAGGTGTTGTGCCCTAATTTAAGAATCCGTGGTCATTTGCCAGCCCCCATTATAAATGGGGGAGGAGATAGCCTTTGAAAATGGTCGAATTTCCGACTTTGAAGGGCTTGTGACTCTGACCTTGGATCGGGTCATACTGCATACCTTCATGCATCAGTCAAGACGTGCGGACGGGCGGACATTTGAGATTGAGACCCACTTTATTGGGTCAACTTGGAGGAGTGACCCTGACCACACCCCTTTTAGGATGGGTTTATCAGTGTAGGCTAGGATTTGATAGTCTACCTGCATACTAAATTTGATGATTCTAGCTTTAGCTGTTCCAGAGATATCACTGGGGCAACAAAATTTAAAGTGGGTCACGTGATCCTAACCATGCCATTCTAAGGGTGACTTGTCATCCTTATGCTTGGACATCACACAGCCTACATGCATGCAAATTATGACCACTCTAGCTTCAGCCATTCCGGAGATATGGTTGATGCCCACCCAAATTCAAATGGTTCACGTGACCTGACCACGCCCCTTTCAAGGATGGTTTGCCATCCACAGGCTAGCACTTGCTACGATCAACCTATCTAGCAAATTTGAAGTCTCTATCTCTACCCACCATGAAAATATATACAAAATATTGAAAATGGGGTGGTTTGGAGTAGTAACGGGTCACTCAAGCTCACTGAAAATGGCACCATTTGATAAAGCACATATGAGTTTCTATTAGCCTTCCATACTAATCATGTCCCTATCTTGCACCGTTTTTGAGATATAGTGAGATTTGGTTAAAAATCACCAATTTGAACCTACCCCACCTCTATTTGGGGGTGACCCCATTGGAATGTCGCCGAGACCTTTGGCATCAGAAAACTAGAGTCTCTGGACTATTGTACGGCGTTGTATGATCCTGCGTTTAGCCGTTTTGGTACAACACTGGCGTGTGAAAGACGGACAGACGGACTGGCAGACAGACAGACACACGACGACAGCATATATCGCACTAGCATAGCATAGTAAAAGTGGGGAAATTTGTACATGCGGTTTTCGAGATATGTAAGCAGACAGACAGACAGAGACATACATACTGATTACAATACTTCATACTCCTAGTGGGGGCAAAGTAATTAAGTGACTAGCAAAATTTCGAGCGTGCTTACCGAATGTCAAGTTGCAGGCGTGTTTTAACAAACCAAATTGGATTTGTAAATGTTGCTGCTGTAAAACCTGAACAAAGTCATAATATAAAATAATTAACTGACAGTTGTAATGGTTTAGCTTACGCTATAGGCTGTGTGTTTGTGCAACGATGGTGTCTTGTGGCTAAATCTGTAAATGGATCGGGTTGGTTTTTGGTGTGACGATTACTGTAGAGGCAACTACTTTGTACTAATTGCTGCAGTAATGCTCAAAATTTGACACAGCAATACGCAATCTCAAACCACATGAAGTAAACCTTTAGGATGATATGTTTGTTAGTTAATGTTCATATGGTCCTTTGTGGAAAAAGTCTGACCACACTTAATCTAGCAGGACTGCAGGAGATGCTTGTTCATTGCAGTGAAGAAAACGATATAATACAGCTAATAAATATGTAATCCTAAAGTCAGCAAATAGCTTCTTAAAAGCACATTAGCATATAAGAGGCCACATACTACTAGGAAATAAGCAATGATTTGATCAACCACTATTTTTGTAGCATTCGGCATACATGAAACAGTGAGTGTACTGACTTGCACAGCCAGAAGACAACAGATGATTTGACGGACTGTCAATGCTGAAGTATGGCGCAAGGAGCTGTTTACTGTTGGCATATACATGAAAATAGATAGCCCTGTCAGCAACACAATTTAACACTTATACATCTGATGTGTTAAATCTTTAAAAATACCTCAACAGCATAATTTACTTAAGCAGCACATGCAATGGCAACTATGTGGTTTAAACTTCTATGCAAAACTAAAAAATATGATGCATACTTTTCATTCAAAATAGCATTTTGACTCTGGAGTTAGTCAGATGTTATGCCTTCCCTACTGCACATGTAACTTCTCTGTTTCTCACACCTAGAACCTAGTGACTGTCCAAACATGGTTCTACGTTTTGGCACAAATTACACAGTCTATACATTTCCACACTATGACCAAAAGGGACTTAAAGTTTGGGAGCACATTATACATGACAGTGCATCACTTTCTAAAGTCTGTGACTCTTACCAATAACTATATAAATATATTGACTTCAGTGACTAAGCAATGTGATTAGAGTGAAAAAATAAGCTAAGATGTCACAGAAAAACCGCACGACATTATTATTTTACACAAAAATGTTGTTATACATAAAAAACAAAATAACTTGCTCAATTTACATACAACGATGCTACATATTTCCTACTAAACTCTCTCACTTCCCCACAGTTTAACTCTCAATTACTGTCAATTACTCTATGAGGCATTGAAAATGATGATGATATTCAGCATATAACTTAGTTTAGTGCCAAATATACCATACCTAGAATGTTGCACTGGCCCATAAACGCCACTTAATGTGCCAATCGATACAGAATATCTGACTTTATAGCATCACAGTGTAATAATTATGTCTTTATCATGCACTGTACTGTTACATCACTATTTAAACAATGGTTGGGACAACAAAGGGACAGCAGTAATATCAGTTTGACAACACATTTTAATGTTGATAGTATCAGATCACAACTGTGTCAGGCACAGAGATAGAAAATTAGAAATATACCAAATACATTGTTGAGGTGTGTTATGCAATAAAACTAACTGTTGTGTAAAATGACTTCTATTACAGGATAAATATCAAACAATCAGCAAACAGTAGTACTGTTACAATGACGGCAGAATGATATGGGTCGTTGTCTAGGGAATTTATATGGTCAGGGATACAACACTCTCAGCAAATAAAAGGAACAGCTAGGAAGGTGTCTAAAGCGAGCAGCGAGCGATGTACCAAGCGACAGCGGCACAGCGGCAAACGGTGACTATAGCGGCGGCGGCATTCCGGCATTGACTCCACAACGGCGGAGGATGAAGAGGAATGATCACATAGTGTCACGTCCACACTCCACGACAGTGGTGAACCAACCAGAATCCGGCGACTGTCGTAGCGGTCCGGCGGTGACACTCCTTCTTCCACAACCAACGTCCAACGAACCAGGACTCAGCGACCAGTGGTACTGGAATGACCGGAATAACGTCAGATCAACGTCAGGCCAATCGCCCAGCCAGTGACAATGCCAGGAAATCAGTCGTTGTAGGTTTTCTCCTTCGGTGCACCGTAGAAAATGGCTGGTAACGTCGTCAGCCAAAAATGTCTAGACCGATGTTATCAGTCTGAGAACAAAACTAGAGTTCGGCGCAACGGCTTTACAGTTTCGTGCCATACGACATGTAGGTCGCGCGGCAGGCAGGTAAGCATGCGCAACGAGACACAGGTGTTCCAAGAGCAGGTAGCTGCAGCGAGCCAGGCAGAAAGGAACTGGGTCGTCGTATAGATGGGCTAAAACGGGATGTGGTTAGGCCAGCGGCCTCTATCATAACAACATGCAACACCACATGTTAAAAATAGTAAAATGCAACGTCACATTTAAAATTTGTCAACATCATGTATTCAGGATCCACTATGTATAGTGTCCTATTCATCACAGTCTAACAACAGTATAGCCACTGTCAAACCCGCCCATTCAGAGATATTCGTCCTATTCATATTCAGGAAAATTTATGCCCTGTACCCATGATATAAATCATGGATGGTGGTTGTAATGCATGACTGGACACAGGTTGCTACCAACAATGGTGAACAGCAATTTATCATACAATTTTCATACAGTCAGTACTTCACTCTATATGAAGGATGATACGTTAACATCAGGTGCCACCAACTCGGCTGCTTGCATAGTGACAATCACTAATCGCACGCAGCTGGGATATTCACTACACAAATGCAGAATATGCGTGTATATACCGTGCCAGCACAGTAAAAATGTAGAGTATAAGCGATACAGACTTCTAAAGATTTAAAAACACAGATCATCGATGTGACAGATGAATGGGTATACGTTCTAAAGGACAGAAGTCTGATGGTAAATACTGCATCTGCATAAACTGCATCGCACAGTAACAATAACATTACAACATGTTAATTGTAGTATGGTGTTGTATGGTTTAACGTCCCACTCGACACATTATAGGTCATTTCGGAAACGATTTTACAGGTCAGATGACCCAACCAACAGTGTAATAGCACTGAAGGATGACTGTCTTCCAGATCAAGGGCCAATCCGACAGGCTCAGCACACTAAAAGGTAAAGAGTAGGATGTAATGAAAATTTTTTCTACATATAGCACCAAGTACACCTAAGACACAGGCGCTCGAAAGACAGCTAAGCCAAGCAAGGTCAAAGCCCGATCCAGTCGACCGTGTACGAACTGCTCATTATATAGGTGTGCATATGATGTGCACAATTATGATGCACAACAGCACAGAGCTGGTCGAATAATCTCCCCTCTTATCTTCCAGACAATCACCACAGCTCAGATGTTGTCTGTAGGACGGGAGGGAGAACATGTTAATTGTCAACAAGAACTTACTTGTGTGGAGCAACTCCAATAATCGTTGGGCCGATCCCTCGAAAAAGACCAAGAATGCCTTCTGTTTTCACGATATGCCTTTAACAAATACATGAATCAGCAATACATGCTCTGTTCTAAATCTAAACAAGCCTCTGCTTCTGCTGACAAACCTGCATGACGCGGTGCTTCAGGCCCACTGTGTTGCACACAGATGTCTGTGGTCAATGTGATAAACTGGTGACCGAGATCGTCACCAGTTTACCACAGTGACCATCCACCTATGTTGACAGCACTGGAGACGATCAACCATTCCAGAGATATGGTTGCTGTCCACCTAAATTTAAATGGTTCACATGACTCAACTATGCCTTTGTCAGGGACGGTTTGCCATCCGTAGGCTTGCACTTGCTACCGTCAAGCTATCTACCAAATTTGAAGTCTCTATCTCCATTCACTATGAAGATATGAAACGCGGTACAAAATATCGAAAATAAGGTGGTTTAGGGTAGTTAGGGTCACTCAAGGTGACTCGAAATAGCACCAATCAATAGAGCACATACGAGTTCCTATTAGCATTCCATAAAATAACTTTGTCCCTATCTTGCACCGTTTCTGAGATATAGCAAGATATTGGTCGAAAATCGCTGTTTTAACCCATCCAACCTCTATTTGGCGCCACCGTTTCGGGTGATCCTATTGGAATTTTGCCGAGATTTTTAGCATCAAAAATCAGAGTCCCTTGGCTATCGTATGGCGTTGTTTGTGTTTGGTTGTTGTGATCCTATGTTTAGCCATCTTTATAGAACTCGGACTTGTGACAGACGGACGGACGGACATACAATGACACTGACAGCATATACTGGTACCGCGCTAGCATAGCGTCGTGCAGTAAAAATGACCCATTCTGCAATCTTCAATATCTTCTATAGCTGTCAGTTTACTGCAATGTAAGTTGGCATACAGTATCCTCATATACATGGCTACTCAGCACATACACATTTCTCACCTCCCCAGTTATCTTCCTGTCCTCTGTTAGAATGCATCTAATACCCGAAAAGTCATGAACATTCACTGCGAGTTTGTGTTCAAATATGAACATACAACTGGATCTTGTCACAGCCTGAAGTGTCACTTTACAGGCACACTCTTTTGCAATGATAAAGACAGCAATTGATTTCTCAGGTGTTGATCCACAGGAAGTGTAATAACATAACTAGCATAAATTAGGAAATTATACTTTCAAATGTATACATTTAGTAGCCACAGGAATAAGGATATCATTTGCCTAATTTCGCTGCAACAGACTTATAACTGTAGAAGACTGAACAAAGCACAGCCATTTTCTTGGAACAAGATGGTATAAAGCAAACAAAGCATTATATTAGAACATTACAGTTTATGTTTATTTAATAGAAGGTTACAACAAGACAGGAACAACACAAACTACAAATAAACTTCTGGTATTATGAAAAAAAAATGAACAAACATGACTATTTCCACAAGCAACCTCGTTCATTCGTTCGTTATTGCGGGCAGGGGTCCAGCCTACTCTGACTCTGGACCCCAGCACTGAGACCTTTTATGTCGGTCCAATGCGCCAGCCCAGGGAGAGGAGGGGAATTGGTAGGTGTGTGCGGTGTATATGCGAGTTGTGTAAGGTGGAGGAAGGGTTGAGTAGGCGTGAGCAGCTTGTCAGGTATTTCTAAACGCGCCCCCTCTAGGCGTGGCCTACTGTCTGGCTAAGCCCGGACTGGCACTTATTCAGTGCCAGCCCTGACTGGCACTTCTTCAGTGCCTAGCCAGTGGGCTTAGCCACATCTATCTGCTTTGGCTCTCACGTCGGCGTGACTGATATCTTGACGCTGCTAATCAAGGCATCTGCAACGGTCACAGTTTATAG
>Ga0209780_1004623_pt1 | contig 10649 bp, 5 predicted proteins | sample WorMetexBAHAMAS2_FD_187384 | JGI IMG/M metagenome (GOLD analysis project Ga0209780, IMG submission 187384) | Marine gutless worms symbiont microbial communities from Max Planck institute for Marine Microbiology, Germany - Inanidrilus exumae... | ecosystem: Host-associated > Annelida > Digestive... | reverse complement strand
GGCCGGGCGCGAGTGGCTGTGCAGCCGACACTGCACAGCGGGCCAGTACAGTTATGTCCCGTTAGGGTGACACCTTGTTTGTATTAGATATTTTGTTTATCTATGATTTTGAAGTGAATTAAATTTAATTGAACTTGGAAACACTAGGTAATGTATTTGCTTTGTTGCTAGTATGAAGAGAACTTGAATGCACTCAATGAGCTGGCAAAGCATCGTCCACAGGCCGAGTTAACAGTCGGTTTATTTCAGGTTTGTTTCATCATATTGGCCATAAAACGATAGTAGTAGTTCATTGCAGCTGGTTTGTGCATTTTCACTTAGGCATCCGTGAATTTTTGATGTCTTCAGCATCGTTTGCTTAATTATTAGTCTGTTGTGTGGCTGAAATAGTTAGTGTTGTCAACATAATTGATTGACTGAGCCCGGTGACCTGGTCTCAGAAGTTTTTTGTTGCTTGTTGTTATGTTCCATTTGCTAAAAGGGAAGCACTATCCAACGGACTGCAGATAATTGATAAACTGAACAGCACAAGATTGTTGCCACTAATGTCTATAAATAGAAATTAGACTTGTGACCTGTGATTGGTGGCAGTGCCATAGACCTCTGTGATTGGTGGCAAAGCAACAAATACATGTGGAATGCTTTGTTGTTTGTGGCTAAAAAATAGACATGAACTGGCCACTGTCCCTATAGCTGTGCCACTAGTCATCTGAAATGTATAAATACTGCTGCAAAAATTCCTGGATATTTTCCACGAAACCTTGGTGAAACTATTGGCTATCCAGAGAATGTGGTTGAAAATGGTTGTATGTGAATGCTATTACTTTTAAAACATTTGCCTTTTGGTGAGGTGCATTTGCTGCAGGTACGGTCACTAAGGTGACTGGGTGTGCATGTTACCTGTGCAGGAGAGCAGCGAGATAAGTCAACTGCAGCAGGAGAATGCACAGCTGCGGCAGTCACTCGATGACCATCAGTCGGCCATCGAGCTGATCATGAGTCGCTATCGGAGCCGTGTTTCTCGGCTGGTTGCTGCCAACCGACGACAGCGTGCCGAGTACGAAGCGCCAGCAGACCACTCTCAGGTACTACATGGCTCTTCGCTGCTTTGAGACTACTCGTTGGGTGACAGCAGGTACCTCTGGCCTGTACAGAGATGCTCAATCAGGCCAGAGGTTCTGCTTTTAGAGACCTGGAGTTACGCTGGAAATGTAGACTAGTGAAACAAAAGCTACAAGTAGTAGTAGCAGTCAAGTTTGCGTTAATTTCGAAATATTCTTCATACCTTTCAGCCTACTTACTTATACTCTGCCTTGCATGCTCATCATTCCACTTGCTGCACCAGGTTGTCCAACACCAATCTGCTCCCCATTCCATTTGCCCGCATTTCACTCGGTGCCCGCAGATTCAGTGTCGCAGTCCCTAAAATCTGGAACTCTATACCCGTGAATGTACACCTGCCCCGCTACATTCCGCCATCATCTAAAAATTCATCTTTTCCAGCTGGCCTTCCAATCCCCTTACTCCTTCCTTCTTGCACCCCAGATTCAGCCTCCACTGACCATCGTGTGTGTTTATAAAGTGTATTTCCTTACTTACTTAATAACAATAGCACCTGCATTGCAGGTGCTTGCAAGCTGTACTTGCACTGTTGATGATGCACTTGTACAGTTAGGTGGGTTAACATTTTGTGACAGACTTTGCGATATGTTAATTTATTTACTGCTCAGTCGAACATTGCTACATGTAACCAAATGATATTTTGTAGTGAGGTATGTAGTATTATCTTGTGCTTAGTGCGGCAAGTAATTTTTGTGCAGAATTACATCTTCTATGGCAATCCATGCTGCTGTTACTCGGCCATGTGACTTTAAGATATTTTCTCATTCTGTGTAGTGACTGATGGCAGTACTACAGTTTACATTTTCTTACACACTGTTCCCCTGAAAGTTTTCTGTGGTTATTATCAGCAGACCCACGAGAAAATTCAACACATACAGCAGATGGCGGACGTGATGTGGTCCGCAGTGACGGCTGACAGTCAGCCGATGGATGTTACCGAACACATTGCACAGCTTCAGCTTGAGAACGCGACACTTCGCGAGCTGCTGAGCGCAGGTCGTCACTCGCTGGCATCACCTGTCTGCAGTCAAGGTGCACAGACTGACAGCACATTGGCAGACAGTGACGATGCTGACGTTAGTGTATCATCGTGTAGCGAAACAGATAGAGGAAACATGGTCAATTCAACTGTCATCGAAGCTTCTTCACAACATGAACCGAATCGCGATGTGTCACAGACTGTCTCGAGTGATGCAAGTGACTTGTCACCTCCAGCAGCATCTACTGCCAGTGATAATGTGATCACTGATGTCACAGAACCAGAAACACTGTTGAACTCACAGTGAACCATACACATGACGCCGATGTGTTTCTGCAGTTAGGCACGTTATAACATTTCGTGATGTATTTTGCGATATTTTTTCCAAAAGTTGCACAATTATTCTGTGGCATGACAAAATACACTGTGAGTCAATAAAAACTTTTGATCATAACTTCGGCATATATAGACCGATTGTCAAAATTCTTTCACTGACATATTCCATAGGAAACTCTGAATGCAACTATTACAGTATCTTCCACCTCACCTTGTCTGTCTTGCTACACTACCTTGCAAAATTCAAAAATCTAAAATAACAGATGAACTTTTACTCATACAATCAAAATTAATCGGTTTTATTTGAAACTCAAACTAAACTTTACAACATTTAGATGAAAAACGCTACAAACATATCACAGGGATGATGTACTTAATTTTTGTGTAATATCTGAAGCACAGAATGCAGATAAAGCTAGATCGTTGAGAATTTGATTTGACGACAGTCGGACAAACTCTGTGAAGTTTATGTAACAAAGGATTTTACCATTGTCAGAAGGTGACATTAGTGTTTGTAGCTAGTACCTAATGCAGTCCAAATAGTCCGAAAGTTTAAGCAAATGCCAAAAATGTGTTCGTCTGTTATACAAACACAAGCTCGCAGACATTTACGCCATTCACTGGTGCGAGCTTCATCAATGTATACTGCAGCCCAAAGTTACACGTCAATCATCCACTGCTTCAGTTCTCTGACATCGCAAATCCTCTTCTAAGCACTGCTGCATAGTTTTTCAGATTTTATAGTCTCAGGATTCAGACGGTCAGACCCAAGCTATTACGGCGGCCTCATATCTTGCAAGATGAATTCTGAGGTCTCACATGCAACATGCCATTGAAATTTGCAGCAGTTGTAATTGTAAAGTTTCACGAGGTAGTGTAGATACATACTTAAGGTGAGGTAGAGTCTTTATGATGTTGTGTACAAAATTTTTTTACGGAATATGACAGTGAAAGAATTTTGTAAATTGGTCAACATTTGCCGAAGTTATGTTGAAAAGTCTAGTTTATTGTTTGTTTTGACTCGCTGCAGAATCTGTACGTGGGGGTTCTCAGTTCAATTATCCATATCTAGACCCAAGCAGGTTGCCCACATTGTTCACATACCCACCTCATTAACATTACGAGTCAAAGGTAAAGGTGTAGATTTGTATAGCGCTTAATTATGAAACAAATCTCTAAAGCACTCAGGATGGCACGTGCTAAAGGGATAACACAGTTTTACTTGCTACCTCCACGAACAGAAGTAGCCGTCCTGCCTTCACTTCGTAAACATTCACCGGATGGCGCCACCCCCGACCGAGGTAGTGGACATCTGACTGCAGCTTACTACTCATTTATCGACCCCGAAAGGATGAATGGCTCAGTTGGCCTGGTTGGTGGACTCGTATACCCACATAAGTGGTCACCCATCAGCTGCAGGTCGAACGCAGGACGGAAAGTTCGCCAGTGAAAGACTGGTATGTTACCACTGTGCCACGCAACCAACAAACTAGTCCAATTAGTATATATCCTAGTGTAGCCTCAAACATGAAGTTAGCAAAAAAATTTTTTTACTGACAGCATTTTCCTATGACATTTCCCTGACTTTTGGTCGTTTTGCTGATATTTCCCTGACAGCCGTCAAATTCACTAACATTTTCGGGTTTTTCCAACAAGTGGTCACCCTGCAAAGCACTGAAAGGAAACTAAGCATTCACCTCAGCCATCCACCATGAGACCTAGAGACTCCTAAGCGACGGGTGTTGCCGCTGTCTGACACCAGAACCCTAAATGGTTCAAAACCCCTCAATTAGAGTGGAAACAAGCTGAAACTGCAGCTTGGTAGAATTGTCGATGCCTGTCACGTCATGTACTTGTAGCACAACACTGCATCTATACTGATCGGACTAACTTGCTTATAAATTTACTGTTGTTGCATTTCTATCTATGCTATGCCAAAGGTATTGGTGATTTCTGCTTTCTTTCTTCCCTGACAAGAATGATTGGATGGATTGGTGTTGTTAAAGTAATATAGGTTCATACGAATGTGAGTGGAGAGACTAGTAACAGATGATATAATTACAGCAATAGGGGTCGAGATGGTATGGACGTATTTCAAGAAAGGACAAGAATGACAAGGTGCAAAAATGCATGGATTATCAAGTGGAGAGATAAGACATGATTAAAGCATGAAATTTTATGGCACAGTCCAGAAGACAACTGACAAAAGCTTCTTCGAAACTAAACATAAATAAAAGTATACATGTACACACAATTGTTCGTCTATGACTAGATCAGTATAGCAATAGACTAATAACAGTTCTGTAATATACATTGCAAATATCACATATACTTCACAACCTTAGATGTGTGGTTTACACAACAACTATCTATTTTAGGCTATACATGCACTTTCTTATATCAGACATCCAGGATATCACAATTTTAAGCCTTGTCATACTTCTGTCATTGTTTAAACTTGTCCATTTGCAAAAATAACAGTTGTGTAATGTAAATCAAAGTAAAGAAAGTGCAGTAATATTCTGGATGGTGTGAAAGAAGCTGCCAAAAAGGCAGCTAAAAATACTAACACTGACAATGTTGGTCTTTCGTCAACTTCTATCACAGTCTGGTAAAACGTAAAAGATCAGAATGTTACTGACTAATGAAGTTTAGTTTTTAAAATACATGCTGTAGTGTGGTAAAATGTTCTTGCTACCACAATAAACAGAAAACTGCTGCTCAGCTTCAGTTCTGGTTTTTATGTAAACCAAAAAAACCACACACAAGTGAATGTAACTGCTCCTTTAAAGTGACACAAACACTTGTCTGCATGAAAACGCACAATCTGCTATGTTTTACTTGATGCTGGACAATTAATCGTGTCATCACATTCAGAAACATAGCCTCAACAGTTAACACAAGTATTCACTCCTTACAGTTTCAGAATTTTCATCCTAAGCACACTGGTAGAAAAAATCTCCAAAATGATCTGTTTTGTGTCAAGTGGGATGAAAACCTTAGTAGCTGTATCAGTTAATCTGTCACAGCTAGTATGAAATGTTCTGCATCACTTGTAATTCATAACAAGTAATTAAACATAAGTACTTAAATGGTTCTACTTACAACACAGTACCTAACTTCTGCTGAAGTACTGTTGTCAAGTACTTATCTTTTCACTACAAAATGTACAGTCATATAATTGTTGTGTGAAATAAATAACCAGATAAATAATGGAGCATTTGTGGGACAGACCTTTGGCATTTACACTGCTGATTAGACAGCTGTAAAAAAACAGCCCAAGGATTCGAAATCATCCTCATTCTGCTCATGATGGTTCAGGAGAGACTTAAAACAAAACCTACCCTGCATAAACTGTAGAAAATTAACAAAAGTGGCCACTGAACTTATTATATGTCTTCAAATAGGCATATTACACTAGCAATGAAGGCTTGAATGGTGTAATAATATTGACAATTATAACAATAAACAGATTTGTATAGCGCCGTTAGGTTGTAACTTCAACCGCTGCTAAAACCTGTCATCATTTTAACAACTATCTGACGCTGCTTAATGCGACAGCGGTTTAGTAACTAGGGGCCAGCACTCAACAAGAGTGCAATCCATGCCAGTAACGTTTTTTGTGACTTGTGACCTTGATCTTTGATCACAAAATAAATATATTTCCAGGACTCGCCATGGAACATTTCTATGTCAAGTTTGGTCATCGGTTTTTATCATGCGGAAAAAACAGAACATACAAAATTTGCTGGTGACAAGCCTACCCCTGCGACTGCCATCAGCATGGTGACAAATGCTCACAACAGCAGATGGTAATAGATAGGACATGGTACACTACACACAGCAGATGTTAACAGACTGCAACATACAGAATGCCCATGTCGGCAAGTGACACATCACAAAACATCATGTCAACAACTGAATGCTTGTGAAACCAACACGTGACACTGAAGCTTATGTCACGAGCATTGCTGGATACTGGAAATATCAAACGCCTGTGTGACCGTTACATTGCCGGATATCAAGTGTTATCATCATCACAGGCGCCATATAGCTCCTCGATGAAGTAACATAGCTGGTCTGCAACGGATGACCTTATGCAAGCACCCGGCCTGCAGAAAACATCAAAATTTTATGAGTAAAAAACTACTTTTAACAACATTTCACAGGTAATGGTATTATATTTACACATACTGGTAATATGTATCCGCACCTTTGTAATGACAGATCACAGAACTGTATGTCAATGTCCTTTGGCCTTGACTTGAAAACAAACTAAAAAGTCTTTGCTAACAATACTGTTTAATACAGAAAAGCACAAGACTACACAAGTGTGCAGACAGTTACTCACTCGGCAGAGTTTATCCGCGACACGATTGCGTCAAATCGATCTCTGCCGATAGCTGCCTCGCAGTGACTGAAATTACATTAATATCACTATGATTAAATGTGTGACGCAGCATGTTGAAGTGATAATACGTTCAAACAACAGCATGTTAGAACATCTCTCTTGTTTACCAGCATTCAGTAATTATCGGCTACTGTTTAACTGTAAAACAACTGCTAAGCCCTAGCTTCTGTTACAATTATCATTCAATTAACAGTTAATTGAATGATAATTGTAACAGAAGCTAGGGCTTAGCATTAACACAACTGCAGAAAGACTGTTTTATAGCCACAACTCACGTTTACTTGAGTCAGCTGGTGTTCCCCCAAACTATTTGACATTTTGTAATTTTGTCTTTATATTTGTATGACTTGTATTTTATTACTTTTGCTGTTTGGCTGTCTCTGTCTGACTGATGAACAAAGATCGTCACAGAATCAAATGAAGCATTTAGAGATTGGTGGATGGTATTTTTACATGCCAGATGCCTTTCATGATGCGAAATGAACAGTGCCAGAGCATCAAAGCATGCAAGCAACATGGGGTCCAGCAGTCATCCAAGAAGAGATCTGTTGAAGAGCGTTTTGAAGGTGAGAAATGCTTGAGTCAAACTGTTAGCATCACTGGCATACAGACTGCTGAAACATGCATAGAATTTTAGTATGAACTTTCAAAGTTTTCTTTGGGTACTACCCCAAACACCACAGCTCATGCTCCCCAGATCATTTAGTCGGCTAGGGAGTACTCATTTTAAAGAATCATCCCTGTCCCCCGACATACGTGGTTGTGCCCCTGTGACAAAGGCAAAAACAAAACTAAATAATGGCAATGAAGAGAAATAATGATACACACGGCATCAGCAACTGTCTAATTTCAACAGGACCATCATCAACGACCGTGACGTCATCACTGGGGCTCCACGCCTGCTGCTGAACCTCCTTGGCCCGACTGACAAGCTCATCTATCTCCTGCAGTGAACCAACACAATAGCATTAAGACACGCAAAATGATCTATTCATCACTGTCAACTTATCTCACAGGCACGCGTTTTGGTGCAATAAAATCACAAAGTAGTAATTAAGTTAACTCCACTGGAAAAGCCATACTATTTTCTTTCAGTCTGGCTTATGTAATTAATGCTATTCCAACACACATGCCCTATTTTCAGGGGAACTTGGGTTAACTGCTGCCCCCTGATTTTCGTCTGCAATTGTATTGGGCCTGTGCATCCTCTTCAAATAGACAAAAAACTTTTCATACCACGTATATTCTTTAAAACATTGCCATCATGTCTTTCTTGGACAAACCCCCAGTCTCATTCCTTCAGCCATTAACACAGTGCAGCATTTGATCCAAACACTATCATCTTTAGTTTCTGCATATCCAAACATCTCAATATACAGGGTGGACCAAAAAACTGCACATTATTCATTATACACGATATTGATGCAACTGTTCAAGATAAAATGAAATGGTTCTCGCTACAATTTTCATGAGTTCATAAAGCTAAAGATTCAGATGCGTTTCTTAATGAACAGGTTGAACATTCTTTGTAATTTGGTTCAATGTTATTATACCCAAAAAAACGTTCTTTCCAGCAGTTCAGTTAATGTTATTTTCGTGATAACTAGTGAAATATGAGGCGATTTTTTCATTCTCAACATAAATGATCTGCACACAACTTATGAAGAAATTCCCACCACATCTTAACCATGTTGTCACAACCACGTTGTCACCTTATCTGGAAAAACAACAATACAATAATAACATCAAATGCACCTAACTTAACAAGGTAAGGTGACAGCACAGTAAACGTGTGCTGGGAAACGTGTCAAATCATTCCTGGTCACAGAGATTGGAAGAATGACTAAAATCACACTGTCACACTTTACATAGTTATTACAAAAACACATCATCAACTGAAATACACAAAATAACGTTTTTGGGATAAGAATTTACAGGTATCCTATAAAACTGCATCTAAATATTTATTCTATCGAACTCTGTGAACAACTGAACTTTGCAGAGAAAATCACTTCATATTATCTTGAACAAATACATCAATATGATAAATTAAAAACGTGCAGTTTTTTTGGCAGACTCCTATTTTAATTATCTTACACTCCCACATTTGAGGGTTGTGAAACATCCACTTATAACATGGCCAAAGTAGAACTTTTATGTGGAACACTGCATTAATTGCAGCCGAATGGCCTTATCGGCAACGACAGCAGGACTACTATAAATCTTATAGAAAAGTAAATTTGGGTTGGTCAGGCGATGGGCAGTTTGTCCATCGCTTTAATCATTGGTCATGGTTGCTCTCTGTAACATCAATGTCTAGTATTGTCTACAATTGCTACAGGAGAGAAAATATCATCACGAACCTGCTCAGGGGTGTATTCTTCAAAGTCGTCACAATACTCATAGGCATCGTCTTCTGCAGTTCAAAACAAAACATAAAGGTCTTTAACTGAGACAGCAGCAAAACATCACATATCACAGTCTGCCTAAACAATGTCTGAAATAATGTAATATTCATCACTTAAATCTTACTCAAAACAAATACGAGTACAAAACCAATTTGTAACGTGCCGATTAGTCCAGCCAAAAAAAACAAAATTGGAGGCGCGAGAGGCGACTGTTACTGGGAGTGATCAGCATACGTAATGGAAAAAGTTCACGTTTAGGCCTACGTTTAAAACTAATTCACACAAGTTGCATCATGGTAGTTAAAAGACAGGTCATTCCAGATCTTTGAAACACTAACATAAAATGGTTTGTCAGCCATGATGAGAGACGTATAAGGACAGCTAAGCAGCTGTTTGTCGGACGACCTCAGTGAATGAGATGGCACATGACATAGTAAATAATAAGAGATGCCAGATACGATGGATTTCCACTCTGCCTCGCCTTGTAAGTCAAAACTGTAAGCTTGTAGTCGATGCTTTGTTTCACTTGATAACCGATGCAGTGTACGGCGCAGTTCTGTAGCACTGCATGTTCTTGCACCTTGGCATACGACTCGGGCCAGCGCATTCTGTGTCACCTGCAACTTCCAGAGATTATCACTGGACGAGTTGCAGTAGTCAAGGTGCGCGGCCACAATGACGAGCGCAACTATCTTTATAAATTCAAGTGTTAGCAACGGACGAATGTGCCATAATGCACGGGTGTGGCATAGTTGCATCTTTGCACCAACTCCGTTACGTGACGATTCATACTGATGGCTGGATTGAGCGTGACACCAAACAGTTAGAGTTGCTGAATTTGACAACAGTGCCCGCAACATCCACTCCACCAGAGCTGTTCACCTTGTTGCACTGCACCCGTGTGCCACACAGCATCGCTTCTGTTTTTGACGGGTTTAGAAGCAGCTTGTTCTCCAAGAACTTCCGACTGACGTCATCAGTACACTCTGAGATTGGCTTAAACGTCACATTCTTGTTAGGCTGCAAAGCTTACCTGTGTATCATCGGCATATTGATGGCAGCTTACAGAATGTGCTGTTATAACGTTATTGATCAGTGACACATACAGAGCAAACAGAAGTCGTCCTAGGACACTGCCCTGAGGAACACCAGATGTACAGTCGACTATTGTCTAATGTTCAGTTCCGACACCAACATACTGAGTACGATCCGTGACAAAGGACCGCAACCAGTTTACAGCACACCCAGTGATGCCAAAATGTGACATAATACGACCAAGTAGAATGCTCAGGTAAATAGTGTCAAATGCAGCCGAAATATGGAGTAACAGCAGCAAGGTGACTCGCTGCTCACACATTGCAGTGATGACATTGTTGATCACTTTGGCCAGTGC
>Ga0209780_1004622_pt1 | contig 10650 bp, 7 predicted proteins | sample WorMetexBAHAMAS2_FD_187384 | JGI IMG/M metagenome (GOLD analysis project Ga0209780, IMG submission 187384) | Marine gutless worms symbiont microbial communities from Max Planck institute for Marine Microbiology, Germany - Inanidrilus exumae... | ecosystem: Host-associated > Annelida > Digestive... | reverse complement strand
ATGCAGTTTAATGAAATTCAATTACTAACTGACTTTAAAATTTTATTTTAACAAGCGGCCATAGAAAACACATGCAGATGCAACTGACATTCAACCAAATCATTCTTTTCAGTATAAACCGTCTTGTGTTTAAAATTACTTAATATTCATAATTTTAACGTATAATTTGCATGTAAGCCTTATCGTAATAATTCTCTTTTTATCACATGTCAGATGAACATAGCAAACATTCCACCCTCACGATGCGTATGCGCGGAAATGGGACAAAAGGCAACAGCCGTCCACCCAAGTGTTTTTGAAACTTATCGAATGCCACGAATTTATTTAGACTGAAACTGCATAAATAGCCTAGACGGCTCCATTCATCAGCTCACACCATTTTACAGAAAATTTAAACAAATTTGACGAGAACATTTCCCGATCCTCTGCACCTTCGTGTGCGAGCCATTTTTCTTCACGGCCTCGACTAGGCGCAATCAATCCCGATTTTGCTGTGTTTGGCCCAAAGTAGAATCAGGAGACGCTTTACTTTACACTCTATGACCAAAGTTGTCTGTTTCAAAAATCATTTCTTACGTGCCTCACCCATCGGAATGCATTTTTTTACAGACTAGACTGCGCAGATCGCTTTACTTTCCAATTCTATTGCATTATGTTATATGGTTCGGTGAGGTAAACTAAAGCCCCGTTCACAACAGCTACAATGTCGAATCAACGTTCGACTTTGTCGAAGCAACATTCGACTGTGTTGCCAAAAAGGTAACAATGTCGAAAAAGTTTATTATAAAATTTCGTCCGTTCGACCAAGTCGAAACAGAGTGAACACGTTTAATTTGTTGTCAAAAACGGCAACAATGTCGAAGCAACATCCGACCTTGTCGAAAGAATCGTTCGACTTCTAGCATTCGCCAGTTTTGCTTTGACATTGTTGCTGGTGTAAACGGGGCATAAGCGGGCAGCTTTTATGCACTGTGAGCCAAAAAGCAATACACTTTACGTTTGATCGTAACTTCGGCAAATGTAGACCGATTTACAATTTTTTTCACTATTAGATTTGCTTAAAAATTTTGTACAAAATTATCATAAAGATTCTCCACCTCACCTAAAGTATGTTTCTGCACTACCGTGTACAACGTAACAATTACAATTGTTGCAGATTTCAATGGCAACTTGCATGTCAGACCTTATAATTCATCTTGCAAGGTATGAGGCTACCTTAGTAGCTCAGCTCTAAATCTGATGACTATAAAAACTGGAAAAAATGAAGTAGTGGTTAGAACAGAGTTCGTGATGTCAGCGAACTGAAGCAGTGGATAATTGACGTGTAACATGGGCTGCAGCAGACAGTCAATTGATGAAGTTCGCAGCAGTGAATGGCGTAATGTCTAGTGTTTGTATTTGAGTTGGACGTTTTCAGTGCTTGCTTTACCTATCGAACTATGTTTTAGGTAAGTGGATTGCATTATGTATTAGTCACAAACACTACCATCATTTTCTGACAATGCGAAGTCGTTTATTGCAAACATTCAGGAAGTTTGTCGTCAAATCACATTCCCAACGTTCTTCTGTTATATGCATTCTGTGCTTCATATACTGTACAAAATATTTTTTAGCGTTTCGTATTTAAATGTTGTTAATGTTGTTGAGATTTCAAGTAACATTTGTATTAGTAAATGTTCAGCCGTTATGTTACAATTTTGAATTTTGCACCGTAGTGTAGCAACACAGTTAAGGTAAGACGGAATACCATGTAATAGTTATATAGAGTTTCCTTGAAAATCAGAAAGTGAAAGAATTTTGGAAATCGGTCAACATTTGCCGAAGTTATAATCAAAAGTCGAGTGTATGACGTATTGTTTTTTACTGTATACGCTACGTAACCAGTTCTCTCGCACATTCTTGTCTCGTACCTTGAATGTTTCCGGTCTCAATCAGTTCACGGACATGTTGGTGTCCAGTTTCATTCAACGCATCCAAGAAGCAAACGTAAGCAGTGTAAGGTCCTTTCTTGACAATGTTCAGCAACTGTTCAGCTGCCGCGAAACGATCGTTTCGTCTTGACTTAATTGAATCAAAATCTCTCTCGTTCAGCGCCTGACAAGTCAACATGTAATCGGCGACGCTCTGCGCCTCCAGAGTCCTTGACACCCGGTCGTGCCATCTTCTAAGGACAGCAGTGTGATCTTCATCTACACATGCATAAGTACACATTCGGCAAAAATTTACAGACAATTATCAACCGCAAATTATGAACAAGATGCACAGGAGACGGCAAACTTCGCCCCGGTGACGTCATCCTATCGAACTCTACCAAACAGCGTTGTCTCGCGTCCGACTAGTGTCGTCACCTGGCGAACTAACCGAAACATACTGTCGTATTTGACTGTGACCCATTCGCTCTGTTATGTGAAAAATGACGTCAACCACAAAACCGTAACGTCAGAGGAAGACCGAGTTACGGCCACAGGTAACATGTGCAGAACTAACGACAATTCGGATGACCTTGAGTGACCTTCAAGGTCATTCATCTGCCGCTAGCCTGTCCAAATGTGATGTTTTCGTACATCAGTGCAGCGGTTGACAAAATTATTTCAACTGAAGCAGTGCGTCGCGCGGTTATTGTTCGATAGCTGAGCTTCTTGTCACATAATAGAGCGAATGGGCTACAGTCAGGGAAGACGCGTATGTTTCGTGTTCGTCAGGTGGCGGCACCGTGGGCCAAGTCTTCCGTCTCCGACTGCATCTTGTTATTATTACTTCGCACCCGCTAAAAATGCGAAGAATAACGATCCGCGTGCATGTCTGCGCTTTATTTGTTTCTCTGCTCCTATATCTCAACAAGTAGCTCAGCTGTCGCCGACGAACCCGCACGACGCGCTGCATCACGGCAAACGGCAAAATTTAAAACAATCACGTGACCATAACCACGCTCATTTATGGGATGATATGTCGTCCTTTTGGTAACATTAGATATAGCCTATCTGTGTAAGAAATTTGACGATTCTAGCTTAAGTTATTCCTAAGGTATGTTTAGGACTTTGAAATTTAAAGTGGATCACGTGACGTGGTCACGCCCTTTTCAGGGGCAGTTTGTCGTCCGTAGGCTGGGACTTGCTATGATCAATCAGCATACCGAATTTGAAGTGTCGATGATTACCTGCAACGAAGATCTGAAAGGCAACGCAAAAATGTAAAAATTCTTGTTTTGAGCCACTCCTTGGGAGCCTTAGCGTAACACACAAAGTTCATTTATGGCTCAATGGAAAGCGCATTGTTAACTTCTTATTAGTAATAATGGAACATTTTTTCGCTAACTCTTACGGCTGAGGTACTATTAAGCGAAATCTGTCGAAATCTGCGTTTTCTGAGCGGATATTGGTCGAAATCGTTGTGTTCGAAAGCGCAAATTTCAAAGAGAATAGCGCGTCACCCACAAACGACTATCGGCGTAAAAAAGTGGTAAAAAGGCAGCTAGAAACACAACGCACCGTACGGCAGCTGTGTAACAACGGGTTGTTGTAGCGCGGTGGGTGGTCCAGCACCAACACGATTCTTAGCAGACACTCGGAACAGATACGAGTTGCCTTGCAGCAGATGGCGAACACGCACTGACAGCTTACTGGCCGCCACCGTAGCACACTCCACCCACATGCCGTCACCACCAGCACCAGAAGCAGCTCCAGTGACGTCACGCATCTCGATAACGTACTGGATAACCGGAGATCCTCCGTCAGCGTCAGGACACTGCCACGATAGATCCACGAAGTCCTTGCCGCATTCAACCACCGTCACGTTCCGTGGCGCTGACGGCATTTCTGTGCATCGAACAACATGAATATTATTATAGTACATTTTCAATGTTCCATATGCCTCGAATCATACTGATGCACTCACCAAAATTTAGTCGAGTCTTTTTAGTTTTTTTTACTGTCGGCGTAAAACCTACCTGTTTCACAAATCCTTCCTACGTAGTTTCACTTCACCCGGACTGCCTTCACGGCCCATCATGCGGACCGTTTCTTCTGGCTACTCGGTTTTTATTTTTAGTTTTCCTTATTTATTCATTTTTGGTGCCGATCCAAGTTTCACGACGCAAAAGATATCTAGGAAATTCCGTTTTTCGACCGGTCAAAATGTCTGCGGCTCAGATGCCTTACCGCCGAAAATTTGTGTCCATCCGCCATTGTGGTCTGCTCCACGACGGTGCGCTGGCGGAGAAATACGCGGTGACATCAACAACGTTGGTGGTAGTTTAAGTAAGTTGATCACAGTTACGGTCCAGTTGACATCAGCCAGGTTGGTTGTGTGGAACTCTATTGACGACACACACGGTTAACTTGATACATTTTCACTTCTATGTTTCCACTGTCAATTGTGAATTTGTGACATGAAATAGAACGTAAACAGAACAATCGTAGATAGAAACGTCGCCTTCGATGCCGCCAAATGGCAAACTCGACGACACATAGGATCACCTTTGGTTCTACCAAACTGGCCCCATCGTGTTAAAATACGACATCATCCACTAAACCGCAAGTATAAAACGTTTGAATTGTTGTCAGAAAAGGACGATGCCACGGCTACAGTTAACATGTACAAATAAATGCTGAGTAGTTTGGATCTGCAGTTTTCGAGATACGTGAGCGAACGCACAAACATACGAACACACAGACACGCCGACCGCATTACTTCGCACTTATACTGGGAGCAAAGAAAAAATAACGATGTTATGTAATGACAACAGGCAGACATCCAGACATACAGATAGACCTATAGACACGCTGACCGCAATACTTCGCACCCAAACTAAAAGGAAAAACTATAACGATGTTAAGTAGTCAAAAATGCGGCTAGAAACACAGCGCACCGTACGGCAGCTGTGTGGCGACAAGTTGTTGTAGCGCGGTGGGTGGTCCAGCACCAACATGGTTCTCAGCGGACACTCGGAACAGATACAAGTTGCCTTGTATCAGATGGCAAACACGCACTGACAGCTTACTGGCCGCCACCGTAGCACACCCTATCCACATGCCGTCGCTATCAGCACCAGCATCAGAAGCTTCAGTGACGTCACGCATCTCGATAATGTACTGGATAACTGGTGATCCTCCGTCAGTCTCTGGACACTGCCATGACAGATCAACGAAGTCTTTGCCGCAGGCCGTCACGGTCACGTTCCGTGGCGCTGACGGCATTTCTGTACATCGAACAACATGAAAATTATTGTCTATCAAACGCATTTGATAGACTATCTAATCACTTTGGTTTCTGTCTGTCGGTGTGTGTGTATGTCTGTCCACAAATCGGTTGTCGAACTATTACGTCCGAAATTCTTAACATTTTCACCAAATTTTGCATGCCGCTCAGAAATTTTGGTTGTTTCGACCGCTATTGTTTCTGGGACAAACCGGAAGTAGATAACTGATTTTAGAGATATGCAAAATCTGATTTTGGCAGTTTCGCGATTGTAGTGGACATATTTTCCCACGGATCGTCACAAAAACCCGAAATGAGATATAACTAATCAGCGTTGACTTTGTACTCGGTTGTCAACAAAACCGGAAATAGAATTTGGATTTTAGAGAGGTGCAAATTTCGGTTTCGGTATCGATTGAATCCGGTCTAGAACGATTACGTACGCAATTCTTTACCATTTTCCATAAAACTTTGCGTACGGCTCGGAAATGTGGTCGGCCAGGTGCCTGGTGTTTCTGAGACAGACCGGAAGTAGATTTCCGATTTTACCCGTGAGCAAAATCCAACTTTTTCAGTTTCGCGATTGTGGTGGACATATTTTCCCACAGATTGTCACAAAAAACAAACTGAGATATAACTAATCAACGTTGACGTTGTACTCGGTGGTCAACAAAACCGAAAATAAAATTCGGATTTTATGATCTTTAGAGAGGTGCAAATTTCGGTCTCGGTATCGATTTTATCCCTTATAGAACGATTACGTGCGCAATTCTTTACCATTTTCCATAAATCCTTGCGCACGGCTAGGAAATGTGGTCGGCTATATGCCTGTTGTTTCTGAGACAAACCGGAAGTAGATTACCGATTTTAGAGGTGTGCAAAATACCCATTTTTACCCGCGCGGGTAATAGCCAACGTCGTGTGTCTGTCTGTCTGTGTGTGTGTCTGTCTGTGTATTACACGCCGGTATTGTATCAAAACAGCTAAACGTAGGATAACGCAAACAACACCACGTGATAGCCCAGGAACTGTAGTTTTCTGACGCCAAAAGTCGTTGGTCGAAGAACACCCTTGCCCCTAAAATTTGCGCTCAAAGTGACCCTGAAAGGGGCGTGGTAACTGTCACGTGACATCTTTAATTTTTGGAAAATAAGCGATAATATCTCGAAAACGGAACGAGATAGCCTCATAGTTTCTATTAAATTTGAATATGAAGTCGTATGCACTCTATCGAATGGTTATGTTGCCGATGACCTTGGGTGACCCCTAAACATGTTAAACCACCTCAATTTCTACATTTTGCATTGCCTCATGCATGGTCGTAATTGGCGATCCCAAAGACTACAAATTTGATGTAAAGGTTGAATGTGCAAGTCACAGCCTATGGGACGACAAACTGTTCCTGATTGGGGCGTGGTCGGAATAGCAGGTGTCGTAATAAGCCCAAATTACATTAGACCAGTTACCCCGACTAACGTCGTTAGCTTGTTGGCGACTAACGCGTAACTTCCCGACACTTCCGACTAGTCTGTAACTAGTTGTAGACCTCTCCGTAACATTTGTTGCCGGGATGTTACGGAAAAACTGGTCCAATGTAATTTGGGCTACAGCGTGCCCCCGGTATGCTCCACGACGGTGCGCTGGCGGAGAAATACGCGGTGACGTCAACAACGTTGGTGGTAATCTAAGTATGTTGATTACCGTTACGGTCCAGCTAACATCAGCCAGGTTGGTTGTGTGGAACTCCATTGACGACACACACGGCTAACTTTAGCGTTACATGTGTGTGACACGGAGCATCGCATGCTACCTGTGCCGTGCGATAGTTGAGCTTACTGCATGAATGAGTGTACAAAACTATGGAGGTAGCCGAATAAAACGTGGCAGTTGCATTTAAATGCTCCTCAGACTGACAAGGCGATATGTGAGCGTTATTTTGTGTAACCCAAGTCACCCAAGGTCATGACAACATTTCAACTAATAGAAAGCGTCGCGCGGGTTTGTCAGTAACAGCAAAACATCTTGTTTAAAGTCCATAGGAATGAGCACATAACTAACATAAAGGAGGAGAGCACGCAACAGCCGCGTCGTTGTGCATTGCTGTGAACGTACTTCGCTGACTTCTGTAACATCACCTACCGGCGATGAACTACAAGGCAGTAGTGTGAATGAAGTGTTCTCCGACATTTACTTCATTTAATTCGGTTACTTCCGACAGTGGAAACATAGAAGTGAAAATGGATCAACTTTCCACAACCCGCCCCACCAGAGGCTGAATCAGTCGTCTGTCAATCTGTAGGCGTGGCTTAATGCACTAATGAGTTCGGTCTTGAACAGTCATAGTTATGAGCAATGAGACCTGTATGTTGGAGAACACTTCATTCACACTACCGCCTTGTAAGGGTTGTGGAAAGTTGATCCATTTTCACTTCTATGTTTCCACTGTCGGAAGTAACCTTAAACTTCTTTGTGAATTTGTGACATGAAGAAGAACGTAAACAGGACAATCGTAGATAGCAAACGTCGCCTCCGATGCCGCTAAATGGCAAACTCGACGACACATAGCATCATCTTTGTTTCTATCAAACTGGCCCCATCGTGTCAAAATATGACATGTCCACTAAACCGGAAGTATATAAGGTTTTGAGCTGTTGTCAAAAGACGTCCAAACCACGGCTACAGTTAGCATGCACTGAAAATATTCAGGGGTTCGAATCTGTACTTTTTGAAATACGGTATGCGAGCGGACACACAAACACACGGACATACGGACATGCAGTAACGATGTCAAGTGGTAAAAAGGCAGCTAGAAACACAACGTACCGTACGGCAGCTGTGTAACGACAGGTTGTTGTAGCGCGGTGGGTGGTCCAGCACCAACACGATTCTTAGCAGACACTCGGAACAGATACGAGTTGCCTTGCAGCAGATGGCGAACACGCACTGACAGCTTATTGGGTGCCACTGTAGCACACTCCACCCACATGCAGTCGCCATCAGTACCAGCATCAGCAGCCCCAGTGACGTCGCGCTTCTCGATACTGTACTGGATAACTGGTGATCCTCCATCAGTGGCTGGACACTGCCACGACAGATTTACGAAGTCTTTGCTGCATTCCACCACCTTCACGTTCCGTGGCGCTGATGGAACCTCTGTGCATCGAACAGTATAAAACAGTAGTGCATTTCGTGTTTTCCACACGTCTCGAACCATATTGAGACACTCACCGAAAGTTAGCCGAGTACATTTGTAAAACTTTAGAAAGAAATCATCGCGATGGGGATGGGGCGGTTTGTGAAAAGCTGATCCATTCCACCTTTGTTTTGCTATTGTCTGAAATGACATTGAACATCTTTGTGACTACGCAGCAATAACAGTAATAAAAACAAGTCAATTGTAGACGGCAATCCTAGTCCCCAATACCGCTAAGCGGCGAAATTCACCAAACAACTTCGTCTTTGATTCTGTCCAATGGGCCCCATTATGTAAAACAATGATATCATCCACAAACCGGAAGTTTAATGTAATATAACAATTGCCGTCAGAGGAGGACCGTGCCACAGCTGCAGTTAACATATACCAAACATTAGTAGAGTATGGACTTGTGGATATTGAGATACACAGATATACCTACATACAGACAAACAGACACGCTGACCGCTATGCATCACTCCTATACTGGGAGCAAAGAAACAATAACGATGTTAGGTGGTGACAAAAGGCAGCTAGAAACACAACGCACCGTACGGCAGCTGTGTAACGACAGGTTGTCGTAGCGCGGTGGGTGGTCCAGCACCAACACGATTCTTAGCAGACACTCGGAACAGATACGAGTTGCCTTGCAGCAGATCGCGAACACGCACTGACATCTTATTGGGTGCCACCGTAGCACACTCTATCCACGTGCTGTCGCTGCCAGCACCAGCAGCAGGAGCTCCAGTGACGTCACGCTTTTCGATAATATATAGGATAACTGGTGATTCTCCGTCAGTGGCTGGACACTGCCACGATAGATTCACGAAGTCCTTGCCGTAATCCACCACCGTCACGTTGCGTGGCGCCGATGGAACCTCTGTGCATCGAACAATATGTAACAGTAGTGCATTACGTATTTTCCATACGTCTCGAATCATATTGATGCACTTACCCAAAGTTAGCCGAGTCTATTTTTGAAACTTTAGAAATAAATTATCGCGCTAAATTACAGAATGGTAAATCAACGCCAACAAGAAATGCGTTCTGTGGAACATGGTATCTGCCTCATAGCCGAGTTCACCAGTCCAAGACTTCCGGTCAAAAATTTGTCGTCACCATCGTGTTCCCCGACCCCGATTTCCTAAAAGACGCAGGAATTTCGGCGATTCGGCCACAAATAAGGGCCAAATTGCATATTTTTAATTGCGCATGCGCAAAACGGCTATATTTCTACTTCCGGTCAAAAATTTGACGTCATCATCGTGTTCTCCGACCCCGATTTCCTATTAAACGCGGGAATTTCGGTGATTCGTGAACATTTAAGGCAGATATTGCGTTTTTCATTTTTGCATGGGTTTTCAGGACCTCTGGGTCGAAAATGGGGGTTTTAGGGGGAAATAGGGGAAGGGGTGAGGCGATATTTACGAACTCATTCTTAATTTTGGGGGTTTACACGTCTGTGTCCAATTTGGTGAAAATTGACGAAGAAATGCGACCGTGAGAGTGTCCACAGGGCACAGACGGACAGACACACACACGCTCAGACGCAAAACAATTTTATTATCTGTCCCATGCTGTGTGCTATAGCTATTGGGCAGATTATAAGGGTCTGCTAACGAAACGGTAGTCTGACAGTGACTGGCTGCGGTAGTTCAACATGTGCGCAGCGTCGATTCTGGTTATCAACGGCAACGCGAAACGTGTAGTTTGGACCTTCGAACAAGTTGGTGACCGTCATGGCAAACGTGTTGTTGTTTTTGATGACCTTGTGTGACCTTCAAGGTTATTCACCATTTTTTCGTAAGTTATGCAGCAGCTGACAAGATTTCAGTTGAAACAGCGCGTCACGCCGTCCGTCTGCGATAGCTGAGCTTCTTGTTTTATCTTTATTGGTTACGTTGTTGAGTTGCTGCTGTCAAGTGGTGTGTTAAAAATAGTACGTTATTATGTGGGCTTGACCATATACTATAATTTAACTCAAAACCCAACATAGATTGATAGGCCACATAGCCTCTACGCAGTGCATAGATGAGTTGCCTACTGCTAGAGATGTCGCACGTAGCGTGGTCTGCGTGTCCCTGTGTGTCTGTGTGTCAGTGTGTTAGACTCAGAGGTGAAAAGGGGACCGTTCAGTCTGTGATGACCACCGCGGTATCTCCTTATTGTCGATTCCAGGCAGAATACTAGGACGAGTAATTCTCAATCGGCTGTCCAAGCATGTTGATGACATCGGCATACTACCTGAGAGTCAGTGTGGC
>Ga0209780_1004621_pt1 | contig 10651 bp, 3 predicted proteins | sample WorMetexBAHAMAS2_FD_187384 | JGI IMG/M metagenome (GOLD analysis project Ga0209780, IMG submission 187384) | Marine gutless worms symbiont microbial communities from Max Planck institute for Marine Microbiology, Germany - Inanidrilus exumae... | ecosystem: Host-associated > Annelida > Digestive... | reverse complement strand
GTCAGCCATCATTTATCAGCTTCATCCAGTGACCCACATGAGACCTCTTTCTTGTTTCAGCACCTATCAGTTGTGATACAGCGCTTCAATTCGGCTCTTATGCACGGTTCCTTCAGTCATGATGACGATGATCCGGACCGCTAGCCATCACTGATATTGTGTTTTTAGCTTTTTGTTTTTAGCCCTCGGGACTTATACACCTGAGGGCAAAAAATAAATAAACTATAATAATAATGATGATGATAATAATAATAAAACAAACAATCAGAAGTGTCAAAAATGTACAAAAATGACAAATCTCACTTCATTCATTCTCGGGTGCCTTATGACCTGACATTTGGCTGCTAACATACATACAGTGTACATATATATCAAGGCAAAATACAGTCATTTGATAAGCATGTCACAATGCTAAAAGCTACTGCAACACATGTCATTTTTACACCATTGTCCACTGACTATCAAACTGCTCATCATTGTGTAAACAGGACTTACTCTGACTTTTCAAATGCATGATCCCTGATTACTTTGAGCACATCCATAAATCTGATCTTTGATGTCAATGTGTGTCCATGAAAGATGATTGGAAAACCGTCCGGTCCATCCCAGCAGTCCACTATATCAAACACAAATAAACTATGACTAGAAATTGCAAACAAAGTCAAGTCGTTGCAAAACTTAGCAGGATAATTACGTATCCTGCAGTAGCATTTAATTGACGCACATACTGCCTATAAACCATGAGAATTTCCTGACAATCTTCAGGGATGGGGTCCTAGAGGAATGGCCTCGAACTCGAGGCCAAATTTGTGTGGCCTTGGCCTGGAAAAGGCTTGACCTTGTCCTTGAACATCTTGTCCTCGAACACATTATCTTTTAATGCGCATTTAGATTTTTGAAACTCAAAGTAAGTTTTGAGTGCTGATTGCACATGGCCACATCCGGTCATAGCAAATGGTGATTAGATGGCCCTTCTTTAACAAACACATTACATGCTATAGTTTTAGTCAGCTTGTTGCCTCAAAGCCAGCACTTCATTGACCTCGAAAACTGCTGCTTTAACCTTGGCTTCAAAGGAATTCAGCCTTGGCCTCAGAGGCCTGGCCTTGGCCTCTAACGTGCTGGCTTCAAACACATCCCATTGCCAGGCATATGCCTACACAGATCGATTATTCTGGCAAAGAACTGCTTACTACTTCTTGTCAGACTGTGTACACAGTATGGATACTGGTACCCAATGTTACCACAAAACTATAAACGGAATCACAACCTTAAAATCTTCATTCAGTGAATAAGTAAGGAATAATCACACATAAAATTAATAAAATTGCAACATTTACGTCACCAGCGTGTCGCCCACATGCAGAAGACGCTATCAACAGTGTTATCTTCATCATAAAAACTTATTAATATCAATGGGCTGAGATGGAAATAGTTAAATGGATGTGTGGTGATGAAGTAACAGGGCCATTAAGTGGGATGTTGGTGTAGTAATATCAACGTAAGCTTACACTCAAGACATCGACATCCATTTCGCAACACGCGCGCGTAGGCATCGCACGATGAATCACTCTTAAACTGGTCTCCTGTGAGATACCTGTCAAAACACCCATATCACACTAAATGTAGTAATCACACTAGTAATCAACTCTGTGTGATGTGATACTTGCAAAACAGCACTTTATAATCAATATAAGAAATGACATTTCTCACTAATATAACTATCATCAATATAAGATACTACGTTTCACAGATGTTTACTGCTAAAGGGCGACAGTAAGAATGTTTTCTGCACAATAAGCAACATCCAAAAGATTATAAAAGTAATCAAGTTATTTTGATATCAGTCAGGACTCAGGCTGCATACTTATAAACTGAAGTTAAGGAAACTGAGTAAAAAATCAGTTGAGAAAAATAAAAACGCTCTAAATCTTATAATCAACAGGCTTCAGCTCTGGGCTGATGGGGACTGTAGCTCAATAAAAAAGGAAGTTGAGAATTTTGTGCTACAGCAGTTGGACTGCATTGCATACATAATGTCCACCGGGTGTGCTGTCTTGCTGAAAGACAAAATTGCCATCTGTGAAATTTCCAACAGCAGCTCCATGAAGAACAATTAACATTTTTAAGACACTAACCAACATCGACACCACGACAGCTTGATTCAAGTCAAACATTCAAGTAAAAGATGGTAGGAATTAGGATGCTACATTCTCTTCCTAAGTATCAGCTGCTGCATACAGTTTGACTGTTTTGCTAACAAAACTGGTTTACCTGCAACAGGTGATAATTTGTTTTCAACGTTCTGTGCATTTGTGGGCACAGCAACATACAGCATTTAAATGAAACGATGCAATTTATGGTTATTCTGTTTTACCAGGTACAGCAGAAACACTAGCAAGGCGAGATGGGAAAGTAAAGCGTGTTTTGATTGCTTACTTTCCCAGCAACAAGTCTGCCAAAAATTACCACATTTTGTTCATGTATGTTGAAGTTAAAGCAAGACAAAGGTGTAATGTTTTCAGACAGTATTGAACAGAACAGAAACGTTTTGCTTTGTCTCAACAGGAAACACAGGACCGAAACAAACAAAGAAAGGAACTAACTAACACATGTTCACCTGGAAATCAGCCATTAGCCATTATAATAGTGTGCATACGTGTCTTATTTCATCTTGCGAGAAAAAGATTCATTAAAGATTTACTATATCTTACGCAGCTGACATGTATTTTATCACACATATCGCACTCTATGTGCAATCTCTTGCAAACGAGTAGCCTCCTGACATGAAATCCACACACAGAGTAGATCATACGTATTGTGGGACGATGCAATCCAGTAGTGAGTCAGTGGGTGATCCATGCTTTGGTTGACGGAACTGCAGCGCTCATCCCAGATGCTGTTGTACTTCGAATACAAGTAGTCGAGAAACTATACAAGAAGGCAACAACAAAACAATCGAGTGATATGAATACCATGTTAACTGTAGCAACTTTATGTAAACCGTGGTCCATAAAAATGTGCCACTTAGTTTTTGATTTTATAACTCCCGTATTTCTTGGTGGATTTTTACACCCTGTAACCTTGAAAATGGACCTGCCCTTGTGGCCGAGTGGTTAACGCACTCGGTCGCCATCTGCAGTAGAGCGTGACGCGCTCAGTGACCGGGGTTAGACTCGGCCCGGGCGTGTCTGCCTACAATAAGAATTATTTCTAATAATTCCTACACACATGATGAACAGGGAGATAATCAGGAAGGAAAAAGAGGGTTTGACAGTGTCCTCTATAAACTGTTATCGTTGCAGGCACCTTGATCTAGTCGGCCTGCCGCGCTGGCATGAGTCGAAGTAAATAGACTTGGCTGGCCACTGGCTGGCGTAATACACAGCACCAGTCAGGGCTAAGCCAGACAGTAGGCCACGTCTAGAAGGGGCGCAGTATAAAAATACCCGACAAGCTGCTCACTCCTACTTAACCTGCCTTCCCTGCATGTTGCTAATACCCATCGCACACACCTACCAATTCCCTTCCTCTCACTGGGCAAGCACACTGGACCGCTATATGGTCTCAGTGCTGGGGTCCAGAGTAGGCTGGACCCCTGCCTGCAAAGAATGAACAAACCATTGGAAATGGAAAAGAATACTCTACAATTTAACTATTTAATGGGTTAACGACATCAAAACTGTGTCACACTGCAATGTTCACTTCATCCTGTTATTTCATGCGTACTAATATAATAAAATAAAATGTTAAATTTTGAAGATAAAATTTTGACCAAAACGTGCGGGAATCTAAAATATTTTCTGCAGGAAGACTCATCAAGAAATTCCCTAACAAAAATTTAAAAACAAACATTGGATGACTTTCTGCCAAAGTTACACATAACAACTTCAATCGAACACACAGCAGTAATTGGTCAGCCACAGTTATCCCGAACTGCAGATAACACTGCCGCAACTGAAAACACAGGTGAAGTTGTAAACTTTATGACTGTTCTATAGAGTTTTCATTCCTGTTTCCATTGGTACCAAATGTGTTTTTGAAAATCCATCAAGAAATAGAGGAGTTACAGTAAAAAATAAAGCAGCACGTTTTATGGGCATGGTGTAGAGTTGTCAGTTATACAGAATATTCTCCTACTGTGAATACCTATTAACTATTTCCTCACAAATGAAATTAAATCACTGCATCGATGACTCATCTCCTCTAGCAAGGGAAACAACATCAGCAAGGCGTATAGCTCCAATGGATCTGAGGCCCTGCTGTTTCAGGCCAAATGTGCTTTCAACTCTTAGAGACAAGTGGTCGCTTTGTATATGCTGCACGATCATCTTAATTTGTAGTAATTTAATTGTGTGTATATGTGCTGCAAATTGGCACAGTAAGTTGGAGTAGAGCAAGCGACGTCCGTTCCCTCAGAAACAAGTGGATGGATCGAGACAGGCTGAGGTCAACGGGCGACTTTCTCAGGTTGTGTCAGTGCCATGACTTACGAGTTAAAAACTATGACAAAGAAAAGACAAGGAAAGGAAGAGTATTATACAGCACTATGCATAGTCTCAAAGCACTCAGGCATAGATCATACAGTTTTACCTGCTAATTACACCATGCCTTTCCTCTGTAAGCGTTCATCAGATGGAGCCACCCTTAACTGAGGTAGCAGACATCCAATTGCAGCTTACTACCGGTACTCATTTATCGACCCTTAAAGGATGAGTTAACCTGGTTGGTTAACCTATACCAGACAGTTTACCACATAAGTGGTCACCTGTAAGCAGAAGGTCGAGCAAGGACAGGGAAAGTTTGCCGGCCGAAGACCGACATTCTGCCATTGTGCAATGCAACCAGCCTACACAAAGCAAGAAGTAAAGAAATTCAGAAACGTAAATTGTACTTTACTTCTAAAAAAGTGAAAACAGAAGTGATCTCGGGCCTAAGATTAAACCGTCATTACTTGCAGTTGACGACTGGTGCTGACAACTGTCTGCTGTCTAACACTTACGTGATTCAATGGTCGTTGTTTATTCAAACCAGCACAGTGTACACTGCTGCGGTTCTGCATATTCAGCTACAAGCTGCGATCTTTAAGTGGTAAGTTCCCTCTTAAACTTTGGTTTTAAATCAAAGTTTGGCAACACTTCATATTCTGCATAAATTAGGTCTCCCACCAGATTTTTGGTCTAAGCAAAAGATGACTCAATATGCAAAAGTAGATAGAAACCTGGCTAGCAAAGTTAAACGGCTCTTGTTAACAGCAAAATATCCTTACTTCATCCTTTGTAAAGGTGATGCCATGTTCCTCCTTCTTTAGCCTGCCAAGAAAGTTCCGCATCAGATGGCGAACGCTGTCAATGCTGTTTGCCAATGGATCCTAAACATACAAAAATCAGACACAGAAGGCTTACTTAAAGAGCACACTCCAGCAATGCCGTGATCAGTGAGTTTCCAGCAAGCAGCAGTAAGAGTTCTATAACTCTCAGCCATGACAGACATCACAGAAATAATCAGAAATCAAAATGCATCGTATAATAAACAAAAAACTGTGAATGTAAGCCACTGAACCGAGCCACCTTATGAAGCAGACAACAATACATTAAAATATGGTACAATTTGAAATTCTTAACTTTGCTCATTCAAAAAATACAGAAGGGTCCCAAAACCTATAAAGGGGGTCACGTGGCCCTGACCATGCCCTATTTGGGGGTAGTTAATCATCAATGGCTAGTAATCGTCACCATCAGTAATATGCACTAAATTACTGGCCTAGCTTCACCAATTCTAAAAACAGTTCAGAGTTTCAGTAATTCTCAAGGGGTCATATGACAGTATGACGATGTGAAACACGTTCTAGCTCAATACTGGTTGAAAATTGCATTTTTGCAACCTACAGTTCCAAATCTTAGATGTGAAAAACTATCATCTCTAAGCTAAGGTTTTGACTGCCTGAACATGGGTTCAGTCAGTTTAAAATAATGGCATGAATGCGACAGCTAGATGGACAGACACTAGAACAGGCAAAAAAGGAAAGGCTGCAAGTTCAGTATCCAACTTGGCACAGCTCTTCTATATGATAATAAATCTTCTGTGTGATAACAAAACCAAACAACCATCAGAAAATGACTGGTAGCCAAGTGTTTCAACCAATCAAATAACTGCAGATGGGGAAAATAGATATATAATTTAAACTTAGCAAACCTTCTGTTCGACAATTAGAAACTTCTGCAGCTCTTCTGCTCTTATCCTACATAGGCATGTAATTTAAAGTGATGAGACAACATGAGTTTAATTGACAAAAATATTTAATAGTACATCAATATGGTAAATGACATTAGGCACTAAGAACATCTACAACCAACAATACAATATTGTATCAAACCTCATAATTCTGCAATGATCCTGACCATATGTAGCGTGGGGGTGGAGGGGCAGGTCTGGTACCGTGAGAAGGTCCCCCGGATGCTTCTTATAAGAGAAGCATTCTAAAGCCAAACCCACACAAAAAAAGATATTATACAACAAGAGTCGTTAGGCACTGATATATTATTATAGGAACTGAAGAACAGCAATTACACAAGATATCACACTGAACTGATAAATAGGTCTTATGGTGGTTGGTTAGTTTCCACCCTGTTGCAGGTGCTGGCATAACAACTTAAATAAGCATCCCCTATCCTTTACCGTTATGGATCGTTGCTGAACAAAAAAGTCAACGAGGTCAGGAGGTTACTGTAATGTTGGCCATAATTAACCTAGCGGAACTAAATCTCCACCCTAGACCTTGTCCTCGATATAGCCTATTTTTGTGCTGAAAGGGGACGTTTATCTCTCAACAAACTGACCAACCAACCAACCACATGTGGTGCAAAATGATCAGCATTACCTTATTTCACTAAATACAATTTTTGGGTTTACTATAGTAATAAAGTATAGCATGCAAGCAATACAATTATATACATATATATATATATTTAGTCAACAGATTAAAAAACTAAACAAAATTAAAAATATTTGTGCATCACACTTTTCAGATACTATAAAGTAGTATTTAAAATTAGTGTTTAAGACCGCTGATCTTTAATTAGAATTGAAGCACCAGTAGATACAAAATTAAGGTTAGCAATTAAGCACTAAAACATGGTACAATGAGAATAAGACATGAAATGTAAGAAATGTTGAAATCAAACCACTCTTTTTCAATTCACAGTATATGAGTATTACTTGTTCAAAAATGGCATTACTCCTTTAACATACATTGTGTCTAAAAACACCTTTTGATATTTTCTCTAACTATGTCAAATGTACAATCTTTTCAAAGGTGTATAATTTCTAAATATGCTATTTTGATAGCAGCTGCTGCCAGCCATCTCAGTCTGGAATATTGCTGGTAACATGTTTGTGCTCCATCAGGACAAGGCACCAGCTTAACATGCATGAGACAGAGGTGCTGCTAACGGCCAATAAACGACCCCGGCAATAATCCACTGAACAGTGCAGTACAGGGATCATGTACCAACGTGTGTACTGGTCACCCATACTGGACATCAACTATCAGAAGCTGCATTAGGTCAGTGTCAGGGCTGGTTTGCAACAATGGTTGTCAACAACACTTCTAACACCTGGTGCTGACGTCTTCATGCATGCAACAAAGCCGAACGTACGTTACGACTGCTCCTGTGCTCCGATTAGCGTTCCCTAATTCCACATTCGCTAATATTCAAACATGCAAAAACTGCTACTTTTGCTTTGCTGTTTTGAAATTTCCAATAAATATGAACTATGAATTGGTTAAATGTATGTTTTGTGTTTATCACTTAGAAAATGTTTAACATGTGCACAAAACAGGTGGGGTGGTCAAATATATAACTATAGTATTGCTTGATCATACCAAAAATTGTTTAAATAGGCCAATATCTGACATAACCACAGCACACACAAAAAGTGCAACTATCTTTTGACACTGTGTACCGGTACTTTTGTTTGACATACTGGTAACATAAAAATTATGCACAAACAAACAATTTCTGTTACCTTGAACCCGGAAAGTATAGCATAAAGTTGTCCGTAAACACCTAAAATAGTAACATATAATGTAAAGTAATATGGCATAGATTAGTGAGTGACTGAGTAGTATTTAATGTCCCACACGACACATCATAAAAGGTCAGTTTGGAGATTGGAGTTCTAACATCCCAACCTGGGATATCGTGAACAGTACCGCACATTAGCACATGGACTCAAGTAATCTGGTGCTAAAGATCTTGGCAAAATTCTAATGGGTCATCCTCATCCACAACAGAGATGCCAAGTACAGGTGAAGTGCTCAACTTCACCCAATCCACAGATATGAGTGGGGCCCAAAATTTAACGAATGGTTCACATGACTCTGACCATGCCCATTAGGGCAAAGCTAGTTATCACAAGGCTAACATTTGACACAGCCTTTCTATATACAAAATTTGACGAATCTAGCCTCAGACATTCCACAGAGATATGAATGCGGTGCCCAAAATATTTAAATGAGTCACGTGATTGACCACGCCCCCTTCAGCGGCACTATGTCATCTGTAAGCTAAGACTTGCTAAGAAGGTCAATCTACCTACCAAATATGAAGTCTCTATCTCCACCCATTACGATACAAAATGTAGGAAATGGGGTGGCTTAGGGTAGTGATGGGTCACTCAAAGTCACTGGAAATAGCATAGTCAATAGAATGCATTTGATTTCCTATTAGCCTTAAATAGTAACTGTGTCCCTATCTTGTATCATTTCTGAAATACAGACAGATAGATTCATCAGTTTATTTACAATGTGTACAGTGCCTATAAATTCAATAGTCACTAAGCGCTTCAGTCGCCAAACAGACAGGTTTTCAGAGATTGTCTAAAGAAATCGAAAAACTGTCCCGGCCGCCATAGTCAAAGTGGAAGATTGTTCCACAGTTGAGGACCAGTGGCCGAGAAACTCCTGTCACCAAATGTGTTTGGTGACAGGAGTCATTGTCATTGGAACTGGACTGCACTGGACGATGAACAACGCCTGACAGAAGGTGACATTTGTCAGCAACGTACACAGCAGCTGCTCCACTGAGCACTGATGTGTGATATTGGTCCAAAAATGGTAGATTTTCACCTACCATGTAGGGATTTGGCAACACCACAGGGAGTAACCCCACTGGAATTTCGCTGAGGTCTTTGGCGGCAGCAAACCCGAGTCCCTTGGCTTTCATACGAAGTTGTTTGCATGATCCTATAGTTGTTTGCATGATCCTATGTTTAGCTGTTTTGGTAGAACTCTCAACTGGTGACACGTAGACAGACAGAGACAGATAGATGGTCACAAAGGCAGGCGTAGTGTAATTTGCAGGTAAAACTGTGATCCATGTCTGAGCGCATTAGACGTAGTTACGACAATGTGCTATACAAATCGAAATATACTTTACTATACTACACTCACAGCGCCACAGTATATACTGTGGCAGCATTGCATCGTGTGGTGAAAAAATCAAACAGCTACATGCATCACAGAAAATAGTACAGCAAAATCATAACCACGTCAAAACTTCAAAACAACTGCATTCGTTATAGACTGTCGTTGGCTAACAACAAAAACATCATCATATAAATACCTTTTGAGTAAACATCAGCTTGTTGTAGAATTTCTGAAAGTCTTCAAAATTCATGTCTTTCAGTTCCGGCTCCACTTCCTATCAATAATCATTAACAAATTACAATACTGTTACATAATAAATAGCACCATGCATGCCCATAAGTCAATATACAGAAGCTTGCGAATCTAAGTACTAATAAAACAGAGATTCTCTAAATCTTTCTTGTCTTATGGCATGTCACAATAGAATAAGTTCATGTAACATGTAGCAATCGCTTCACTGCAGTCTTGTGATCTCAATACCAAGGCTCGAGTCTCGACATCATTCGAGTCCAGTTTCCAAAGGTCTTTGTCTCCAGACCAGGTATCAAGGTCTTTTCGTGTTGGTCTTAACTCTTAAAAGGTTTGCTCCAGACCAAGACCAAAACCTGAGTCAGTGGTAAGGTTATGGAATATACAAAGCACAGCAGTGTTCAGTTCATCTCTGTACAGCTGAGTGCAGAGCGGATGCCTACTAAGTCTGGTTGGCTCAATGAATGCAGTGAGTAGTGAACATAGACAGATGCTGGTAATAATCTATATATAAAAGGAGGATTGTCTGTCTGACCGCAGGGCGTGGCTTGGATGGACGGACGCAGACCGGCTGTGGCGTCGGCGAGGGAGAGGGGGGGGACGGTGCATGGCTTAGGAGCTTATCTACATCACGGCTTAGGAGTGATGCCGGGTGAAATTGCAGCAGAGACCAGTAGACTGTCAGCGTCTGTACCTACCCCACGCAGGAGCTCCAGCCGCCTAGGCTCTGGCCTGTTGATAACAACGGTCGTGGTACAAGCCTACAAGGAGGCCGGACAGACAGGCAGGAATGCATGCCTGCGGCCCAAATCGAGCCAAAATCACGCGAAGCGCGATTTTGGCTCGTAATAATAATAATAATAATAATAATAATAATATATCAGTGGGCCAAAAAATGATAATAACTGAACAAGGTGACTTACGGCTAGCGCCGACCAGTCCCATACAAACAAAAATACTATTAAAATAAAA
>Ga0209780_1004620_pt1 | contig 10651 bp, 7 predicted proteins | sample WorMetexBAHAMAS2_FD_187384 | JGI IMG/M metagenome (GOLD analysis project Ga0209780, IMG submission 187384) | Marine gutless worms symbiont microbial communities from Max Planck institute for Marine Microbiology, Germany - Inanidrilus exumae... | ecosystem: Host-associated > Annelida > Digestive... | reverse complement strand
CATGGTGGGTGGCCTCGTGGGCACTGGACAAAGAACTATAAGCACCCGGTCAGACCGGTCAACGCCGAATGTGATCCGACCGTCGACGTCTGATGCCAATTAACACGTCGTCGCTTCCATGTCACGACTCTGGTAGCTCCCTCAAGAGAACTCGACAGCGTTCTCACGTGGTTGCCTTCGTAATATACAGACATATTAATATTAGTCCAGGCAAACTCGGCCTTTCATCCTTTCGGGGTCGATAAATGAGTAAAAGGTAAAGGCTTCCCATACTCGTTACCGAACGTTGGGCCCGGAGCCGATCCCGGTGTACAGGCAGTCAGCCCGCAGGTGACTATAAGTCATCCACCCGGCGGTAGGCTGCCATTACTTTCCGCCAGGCTTGCGGTTACCTTCGCAGCCACAGAGCATCACCGCCCCTAGGCCGGTACCAAGTTATACTGCTTGGTGACAGAGGCACATAGGTGTGAACTTGCCCAAGGTTGTTAAGCAGCTTTTGCCGACTCCCCAAGTATATAGGATTTTAACTCACGACCTGCTGATCGCAAGTCCAACGCTCTACCCATTGCGCCACCGCGCCACCGATAAATGAGTAGTACCTCGGTCGGGGGTGGCGCCATCTGGTAAATGCTCACAACGTAAAGGCAGGATGGCTCTTTCTATTCGTGGATAAACGTGCGGTTGGCAGGTGAAACTGTGTAATCCCTTTACCACGTGTCATCCTGAGCGCTTTATAGAGATGTGTTTCATAATTAAGCGCTATACAAATCTTTTTTCAGCATCTGCCGAGTCCGGGTGCGGGTTCACAGTTTAAACCAACAACAAGTTCAACGTCTATCAAGTGTATGCCAAGTGCTGCATCATTACAGTTTACATACTTACATTTCATTAGCCCCGTACGGGACTGATGGTCGACTCTTCGCAACTGACGTTTGTGTCAAGTTTATAGTCACGTGACACAAAAAACTAGAACAAATATCAAACATCCGGCCCGATCAAATTTAGATATTGTGCCCTAAGAATCCGTGGCCAGTGGCCAGTTCCCATTGTAAATGGCGGAAGAACTTTTGAAAATGGCCGGATTTCCAACTTTAAAGGGCTTGTAACCTTGAACTTGGATCGGGTCATACTGCAAACCGTCGTGCATCACTCATCGACCTCTACCTACACGCCAAATTTCATTGAAATCGAAGAAACGTTTGTGGACAGACGGATGCATGGACGACGGACGTACATTTGAGACCGGCTTTACCTAACATGATGATCGTGCACTGACAAATTCACTAAGTTTACTACACCCTTTATTTTTTAACTTTAATTTATTAATTTCTTCTCCGTAACTCTAAGCCTATACTGGCGATTCCGTCCGGTTACAGCATGTCTATATCTTGGACTTTGATCTCCACGACAATCAGTTTTAGGCCGACAGCAAACGTCGTTATAGAGTGGCTCTAAAAACGGCTGCGAAACGTTGTCATAAACAGTCGATTCACAGTCGGCAGAACGCACGCGGCCATGTGTGGTCCGCGCTGAACATAAACGGTCAGATTATATCCGACATCCGACCGGGACGGCTACTCGGCAGTTAGAAATTTTCAGAGAGCTGGCCGCCAGGCAGACGGCAGGGTCAAGGTCACCAGGCAGCCAGCCATGCATGCTTCGGTACGATGGAACGCGGTTTAGACCAGCCAGATTGAACGCACGCCGAAACGCAGCCAGAATGTTTTATTTCTGGAATATGAAAATCACCCCGGATCCTAACTATACATAGAGTGACAGTGACGTAATTTCTATACACGCCACAAGTGTTCTGGCAGCCATGATGTGGGGGCAAGGAAATGTAAGCACTTTTAAGTCGTGTTAGTTTGAAATCGCTGATCTGGCGCTAGCACTAAGTTTTTCTTAAACCTATACTGATTCAATTATTACCGCGCGACGCTATGCTAGCGCGGTATATGCTGTCATCGTGTGTCCGTCCGTCCGTCTGTGTGTCTGTCACAAATCGGAGTTCTACAAAGATGGCTAAACCTAGGATCACATAAACAACGCCGTACGAAAGATCAGGGACGTTAGGTTAGTTAGGCCGAAAATCTCTACGAAAATCCAACGAGATCACCTCCAACGGGGGCGCCAAATAGAGGTGGGTCGGCAGCAGCGGAGCTCTTGTTATTTAAATAGTTAACTTCGCACCGTATGACATCACATCATGCCCCAAAATACAGAGATCGTATCGTGACCATAGACTACTGTAACGTCAATTCACCCTATATGTATATTATAATACAGAAATCCATACTACTAAGTTGCGAAGTGCTGTAATACTGGGATGGGTGGATACGTATATCCCGAATGGATGAGACTAGGCAAGCAGAAAGTGTTATCTCTTTTGAGAGATGTTTACGTGGGATAGCAAGCTGAAGAGTAGCACGGAAGGTAAATGTAATATAGGTAAATGAAAAAGGTACAGGTAAATGGTGACCTATTACTACAGCAGCGTAGGCGGGGTGCTTATTTCCCTAGGCCGCGAACCCGCAGGTGGTTAGACCATTGAAGACTGTAACGCATGGACACTGTGATGCCAGACTACCCACGGTTACCTTCCCAGCCGTAGGGCCTCATCATTCATCATCAGCTGACCACTAACAAATTCTACTGCTTGGTAACAGGGGAACAAGGGCATAGGCACAACAATCGTATAGGGACCGGGGGAGACTGGTCCCCCAACTTTTAGGTTGTGAAGATCAACAACGTACTGGTCCACGTCCCCCCACTTCTTGGCCGTAGATTTCAAAAAGCAAGAAATTTAACAGCAAGCATTGTTTCATAATTTTCATTTCTTTGGCTTTTTGATTCTAACAACCAGGGACCCAACTAGGGCAGAAAAGTTGTTGAAAATGTTGAACTAATTTAGCCCTTGACATGCTTGCTGTTTGCTCGGATATACACGTCCTGGGAGCCCACTAATGAGCGTAGTAGTCACCAGAATGCAGGATTTAGCATATGAGTTTTCACAAACTTTCCGAGGGAGGGGGCGACCCCCTCCCGCACCAACCCCCAGCCAGGTCGGGCGCAAGCGCCCCGGTGTTGGGACCCAAACCTTGGTCCCCCTCAGCTTTTCAGCCGTGGTTGCGCCCATGAACAAGGGTGTAAACAACTTGCTCGTAACTCAGACCGGAATAGTGTACAGTAATACCACGGTTCGAATCGGCGACAGAAGTCACCAAGCGTGCGAAAGCAGAGCAGTTTCAGCAGCTCCATCAGTCGAGATACGCTATCTACACGTACATTACAATGCCCGCAAGTCAACACTTAATCGCATTCGCCCGCCGAGATTGACGGAGTGACATTTTAGGGATTCCATTTATCTTAGGACTGTGACAGTTTTGCGGAAACCAAACCATTAAGCAACCAGCAGCTGCGTATATAGTTGGGAAAACAGCAGTCACCAATACCATCTTCGTTTTAACGGGGCCAGTTCGGTTATCTTGTCCCGGAAGAGAATGTCTGGGGATAGATAAGTGGCAAGGGCCGGATGTTACCCAGCCAACAGTGGCAAAGTATACCGACCCCAACCAGTGGTCTGGCCTTAACCTCTCTTCATCCAGCACCGGACTCATGCAGCAAGAAGCGTTGGTCCATTTACGCCGGCTGTCCAACGCCAGTACCATCACAACATCTGTCAAGTCAACTAGAAGAAGCCAGCGCTCACAAGAGTGCAAAAACCCATGCCGGCAGTGTTTTTGTGACTCGTGATCTCCGGCCCCAAAATAAAAGGATTTACATGACTCATCGTGGAACATTTATATGTTAAGTTTGGTGATCCTAGCTGTACCGGTTTTTATCCACACATGCCGATAGGCAGGGTGTGGAACTGTGGATATATCAGTCACTGTATGTAATTTGTTTTTGTTTGTTTGTTCGCCGGTTTCTACGGTTACGGATTTCTCCGTCAAGGATAAAGCTAGCGGCATAAAATTTTGCACGGCGGTTCATCGGCGTCCAAGGCAGGGAATCTCCCATTTTGGGGAACTTTTTTCTCCCCCAGAATCCCAAAATCGGACGAATCGCCTCGCGTCTCCCGCGCCATGGCTGCCCAGCGCGCATATGGGCGCTGAACAGCCATGGCGCGGGCGACGCCGGTGTGCGCGCGGGCCACGCGTAGGATCGGCATGCGGATATATGGCCGTCCCCGAAGACGGACGTACTTGTTGAAATATCGTGCGAAAAAAACAGACACACAGACAAACGGAGGCAAAAACCCTACCCCCGCAATCATAGGCGTAATTTTAGGGGGACGGGAGGTCCGGACCCCCCACTTTTTGGAGTGAGAGGACGGACCCCCAATTTATAAGTACACCAAGTCAAACATTTTGCTTGGTCCCCCTCCCTTTTCAGACCAATATTACGCCACTGCAAGTGACTGCCGTCTGACGGTCTGCGTGGGTAAATTACATGCTGTGAGCGCAGACCTATACGAACCACGGCGGCATGGCCTCTTCTACGGCCCCATGGCGTTCTGCTCCCGGCTGCAGCAACAGCGGACAGAGGCGGTTGGACGCGACACGAACGTAGACGCCGAGCGACCGACTTGATCGGCTCAAGTTTCTGCAAACATCTCGACCGATAACCGAATCACGCTTCTGCGGCACGCACTGGATGGGTTATCGTCTGCGTCCGCAGCACAGCTAGTGATAACGATTCGAGGGACGGCGACGAAACCACCAGCATTCGGCACGTTTACCTGTATGATATTTTGATACAACAAGAAGATAGACTTCGACGCCCCAGCGTCGACGTGGATGCCTTCAGCAGCTCGACGGCCTGCTGCGACTTTGACCTTTGACCTCCAGAATCTTATCAAGTCATCAGTAGGGGCCGGCGAATATTCGCTGTCAGTTTCATCGAGACTACTCAAAGCGTTCATTAGAATATCGTGCATGGTAACAAGATACGAACCAACGAACGAACGCGGCGGACGGACAAGCCGAATGCATAATGCCTTCGCTGACAATGTCGGGTGGCGAAAGCATAAAAATTTACGGATTAAGGCCTGTTCACATCGCCGCGACTCAACTTAATTGAACTGCACTTGTTTTCCGTGGTGGATTGGACCAATATGGTTCTTTGGATATGGACGAACATCCTTCGTGCCTCATATCGTCGTCTGTAGTGCTAAGTTGACAAAATATTGTTACCCACGCCGGCATAGCCGCAGGCGTGGGTACGGCGTTCCGTCGCGTCTGTCTGTGTGTCTGTCTGTTTGTCCGCGCTCTAACAGGAAAACGGCTTGACCTATCGACACCATACTTGGTACACACGTACTCTATAGCAGTCGCTCGGCATGCATTGACCCAGAGGTCAAAGGCCAAGGTCACACGGTTACGAAAACCGCCACGGCGCACGGTTACAATGTGATCATGGCCGGTATCCCGTAACCCTGTGCTGTGCTACCTGCGGCCGTTGCCGGCGTGGGTCTGCATGTCGATACGACTGCTTATGTTTTCTGGTTTCTTTCTTTCAGAATCGTCGGGAACGCAGACAGGCCCGGATTAAGGCTGGCGTAGATCTAACCTATAGGCACTGTACAATCGTAGGCCTCTCCCTCTCTCACTGTCGTCCTTTACGCAACGCTACATTAATCATCATCATCATCATCATCACGACAACTTGCTATGGCGCCACTCAACCGATGCTCAGCAGCATCATACAACAATCAAGTTTACACAATGTAGCCTACAGAATATGTAGAAAACAAGTAAGTTTTCAGTTGCATCATGCGAATTAGTGTTCCGAATGCGAGCCGCAACATTGTTTGTTTCAATAGTGACTTCAGCAGTTAATGTGTTAGTTCGTGAAATTGATGTTTTAGTGCAAAAATCGACAGTTGAGTCTTAAAATGCATAAAATAATAGCGAATCAGAAACTGAAACAATCGATGATACCGCATAACGTATGTTCAAATTATTTTGCAGTCATCCTTTGTACTTTTCGTAAGCCCCTTCGACGTCGTAGGCCCTAGGCATTTACCTACAATGCCTATGTCATAATGTGGACCTGAGCGCAGGTGCCTGCAATACAGCGTTCTCAAACAGCACCTCGTTGTATCATACTAATCTCTCTACTGCAATAACACAACCGGTGGGCCTTCAATATGAGGACATCTGCGGTCACGCAACGGTCGCGTTCATAAAGTCGATCTCGGATCTATATCGTCGCTGCTCGGCCGTTCATAAGCTATGTTCCAGCAGTTCCTTCTGCGCTCAGAAACTGAACCGTATTTCGTCCAATCGATCGGATTTTAATTTTATTTTCTCCAACAGAAACGTGTAAAATTACCACACCCACGTGCTTTCTTTCTGGCGCACACGGCAAAATTGTAAACTCTGCAGAAAAGTGCAGTTTTTAGGCCGTCTCGCATGCATTGCATAAGATGCGGTCTATTGCTACGGACGGAGTAGCGTGGTCGGTCTCTCTGTGTGTGTGTGTCTGTGCGTCTGTCTGTTAGTCACGTTTGTGAGCCCTGCAACGGCTGAACCGATCGAGATGTCATTTGGGAGGCTGACTCCGGTGGGGGTGGGCATAAGGAACCATGTATTAGATGAGATTGAGGGGTCAAGGTCGGACGAATCCATTCGCAGCCGGTAGGGGTGACAAGTCGGCAATGCGGCCTTTCGTCAAAACTGTTTGACCACTTGTTTAATTTCACACCTGGTTTCATAGTTTTTAACTGACACATCACGACTGATTGATTGAGTAAAGGTTTTACGTCCCACCCGACACAAAATAGGTCATTTCGGAGACGTTCTTCCCAGCCAATCTCTTGGCTTAGTACTGACGACACATCATGAAAGGTGATGGCTTAGGGTATTAATTAATTCGGTAAATTTGGCAATATGCACAGCAGCTGTAGTTTTCTGCTAGTGTTCCGACGTTGTTCTCGCGCTGACGGGCAACTACAACTAAAACCGTCGGCTCGGATCGATCTCGTCCAAGCGATCGTGCGTTAAGCCAAGAGTGGAGTTTATGAACGCACTCGACGAACACCAGGCCAGCTTACGACGAAAGGATGAGTCGGTTGCAACGGACGAGCAGAGTACATAAAAGCGTGGTCCAGCAACAAACCCAGGCCAGCACGTTCGCGTGAACACGCATGGGGCCCATGCAATGGCTGTTACTGTTAACTGCATGGACAGCATTACGACCAATTACCACCGGCCTACTGACGGTTTAACGCCGACCTGCTGTGTGCTGTAATACCTCCAGCCAGCTCGCCAACGTTGTCGACACGAGGTTATTCTTCTGTCTGTTAGTAAACAAGCATGTCCGTCCTCGTAATGTACGCTGGCCGCGTCGCGTGCTGCCCTTTCGCGAGTCACACTGAGTGTACGTCGCGCGCCCCATAAGGATGGGGACGGGACAGACAGACGGACGGACGCCAGACCGATGCATTACGGTAAGATTGTGACAGGACATCTACGAAAAATCTCAAGGACGGACTTCAACGAAATTTCCGTGAGGGTGGGCCTGAACTGAGAGGGAAATGGGAGTGAAAGTTTCAAGCAAAAGAGAAAGGTAACGAAGGGACAGACGACCATGAAACGCCCCATATATCATATCTCCATATCTCTGACAAGTCCCAGATTTGTATGCCGGGGACCTGATTCGCAGACGGTCACAAAATTGGCTGACAGTCAACTCGTCGCAGATATCGTAACTAAGCATTGCATCTTTTATTATCACACAGACGTCTACACTACAAGCAGAGCACTAAAACAAAATGCAAGAACTCGTCTTGCAGTTATAGAATACCGTAAACGTCGCGCGGTCCCTCTGCAGACGATTACTACTAGACATAGTAATCGTAAACAGACGACAGACGAAATGGCGATAGCATAGGCCTATAGCGAACGTGAAAGCTACCAGTCAACTCGTCACACCCATGTGGTCAACTCGTCGCGTGCTGTGTAAAATTAAAAGGTCAACTCGTCACATGTGACGAGTTGGTCATGTGACGAGTTGACTGGCAGCCACAAAATTTGCCCAAAATGCTCCACGATTTCACACCTAAATTTCAACAATTTCTGGGAATTAAGACCCCGGAACCGACACCTGCTACACCTACTCCATCCTCTTTCGTCCAAAACTTTTTGTCGGTCAAGAGGCTGAGAGGGAATGCCTCGAGTCCAAATTTAGAGATGGGTTGGTTCGGGCTGTCAAATGGCAAAGTGCATGCCATTAAATTCATGTTTTTAGTGGTAAAAAGCAAAGGAACCATCAAAGAACAACACACAGTCAGAGATGGCAGACTTGTGGGTTTAAAAAATAGTAATAATAATAATAATCCCAATCAGTCTATAGCCCTACAAATCCAACCATGGTACCCGAGGGAGCTTTGTGAGCTCTCCGACCGCATCTGACAGAACCGCTGAAAATTTTGGTAGTGCGTTCAAATGTTAATAGGTATCGGTCACTCTCCAATGGGTATGACTCTTTTTGCGTCAGAGGTTCCTGGCGATAACCGCGCTCTATAAATTTACTTACTTACTTACTTACATGTGACCTCCGGTGAACAGCAAAGACGACGAGGTCATCAACGTCGATATATATCACATCAAAAATAATGACGATATTTTTTGGAGAGGTTAGGCCATTGTTAAGTAACTCTTTGAATCTTCTTCTTTCCTTCTTTTCTTAGTTAAGTCATTTTCAATTGTGTATTTTATTGTATATTGTTACTACCATTTGTGGTGAATAAAGCGAATGTTGGACACTTCGCCTACGGGACACTTCGCCTACTGGACACTTCGCCTACTAGACATTTCGCCTACTGCTTGGACAGTTCGCCTACAGATATTACACATCTGATTTTATTTTACTTTGGTAGTCTTGTTGGTAAAATGAAGAGCAATCTGTAGGTGAACTGTCCAATAGGCGAACTGTCCAGTAGGCGAAATGTCTCGAAGGCGAAATGACCAGTAGGCGAATTGTCAAGTTACCAATAAAGCTTATCAAATCAGATAGTTTGCATTACATAACAACGTCGTTAGATAATAGATATTTATATTTGGCTTATTCTTTGAAACATCGCAAAGCTCCGGCGTTCACGGGCGGTATTGACGGCCCAATACCCGTGTTGATGGCTGTGGTCACGGACGACACTTACGGTATGACAACTGTTTACACTATACATGGTTCGTCAACGGTCCCGTGTTCACGGGTATTTTATTGTGAACAACCCCGTCGACACGGTTAGTGTGTCCTACCGAGTACCGACCCAACAGCGTGTTCACCATGACCATTCCAACGACTGAACAACGCTGATCTAAGCTTTGTTTGTCATGTTTGCCACCATGTGGCCGTCGATTTAGCTACAAGCAAATCTGGCTTTCAGTACTCACTATTATCAAACAGCTGTTGTCAGCGAGCGGAATTGCCGTCTCATTTCTCGTTACGTGTGACGTCCGTATATGTTTCACCGCATTACGACGAGTGTGTAATCCTTTGAGTTTCCAAAGTAGACGTCCAGCCCGAAAGAAATGAACAATCGAGGCACCAGATGCACACACGACAACGCTCGGTCAATACGAAGCGACAATTGCTAAGCCATCGATACAATCAGCAACTACATTCAACATCAGCCGACACCGGCGCACCGCAATGAACTAACTACTGAACTGGCTGCGGCGCGTAGCAACTAGTACCGCATATTTACACCGTCGTCGACAGCCGGTGGCCACGCCCTCAGCCGAGCGAACGCTGTCGGGCGCGGACCTGCGGCTTGCCTCTTGCGTGCCGCGCCGACGCTACCTCGGTACCTCATCGTTCGCCTCGGGCGATAGTGATGGGTCAGACGCTAAAATTTGATGTTTCGATATTTACCGTCGGGTATCCGATATTGTATACCGAAATGTCTGAAACCCGTCTTCAAGCCGTCAACGCTGGATAGAAGTCTGTGATATTTTTCTCCACGGATGCGGTGTTGGAGTCGGAGGCCTGCCAAAAAAGAGGACTTTGCATAGGCCGTACCTGCTTTCACAATCTTACAGAATATAATGAAATAATTGATAGTGCAAAATAGACCAAGCCACGGATACACGGTCTCTTATTTTATTTGTGGCAATTTGTGGACTTTGTCTGTCTGCATCGTTCACTCAGTAGTCAGTACACTATCACAATCACCCAAGTTCAGGAGTCGCTGTCGAAACACCAGATGCACACACCAACCCGGAGTCGGAGTCCCGCAAGAAAATGACTCCACGGTCCACATCCCTGCTTTTCTCACACGAAAGATTTCTGTCGCTCTCAAAGGGGTGTGCGTTGCAATGGACGTAGCAGGTATGGGGCAAATGGAGCAACTAGGCCTACCCCCGGACTGCCAACAACCATTACGCGATTCCTACAGAACAACAGATTCAATTTCGATAATATTTTCAGAGAGGTGAAGGGGTAGAGTAGACACATGTTTACGCTTTTGCGTTATTATAATAAGCCACAGAGGTCAGTACTCAGTAGCCTAAATAGGCCTAAGTATATTCTGCGTAATTAATGACAGCAAATATAAAATGGTAAAAACTGGCCAGTTTACAACCAAGTGTAAGGGCAACAAAGTCATAGCTCTAAAACGGCAAAAATCACTTTGGTGGGACTCCGC
>Ga0209780_1004619_pt1 | contig 10653 bp, 6 predicted proteins | sample WorMetexBAHAMAS2_FD_187384 | JGI IMG/M metagenome (GOLD analysis project Ga0209780, IMG submission 187384) | Marine gutless worms symbiont microbial communities from Max Planck institute for Marine Microbiology, Germany - Inanidrilus exumae... | ecosystem: Host-associated > Annelida > Digestive... | reverse complement strand
GTCTCGGCGCCATTGGTGCCCCTTTCAGATGGATTGGACACCCGCCCTGGTAAAATCCTAGATCCGCCCTGTTCAACCTTTACATCAAATGTATAGTCTTTGCGATCGCCAATTACGAAGATGCATAAGGCAATGCGAAATGTAGAAATTGAGGTGGATTAACGTGCTTAAGGGTCACCCAAGGTCATCGGCAACATAACCATTTTCCATTCGATAGAACGCATACGACTTCCTATTCGAATTTAGTAGAAACTATATGAGGCTATCTCGTACCGTTTTCGAGATATTATCGCTTATTTTCCAAAAATTAAAGAGGTCACGTGACAAAGATCAGGCCCCTTTCAGGGACAATTTGTCGTCCGACGGCTGGGACTTGCTATGATCAACATGCACACCATATTTGAAGTCTCTAGATCAAGCCGTTCCAGGGATATCTTAGGGGGGACTAAAAATTTAAAATGGGTCACGTGACGTGGCAACGCACATTTCAGGGACATTTTGTCATCCCTAGGCAGGGACTTGCTATGTTCAACCCACATATTAAGTCTGAAATGTCTACGATTACCTGCAACGAACAAATGAAAGGCAATGCCAAATGTAAAAATTCTTGTTTTGAGCCACCCTTTGGGGGACTTAGGGGTAACGCACAGGGTTCACCTATGGCTCGCTGGAAAGCGCGTTGTCGACCTCCTATTAGCGATAACTGAATTTTTTTGCTAGCTCTCACGACTGCGGCACTATTCTATTAAGCGAAATCTGTCGAAATCGGCGTTTTCCGACGGGGGTGGGTCAATTTGAGCGCAAATTTTCGGTAGATGCGGACGTCGCCCGCAATCCATCTATGGACCATTAGATAGAGGAACGATGTAGCTACAACGTTGCCGCTGGAAGTTTTCACACGAAGAAACTTTGCAGCAGACTTTTTTTCGACAGAAGTTGAAATTTACTGGAATTTACGTTTTGTGCCACCCTTTGGGGGACTTAGGGTAACGTACACGGTTCATATATAGCTCGCTGGAAAGCACGTGGTCGACTTCCTATTGGCGCTAATTGAACTTTTTTCGCTAGCTCTTACGGCTGAGGCGCTATGAGCAAATATTGGTCGAAATTGCGCTGTTTGAAAGGGGATGGGTCACTTTGAGCGCAAATTTAACGGGGAAGGGGGGTCATCCACTAACGAATTTTGGCCTCAGAAAAGTAGATTCCCTGGGCTATCACGTGGTGCGTGATCATACGTTTAGCCGTTTTGATACAATACCGGCGTGTGACACACACAGACACACACACAGACAGACACACAGACGCGATGATTTCTATTACCAGAGCAGATCCGCGGGGTAAAAATCAAGGAATCATCATATCACCTTATAAACGTTATTTTCATGATCCTTGACCCTAAAAATGTGGGTATAGAGACCATCTTTGTTATCATGTATGCATTATTGGCCGAGTTATAGCGAAAATTATGTTTTTCGGTAATGGCAGCACTAATTTGCATAAAAGTCATACATGGGACATTTTGACAACTTTTTAACATAGCTAATCGTTGTCTACATATTTTTTCAGTCTAGTAGTACCAATTAAAAATATATTTCCAGGGGGTGCATGATAGCCCATTCTCCAACTAAACTAAATGCATTCGTCGGCCGTGTGCACTGAACAGGCACATTTGTCTGCGGCGGCAGGCGAACAATGCGTAATGAATTCATGCGTCGTAAATATGTTACAATGGGCAGCACAATCATGTCCCCACAAAAAGTATCCCTTTGCCTTGGGCATCTGGACCCCATCTAATACATGGTTTCTTGGACCTACATACGTCAGCCCCGCAAACTGCATGTCGATTGGTACAGCCATTTTTGCACATCTCACTGCGTGCCAAGTGCCAACACACACACACACAGACACGCAGACCACGCTACGTACGTGCGACATTTGTAGCAACAGTTCACAATAACCGGCGCCTCCAGGGGCCGCAGAGGCACGGGGTCCAGGGGGTCCATTGACCCCCACTTTTTCGAGTACGCGGTCCACATGCGGCGTTTGCCCTATTTTTGTCCAACTTTGACCCCCACTTTTCATTTCATTTTCAATTTTCATTTAGCGCCTCTGAAGTTACGACCATATGGCGCTATACAAATGTGTATATTATTATTATTATTATTACCCTCCGCGTCCTGTTCAGTCACGGAATCGGCGGCAAGGCGACAAATTTGATCGATTCGATCGACGAGTAGTATATACAGTGGGTTTGCTCGTCCGCGGCGGTTTTCGTTTAAAAAGGTGTTAGTGCGCTAAGAGGCGAATTACGACATCGGCGGACATAACCGGCCGCGTATTCGAGCCGAAAAATACAATAGGCCGCGCGTCGCTGCCACCGACTCGAGAAATTGCAAAGCGCAAGTCCAGAGGCGATCGAAAGACAGATTTATCGATCCCCGGACGGCAATGGCGGTCCGTGTAGACAACATGGCCCCTCGGAGAACTGTGTTCTGTACACTACTCACCCTCCTGGCGACGCTGTAGACCAAATAACGTTGACTGCGAAGGCAGTGGTGATGTAAAGCTCGCGAGAGACTGCAATGAAAGGTTGTACATGTATGCCGCTCTCACACTCTGCTGGGTTGCGTCACTTGCGTGTGACTGTTTCAGTGTGACCGTATAAAATAAAATATATTTACTCCGTTCATGACACGAATATACATGGTGGGCCAAAAACTGCACACATACTGTTTCTCAACAAATTGTGCTACAATGTGTGCCAATGAAGCTTGTTTTGTCAGATTTGAGTGTGACACACGTAGTATCACACAAGCGTGTAATATTATAGGCTGTTATTAAATATTCTGTCGGTAAGATATTCTATGCACGGCGTCATATTTGATACCAAGCTGAAACCCTGGCACGATCAGTAAATATAGTAAAATTCTAACATAAACTTGAGACCATAAAAATAGTGGGGCGCTAAGACAATGTGGAAAAAATTTGCCGTAAAACAGTGGTGTAGATGTGGACTTCAACATCTTTTTAAATAGCAGTCATGATTATTAAAGCGGAGTCATTCGCGTTTTTCTACTACCGTACCAGAGATATAACATTATAACGGTAAAAACAACCTGATTATAAACTATTGTTCATGGTTATCTCAAAATGACGGTAAAACCACGCTAAGATAATGAATAGCAAAGACGAAAACACTCCGCAACGAGAATAACCAAACAAAAGCACTTTAATATAGACAAGGTGGAGTAACGTCATCGTAATCTATGTTCACGATATACAATCTCAATTTTAAACTTACGGTGGCTTGTAAAGGCCACAGTCTACAAAACTCACGTCACGTCTACAAATTGTAGACGTGACGTGAGTTTTGTAGACGTGACGGTTGTGTATTGTAGACTTTGGCCTTTTCAAGCCACCATATATACTGCATGATGTCGTATTTTGCTAAGTTAGGGCCTAACAGGTAAAGATTTGTCACATTATTTAAATAAAATTGAATCGGTCGTTTTAAGAAAAGCTTATTGCTAGCGCTAGATCGGCGATGTGACTGTAAGTGCTGAAATATGTCTACATTCCTTTCCGTACATATTGGCGGCCAGAACAGGTGGCATAGATAAAAACGAAAAAAATACGTCACTGTCAAGTTGTCAGCCTGTGCATTGCAGAGATATTTGATTCTAAAAACCTATTCCTATGCGGTTAACAAGTCACACATACGTAGGACGTTCTGCAAATGTAAAAGCCTACTGCCCTCCTTCACCCTACATAGCGCGCACACCACACACTGACACTATCAACTGTAAATGTAAAGAAAAAAAGCACAAAATGCTAATAGTGTGTTGTCGACCGAAGCTGACTGCGTGGTAGAAATAACGTCTATCTGACAAGACAGGAAATAAGAGTCTTAGTGAGTGTACAGAGAACAGTGCCTCCTGTCGCCTGCGGCTGATGGACAACGAGGATGAACCGCTGCTGCTATAGAGCAAAGACTCATCGTTTATCATTGCACACGAAGAAACAACCAGAACAAACAAACTCCAGCGTCGTCAGTTGCAGGCACGGATTAAGGTTAGCGTTCACTGCACAACCGTACCACCCTCTGACAGTTTTACTGGCCCGCCTACACATAGTATAGGAGGGCCAGACTAGTAACGGTCGCGGGCGTCTGTCGTCTGTCGGCGTCGTCTGCAACGCGGCGCATATGCAACATACCTCACCAAGGGGCAGCAGACGGCGGGCCAGTCGTATTACGTCTCGTTAGGGCGACACCTTGTTTCTTTGTGTATTTGAATACTAAACTTCACATAGCCGTTTTGCTTACTAGTATTTTATGTTTTATATTTATTTTTATTTTTAGGACGGCTGTTAATGCTGTATTTCAGTCTTGTTGCTCCTGCTAGAATTGTTTCTCATGTACTTCATTTGATGTATTTGTGTTCTTGGCAAATAAATTACAATGATGTGATGATTATGATGATGGTGAATCAGGTCAAATAGTCTACACTACTGTCAGGTCATTATGATGCTTGGCAAACGTGTGTTCAAAATATTCTGCAGCTGTCTTTCGTAGGCCCTTCGACGTCTAAGGCCCTAGGCATTTGCCTACAGTTCCGCAATTCCTATGCCACATTCCGGCCCTGGTCAGTTGTAATAGTTCCAATATGTCCGTCCGTTCGTTCGTGACATTCCTATACCCATCAACGCGGTTAAGAATGCGATACTCCCACAGTATCTGGAGCGTAGGCGAAATACTCTTATCTCTTTTCTGAGGCCATTGAATCCGTATAGATCGATATACAAGTGAGTCTATAACGCACGAGCAATGCGATGACAGACATACCCATCCGCCAGTGGCGGCGCAGCGTCGAAAATATTGGGGGTCAGAAAGCATGGGCTGGTAGAGAAAGGAAGCGGAAAGGGGGCGGGATGTGGTGGCCTCCTCTCGGCACAGGGGCCAAGGGTAGCACTCCAGGAAAACGGTTGGTCAAAACTCAAAATCCTGCATTTTGGTTTGCTTTAGGTAAGAAAATGTGCTCCTGTCTCGGATTATTGAGGGTCAGAGATATAGATAGCCTTGATCCCCACCTCTAACATGGGGGTCAGCTTACCCGCGGACCCCGCAGCTCAGCCGCCAGCCAAAGAGCAGTGCCCACTTGACCGGTATTCATACCCATCCCACTAAACGTAGGAGGCTGAGTTTGCACTGATGGCAGGTTGCATGCGAAAACGATATACCCAAGAACGGTCAGCCATCTCACCACTAATTATTAGTCCGCCAAATGGAATGTGGCAGTCTGATGGCACGATATGTTATCTGTAACGAAATGCACTCTGCATAGACCGAATATGCTATATCGCCCCGTGTCTGTCTCTCAGTCCGCCATAAGCCGAAATTGTACCAACTGTGGGCTAAACATCCCACAAACAACACCGCACAATAATCAGGAAATCTATATTTTACTGGCGTCAAAGACCCCAAACAGCATCACAAGCAATGTGGGTCAAAACTGGCGATTATTGACAACAATCTCGCTATATCCCATAAACGGTGCACTGTAACGAGATATTTACTATAAAAGACTAAGTAAGTAAGTAGTTTCTTTCAGTAAGTAGTTTATCTAAGTCTGACAAACGCAGACCATGACATCGACATGCATACAGGTGCAGTATGACATAGAATGTAAACTTAACAGCACATGCAATACAATGATGAACCAAAACACAAGAATGTATGCGATCTATCGAATTGTGCTATTTCCTGTGACCTTGAACGATCTAACTACCCTAAACCACCTCATTTTCTACATTTTGCGTCGTGGTTCATATTTTCGTAACCGGTGTAGATGACTAATTCGCTAGATAGGTTGATTGTAGCAGGTCATAAGTTCCTAACTTACCGATGACAAACCATCCCTGAAAGAGGCACGGTCATGGTCACGTGACCCGTTTATATATTTGGAGCTCCAATCATATCTCTGGAACGGCAGAAGCTACAGTCGTCAAATTTTGTATTTAGGTAGAATATGTCAAGTTTTTGCCTTGTCGCGAGAAACTAGCCATTAATGCGGATATTAAAAATGGCAACGAAAAGCAGTTTTAAAGCAAAAATAATAATGTGTGAGTCGATTAATCTGAGTAATCATACTCGGTGCGTCCTCAAGTGACGGCTTTAGAGTTAGGCTATATCTACGCGTGATAGAGTGATGGAGGAAGGAAGATGCGGTCGGATACATGCGTGTCAGATACTGCGGCGGCTGTCCTATAGATCTAGTCCGCTGGTTGCCGATGACGACAATAAAACGCCCGGTCGAAATACAGCGATATATTACAACAGCGTTATCCGGCCAACGAGTCTCGTCTGCACTGAAACAGTGCCGCATAGCTTCGACATTGATCGCCGTCTCTAGGCCATGACGTGCGGCCCTCCAACAGCTGTTCTGCAAGAACAGACACATAAGTAAGTAAGTAATGGCGTATATAAAAAGAACATGCAACATGTATAGAAACAAGAGGAATTTAGTAAAACCAGTAGATGACTAAAATACAAAGTAGATTATAAAAGGGTTGAAAATCCGGCAATGTTTTGTGCTTTTTCTGTGACCTTGACCTTTGACCTTTTGACCCCGAGAATAATGGGTTTCCAGGACTCATGATGGACCACGTCTTTGTCGAGTTTGGTGATCGGTTTTAGAGATATCGTGTGGAAAACAGACATACGCACAAACACAGAAACACGGCTGAAAACTACCCATGCGACTACTGTCGGCGTGGGCAATTAAGCAGATGTTAATAACACAAAAGCACAATGTCCACAAGACGTCATACATCATAGTACTGTTGTCTCTCCATTGGCGGATTCATGATTCTGAAATGAAAGAATAGGAATCTGCGGATCAATCTCGCAGATGGAAAGAGGCACTGCAGAGTTAAGTGGTAAAACCTCTGAAAAAGCAAGTCTGAAGAAGAGCTCAAGTAGATGAACAGTTCTGCATGTCTGATCTGAAAACAGTATTGCTCAAAGGTAATGGCTTAGATTTGTATAGCACTTATTTGTGAAATTCATCTCTGAAGCGCTCGGCATGGCACGTGTTAAAGGGATAACACAGTTTTAAAAACTGCGGCCCCATCACACGCTTATCAACGAATGGGATGAGCCACTCTGGCTAGTACTCATTTTTCGTCCCACGGAGGGTAGAAGGCTGAGTTGGCTGGTTATATACCGATGTGATATGCCCGTTCGAAGACGGTCACCCAACTTAGTATCAACCGACCGAAAATGCGGAGGTTGGGAATCGAACTCACGACTATTGAGTCGAACGTACGACGACCTAACCACTAGACTATCGAGCCACTTCTATTGTTGTTGCTATGAATACCCGTGAATACCCGATAGGGAATTCCCGGTAATTTCCGGGCATCCATTATCCCGAAATTCCCGTCGGGTATTCTCGGGAATTTTGAATATTTCCCAAAAGTGTCATTTTTTTGTATTCAGTACTTCAGCATACGTCTGACAGGAAATTCAGAGTAAGAGAAATCTGTTAAGCCCGCGACACACAGGCTGACACGCTGGCCGACACTTTCGGGCGACACTTTTGACGTCCGACATTGACGTCCGATAATATTGGCCTGTACATTTGTCGCGAGACTCAACCGACATTGTTGGCCGTCAATGTTGACCCGTATGACGCGGGCTTTATGCTACTGTCTTACAGTGTCTGAAAAACTATGCTATGCATTACCAACCGGTAGCGCGTCATTTGAGACTTAGCGGTCATGTGGCGAAAAAGCAATAACGGTATTTCCTATTATTCGCAATACACACACAACAGCTAGGCTTTAACAAACACATATAACTGCAATATAAATACAATATACTGAAACATATATACGCGCATTTGATACTGTTATGATGTTAAGAATTTACGTGAATTTTTTGCCATGTGCAGGGAATTTTCAACCTTCAAAACGGGAATTGCGGTGGCAAAACGTTTTCGGCCTAACGTTTGGTATTTCTTCGTGGTACAACTATGTCACTACGAGCAGCCGAAAGGAAATGACGTCCCCATCCACCAAACATTTGAGAGCACAGTTATGATTTTGGGGCTAACTTTGGCATGGAGGAGTCGACGTTTCCCTGGGGTGCCTTTCCCAAAAACATTTGGCGCATAGCGGCGAAACTATAGACCGAATCCGAATAACTTAGGAAGGCATTACAATGGTATAGATCGTCTCTATTAACATGGCGAGCAGGGACTTCATCGCCGGGGAAAAAGTTCGATAATTTTTGGTTTGCCCGTGACGTTTTTGATTGGTAAAGTCTGTGCTAACGATATTGACCTTAAGCCGTTCAAATTTAGAAACAGTTGTTGACATCGTTTGATAGATTTGTAGCTATGCAGGTGCGTTCAACTTTTTTTATCACCAAGTGGCGCCACGCAGAATGTTAACTCGAAAATACGGTCAAATTTGGAGGTTTCACCCCCAGGCGACAAGATGCACCGATCAGTGTGAATGCGACGTTAATAAAGACACTAAGGTTCAATCACGCATGCCAAGTTGCGCCTAGATCGGTGAAGTTTTATGGGTATTATAGATTTAGACTTAGACTTAGTTCTTCCAGTTCCTGTTGGGTGACGAAGTTCCTCCATCTCTGGCGGTCGTTGGCGGCAACAGTAAGAGGCAAGTGTAGGCCAAATGACTGATAAGCTGTCTAAGTTGTAGTGAGTGTCATACAGTTAGCGACTTCAGCCACTTAGCCAGCCGTTAAGAGGTCCAGCCGCCAGCCGGTAGTTAGTGGCTTAACGACTCAAGTCGTAAAACCAGCTGTTAAGAGGTCAAGCCAGCTGTCAACGCCTTAGCGGGTGACTCCGGGGACTAATCACATTTTACGTGTAGCTCAGCTGTCGCTGACAAACCCGCGTGACGCGTTGCATCACGACGAACGTCACAAGAATTCATCAGGAGATGAGATAGCGAACGTGAAATTTTTACGACGATATCTCACACGTACTTCAAAATACCAAAAAGAGAACCTATTTCGTTTAACAAATTAGAGCATAGTTAGGAAAGTACAGCGCATTAAGTCTTGAATGCATGAATCTGTTACAGAATTTGCACCTTGTAGTTATAGAATATTCATACCGTGGGCGTCGCGCGGTCTCTCTGCAGACGTTTTTGACTAGACATAGTAATCGTAAATTGTCCATAGTTATGGTTTTATCAATCACCTTTACGCAATGTGCCACGTAAACTACCAAACTCGGCAAAATAACGCCAAATAAGAGCCATTTTGACGTTCAAGGTCATTCATGGTCACCGATTTTGGCACTAATAGAAAGCTGATATACGACTTCCTATACCAAGACGATAGCTAGGCAAGTACTGCGCATTAAGTCTTGAATTTATGAATCTGCTAAGAATTTATACCGTTAGCATCGCGCGGTCCCTCTGCAGATGTTTACTACTAGACATAGTAATCGTAAATTGTCCACAGTTATGGCTTTGTCAACCACTTTTACGGAATGCGCCCCGGAAACTACAAAATTCGGTAAAATAACCCAAAATATAACCATTTCGCCGTTCAAGGTAACCGACTTTGGTACCAATCGAAAGCTCATATACGACTTCCTATCAGTGATTAATACTAACTTACCGGCTATCTTGCACCGTTTGCGATATATAGCTTGCGAAACGTCAATAAAAAATATAAAGTAAAAAATCAGTGGCACCTGTGTGCTAGTAAATCATGCCTTCATACTTTCCTTCCACGGCTAACGTTATAATTTGTTGATATGTGCTTACTACATTTCCCACTGTCCAAATTGTAGATTTCTGTTGTAGTTCATTTTGCGACTAATGTCGATATTGTTATAATATAAAACTATGAAATCGCACAAAACTACATGCTATGATAAAGAATTCAATCGGTAAGATATTTACGACAGCGCCGTCTGGCGAGCGCGAAGACCCAAAACACGTAAGTAGAATAAGAAGTTAAGCCCCGCCTACTACCGCGCATCTTGTCGACTTTAGTATCCAATAACGTGGAGCCTGAAGGTCGACCAGTAGCCGGTGGTAGCAAAGCAAAAGAGTTAACAAATTAGACGATAGCTAGAGCTAGACAAATAGTGCGCATTAAGTCTTGAATTTATGAATCTGCTACAGAATTTCCACCTTGCAGTTATAGAATATTTATGCCGTGGACGTCGCTCGGTCCCTCTGCAGACGTTTAAGACGAGACATAGTATTCGTAAATTGTCTATAGTTATGGCTTTGTCAACCACTTTTACGCAATTCGCCTCGGAAACTACCAAATTCGGCAAAGTAACGCAAAATAAGGGCCATTTCGCCGTTTAAGGTCATTCAAGGTAACCGATTTTGGTACCAATCGAAAGCTCATATACGACTTCCTATTAGTGATTAATGCTAACGTACCTCCTGTCTTGCACCGTTTCGCAGTTCTAGCATTCCAAATGTCAGAAATCGCTATATATCGCTGTCCCTCTTGCGCTTAAATCCCCCGTCGAAGGGTCTCGTCTGGGAAGATCTTCGTGAAATTTTCAGTGAATGTCAATGGATGGCCAAGGTACCAGAGGGCGAAGAAAAATTGCCGAAAATTTCAACCGGCTGAGTAGGGCGCACCAACGT
>Ga0209780_1004618_pt1 | contig 10654 bp, 5 predicted proteins | sample WorMetexBAHAMAS2_FD_187384 | JGI IMG/M metagenome (GOLD analysis project Ga0209780, IMG submission 187384) | Marine gutless worms symbiont microbial communities from Max Planck institute for Marine Microbiology, Germany - Inanidrilus exumae... | ecosystem: Host-associated > Annelida > Digestive... | reverse complement strand
ATGTAAAATACTCTTTTCTTAATGACATTCTAACTTTATGATTTTATTTTACTTCTGTTTTATTTAACTAAGTAATTTATAAGTTATTTCACTTGTACGAAAACAGTTAAGTGCAGACTGCAGACAACAGTTGTTTACACTTTACAGCGAATATTTAATTTTAATCCATTCCATCGGTATTTATTTTGTATTTGTCACGAACGAGAGTGATGCACGCAACTGAGTACTTGTTATTTATTTGAATTCAGTCTTAAAACGCGTCAAACTATGCCGTTGTACGATTATTTAACTCCAAAACTGGACTTTAAACGCAAATTTAACCACCGCCAATCGTTTCTTTACAAAGGACGATTGACGGTGCGGACGATTCGAAAATTTCGAATCGGATCATCAGTACGAATCGAATCCCGAATCGGAAGTTCGATTCGAACTCGAATCGAATCTTAAAGCTTCGCAGGTCACTAACATATTCGGCCGAAACCGAAACCAGAACCGAAAATTTTTACTTTGTTATTAATGTCCATCAATGTCTAAAAAGTGTAATGTGAATGAGACAACACTACTATATTGCTTTCTAACGTGAACATACATGCACTCAGTATATACTACCTTTATTGTGAATAAAGATGTCCATGGACAAACACAGTTAATAGCCCACATCACTCGTTCAAACAGTTCAACTATTCTACAGAGCAAGTAAATCATAAAAAACGTAATGCACCATCCAATTATCGCAACTCAAGTACTGTTACAGCTATACTCCACACAGTTCAGTCACTGTCAAATACAGTCAGTAATTGAAGCTGAACAGACGAATGTTATAAGACAGAAAAAGCAGCTTTTCCGCATTGTCACCGTTCAGACTGTTGCACCTGTCAGCATACAGCTGTCCAGCTGAGCTGAACAGCTGCTCACTTGCTACCGACGTTGGCGGAGCCGACAGGTACTTCTTAGCTGCCGGCTCGAGACTACGGTACTGACTGTTGTGCCAATACGCGTAGATATCCGTCGATCGCGGCAGACGTGTTTCGCGGAGGTAGTTTTCCAGTTCCTGTTGGTAGGCCGGAAGGTTTCCTGTAGTTTCCGAGTCAGACGACAATTGTAGATGATCATGCACTGAGTTGTAGGCCGCGAAACTCAGAGACAGTCCCCCTGGACTGACCACCCGTGTAGAGACTAACAGACTGCAGATGCTGCAGCAGTGCAGCTGGAGGTGACTGGAGGAGTGTGGCGCCCGTCAGGCGCGTCCCGCTGTACCATCACACTGCATGGGGTAAATGCGTGCACTCTGTGGAGGGACGGCGATAACATACAGCTCAGCTCTGACTCTGAAGAACTGATGGAGACAGCATGAGCCCAGTTTCGGTCAACACCGAAACTCGCTGACAGTTTCGGCCGAAACTTGCCGCGGCTTGACATTCCGAAAACGAAACCAGGCCGAAACTAAACTTTTTACCAGTTTCGGCGCCGAAACCGAAATTCGGTCGACCTCTAGTCTTGGGGCTAGTTCATACTCTAGACAACAGGCGAAATCCTCGTCGGATTTGATGACACACACTATTCTGTTGAACAGCTGCAAATTAAATGACAAACATGTGTGAGACGGTATTTTCGACATTCATAACGCTCATGGCATTATGACGTCATACCAGGAAAAGCTCAAGGAGGAGACACGGGGACTTTTAGTATGTTGTTTAGGATGGTTAAAGGATTGCATCCAGCAATTTTCAGCTTTTTACTAATTTTTTCCGACCTTTGCCAAAAAATGTCCTAATATTACTGGACTATATATGCATCATGAGGACTCTCCACCTTACCTTAAACATGTTTCTACACTACCTTGTGAAACTTGAAAATTACAATTGCTGCCGATTTCAATGGGTTATTGCATGTGAGACCTCAGAATCATCTTTCATGATATGAGGCCTCCTAAATAGCTGAGGTCTGAATCGTCTGACTCTAAAATCTAGAAAACAATGCAGCAGTGTTTAGAAGAGGATCCGTGCTGAGAGAAAACTGAAGCAATGTAATGTAATGTCACTCAAATGTGACGATTAAGGTGACACTTCACGAGACAGAGTCCGTTACAGGGGCATCTTACAATATTAAAGTTACAGTCACAGTCTGTCACACAGCTGAACACTAGGGCGAAGAGTATGACGACTGGAGCAGTACCGTCTTCATGTCGCAGCGGAACTGCAGCAGTGATGACGCAGAACGAACAGACGGCGGAAGGGCATTCCACGCTCGAGCAGCAGTCACCAGGAACGCACGATCGCCCAGCGTGGTGCGTCGTGTGGACGGTATGACCAGCGTCGATGTGGAAGCATGCCGAAGACGCCGACGTGAACCTAGGTCGGCAGTCATATGGAGGGTTTTGGCGAGGTATGACGGTGCCGTGCCATTGAGGCAGCGATACACAAGAACACATAACCAAAAACTGGATTCTCTCCAGAACTTGCAGCCAATGTAGTTCACGGAGGAGTGGAGTTATGTCTTCTGACTTCCTCGATGTAGTTCACGGAGGAGTGGAGTTATGTCTTCTGACTTCCTCGCCGAATACACGAGACGAGTGGAGGCGTTGAAGACAGACAGCGGCTGTCGTGACAGTTGTCCGGAGATGCCCGAAAGAACTGAGCTGCAGTAGTCCACCTTTGTGACCACAAGTGCGTGCACTAGTGTTAGCAAGGTGGTACGTGTCAGAGAACGCCGCACGCTGCGTATTTGACGGAGTGCAGCAAAACACGCTTTGACGATTGCCGTGACGTGAGCGCTTATGGTGACATCTGCATCAATGTAGACCCCCAGGTCTCGAACTGTTCGTACCGGCTGCACAGATGTGTCACCAACACGAACAGGACCAGTCGGAATCTAGCCATCCAGGCCAACTCGGCCTCCTACCGTTAGCGGGACGGGAAATCAGTAAAATGCGGTAATGCTTTGTGGCTGAGGAGTGAGACACGCGTGGCTTCTTCCACTTATGGATAAACGTGTGAGTAGCGGGAAAACTGCGATCCCTCGTTAACACGTGCCATCCTGGACGCTTCAGTGATGAATTGCTCATAAGCGCTGTACAAATCCACGAATTACTTTACTTTCTCGTTAGAACGTTCAGCGACATCACGTAATTAATTACATCGACAGTACCGATGATGGGAAACACACGACAACGGACTGGCACGGAATGATTACTGCAGCCTTTGTCAAATGACAAACAAGTGCTTCGTATAGCGCGAGCGAGCCGTGACAGAGTGCGTTACAAGCTGTCGCATAATATAGTGTCGTGTGGTCGACACGGTGCCATAAACCGCTGCAAATGACAGTCGAGGAAGCGAACGACGGTAGTCAAAGATCGTGCAACGAGCAAGGCAGATAAGTAACGGTGGCGTAACTACCGTTATAATAGAACAACTGTAGCTGCTTTCTTGGAACTTTTGAAGACCCCACCCTGCCAAATCGCATGGGAATCCGAGTTTCTTTTTGGGAGATAAATATGTAAATAAATAACCTCCCACAGCCTTACAACTTCGGAGGCTCCGTGCAAGCTTACTTTGGTGAACCCTACCTTCTCTCCTTAGTACCACTGTTCAGTATTTAGCCAAGAGATTGGCTGGGAAGCACGTCTCCGAAATGACCTATTTTGTGTCGGATGGGACGTAAAACCTTAACTCAAGCAATAAGCATCACTGGTGGCTTTTTTCCGCTCTCGATCACGACAGTTCACTTAATTTGTATTTGTTGTTCAAAGGTAACGAAATTGTACGATATGGCGGACATTAATGCGCAAACACTTTAAGCCCCGAAGTAACTCTAAATCGACTATCCGCTAAACAGTTCTGTTTGTTGTTTGAATAGCAACGTAAAAAATGCCTACAAAATACCCCTTACGACTTTGGCGGCCCCTCAAATTTGACGTCCTCGAGCGGTCGCGCGCCTCTGAGGCGCCTCAGGGGCCTCAGGCAGGCTTCGTGATACGAAATGTACGCTGACGGCGTCAGATGCTGTCCCCTGGTGAGTCACAGTGAGTATGCTGACGGGACAGACAGACGGACGGACGCCAGACCGTTACATCACGCTTTCTGCTGGACGCGGCCAGCGTTATAATCAAGACTAAGAACAATACCACAACTCGCCGGACCATCGGTCATTGACCAAGCTCGGTATCCAAGGCCAGATTTTTTGTATTGATTTACGACCGGTCTTGTACTCAGACCAGTCACACCCTGACTATAGACTTCGTCGGAAACGGTTGGCTATTGAGAAACGTTATGGCGGTAGTTCAAACGTTCGTGCTGGCGAGGTTCGCCTCTGCTCGGACGCTTCGGTCGGAGTTGACTCGTTACGTTCGCAACATTTCGTGATGTCGATCAACCGATTCCACAGGATACGCCATTGTGCGGAACTAGCCTGGGTGGTCACTGCTTCTGCTGCTGCTGCTGCTGTTGCTCATAATGATGATGATAATGATGACGTGCTCGGTCTGCGACAATGACGTGGAGATGTTCGCTCGTCGACTGACGAGTATACGCTGTACGTCGTTCATAAATTCGTTTGCGGCGTCGAGCAACCACCGTCGTCGAGATGGGCAGTGCGAAGACTTTGACGTTACCAGAACGAGTACCGTTGTTGTGAAAAGTGTAGATTTATATGGGGTTTAATTGAAAAATTTATCTCTAAAGCGCACGTGTTTAAGGGATCACACGGTTTTACCTGTTATCCACACGTTTATCCAAAAACGGAATGAGCCATGCTGCCTTTACACCCAGCCGCAGAGAATCACCTCACTTTGGCTGGTACTCATTTCCCGTCCCACAGAGGGTTGGAGGCTGAGTTGTGAATGCAGCTCGGAGCAGATTGCCATGAAGTAGATATGAGAAGGGTTCAGGAAGCGTTGATCTTGCACTGTGTTGGAATAAAACGAACAAGTAGTCTATAAATTTTGACGAAAGGCCGCATCGCATGATGACGTATTTTACGGAGGACACTGTGATGTGACATCATCGACCAGACAGCAGCAATGCAGCCCGCTGCAGCAGTGGCGCTATAATGCCGTTACAGCGAGAATATTTCCACCGCGTGCTCTCGGTTGACTGCGATGGCTTCTCGTTACATTCGATACCGTATTTCTACGGTACTTTTAACGTGGTTACTCGGCGCATCACTAATTCGCCGCCGTTTCTGATTTCTTGGAGCCCGAGGCGAGAGACGCTACCGTTAGCGGCGGGACGGACTGAGTTCGCCCGGGCTCGGCGCCTCTCATCTCGTTTCGCGGCGGCGCAAACGTCTTCGCGAATTTGGCGCCGGCGTCGGTGCGCCGCGCGCTCGCCGTTGTCTGCATGCGGACGACTTAATTTGCGCGCGAATCTTCTCTCGTCCAGTTCGGTCTCATTCCTTCGCCGCTGCAGCGTCCAGCACCGCTTCTGGGACGGAAAATCGCGGCGACTGAGAGGCACGCAACCAAAACTGCGTGCTTCGACGGGCGCCGCCGACGTCTAAAACGCTTAACGATCGACCGGAACAGGAAAATGATGTGCCGGCGGCCGCGTCTGGCCGGGTTTCCGCGGCGCCGTGCGGCCGCCATGATTGCTTTATGCGGCGGCGGTGCTGCTAGCGACGACTGCTGCCGTCGTCGTTCGTTAATAATTCTTACCGGACCGTCTTTCGTCGGCAGACAATCGCTTCTGGGACACAACGTCGTGCCACATTACTCGCACTGCTAAACTTCTCCCACTGCAAGATTCCACTACAAACAGTAATCCGAACGCATCCCTCACTATTAGCCCTAATCATGTACTGATCCTAGCCGTAAAACAGCAGATTAGGTTTCGTTTAGAAGTAGCTATTACATTCGCACACGACAATGCGAGATCGCGCATGCTCAATAGCGCATTTGAGATATTTACCCATACACGCCTACGGCTGTCAGGTGGTTAGGGTTTTCACCGCTATTTGTCCGTTTTTCCAGACGACATCTTAAAAAATCGATGCAGCTACGATCACCAAGTTTGACATACAAATGTTTCAAGATGAGTCCTGGAAACCCATTTATTTTGTCGGTCTTCAGTAACGTTATAGCCATTGTCATTGATCAACGCGCCTAAACCACTCTTGCACGTTAACTTGCGATTTACAAATCGTAACAAACAGCCGGCATTGCTGCATTCTTCCTACTGCACTGGCTCGATACATGGTTCAACTTCGCCGACCACTCGTCGACATTGTTAGAGTCAGACTGTTTAATGTTGCATGCTTCTGTGATGGCGCTGTGTACTGCATAATTGCATCGACGATGTGTCGACTAAGTAGAGTCAGTGTATTAATCATTGCCTTTCTGTACCGCTGTTACTTTTTCGCCTTTAGCTCATAACCGTTGCCTGTCAGTCTCTTTGCTTCGTTTTTATGTGTGCCCGTCCATCTGTCGCCTTCTTAGACGAATGAGTAGATGTCCAATTGATGTACCACCCCGTCGTTGTTCCGTCTTTATCGTCTTTTGCTAGTCACTATTGTAAACTATTGTAGGCCTATATGATGCTTGTTATGTGTGTTGGCTATTTTATGCTCATATCGTACAGATTGTGTATTATCTACTAGTTTTACTTTTAGTCGTATATGTGCGATTGCATTTCACATTGTTGTAATTAATCTAGTCTCATGGCTATCATATACCAATAAGCTTGTTGATTGTGAAGCCCAAGACTGAGTTGAACTATCTGCTGCAGCTTCTAAATTCCTTTGCATTTTGCTGCAAAAATATTGTTGCGAAAATTGTCCAGTACTGTTTGCGTAACAGTGTGTATTGCGCACTGTACTCCTATAGCATCGTTGATGAAAATCATCCCTGGACTGAGTTCCTAGAACACCCAGGACACGACACATTCTGATGTTTTTGTTTATACGGGGTGGATCAATTAAAAATGAGTCGCAACATAAAGCATGCAGATATATCTAGTGAAATGATAACACAGAATGACACACAGAATGTTAATCTATGGGTGATCTAATTCAGGGATGATCTAGAATCCACAGAGAATAATTAGATTGATACCGTATACATTATAGGTATGTATTACAGTAAGGAAAGCCACTACTGGATAACCGCATGTATGAAAATTCCAATGAAGAAAAATCCACGTAAAAAACTTGCAACATGGCGGGAGCTTGAATTCTCCGAGTGCCTTCTTGTTTAGCATACCTTAATCTTATGTAAGCGATAAACACTGATGAGTACTCGCTTATATTCACGCATGTTTCACGCTGATTGTTGTCGATAACTAATAAAACACTCCTTCCGCCGGTTAGTAGTACCTAATCGTCTAACTCAAAGGACCAACCTACGGTACCAGAATGTCTCGTAGCCGGACAGTAGTGTCCACGAGTTGGGACCAAAGACTCGTCTGCTCGGCGCGCCTGGTGATTCACGCAAATCCTCTTCGCTCTGGTGATCACGCGTACTCCAGGGCGCCGAAGAACGATGCAATAACTGGAGCAGAAAGGAGCCGAGTCGACGATAGGCCGAGGGCCTACTGTGTCGTTAATAACGGTCACGGCGAACTCGCAGCGATCTATGGGCGTAGGTCAGAGATCATAAGATCATTCTGTGATCTCGTACCGCTAACTCCCTCGCTGCCGAAGTTTTCGAGCAGCATGCTATGGCGTTGCCGAAAAATCATCATCACCATCATCATCATTTAATACGCACAAGGCAGCACAATAAAACAGTAAAATATAAATACACAAACATACAAAAAATAACATATATGACAGAAGCCTAAACTACGGAATGAAAACAAGATAATGTCTTTTAACTTACATGCAGGAAGATCAGTGACATTTTTAATCGTAAGATTATACATATTGCACATAGCAGCAATATCATACACAATATTATTATTTATTACCACAGATTGCAGTAAGACAGTGACATCAGCTTATGTCACTTCTGCTGTTTCTACATGTAGTTATATCGTACGTCACACAGTGTGACCACATTCAGTGGCGTGTTTATAATCCAACTTTTACCATTCAAATCTCATCGTTTACTCATGTCTGTCCACGTGATGTGACTTTCCAGTGTAAATTTAGCAACTTTTAGTTACTTGTTTTCCAGAACTTCTCGAAGCACGCCACGCCTAAATACAATAATGACTTCGTTAATTCCATCTTCGGTGTTCGTCTCTATGGTGCCAGTGAAATCAGTAAATTTTTGTCCACCAGTCAATCAAAAAATTTTTAAAGTGGTTTAAGTGACACAACTAGTGTAAGGATCACTGATTCAGAAAACAACGCAAGTGGCAATAGACAATGTCCGCTTGATAGGATTGTTGAATTAAAAACGTTTTAATGGTCGCATAAAGTAGCGTTTTCACTGCGGCCGTTTACGGCGCGTAACTGCCGTCGACGGCCGTTACGCGCCGTAAACGGCCGCAGTGAGAACGCTACTTGAAAGTTAACGGTAAACCAGCCGAAATGACGTCATTAGACAGTCTATTCCAGACTCGAGGATCATTTACTGTGACTAACAGCTACTCGGTTTTTGTTTTTAGTTTTCCCTTATTTCTTCGTTTTTGTGCCGTGCGCTAGATTAAGCTGGCTATCTCGTCAGCTATTGAGCGCACGTAAATCTACCGTATCGTATAACAATTTTATGTTTAACTTTGCCTCGCCTCTGGTGACGTTGGTGTTTAACATTTTGATTTAAATTACATCGCTAGTCATGTGTGCTGCGGGAAACATTTTCGCCAACTTTTAACGTTCTAAACGACTTCCGGTTCTGCCGTTACAAGTCCGTTCTGGCAGAAAGATGGACAAACGGACGGGGCGCAGTTTGTGATGGGGTTGCTACGGGAGGATCCCGTAATAATAACGTAGTGTTTGTTTGTTTGTGATGTCAAGTCGATGATGAGCCATGTCCGACGTTGGCGGGTCAGTGTGGTCAGAATGGTGCTGGTCGAGTGGTCATCGAGAACGCTGGTCGCGCCAGCGCTGAGCGTCTACGTCGTTTGTTGGTGTTGGTTCAGCTGCTGCCTTGTCGACGTGGACACGCGTCTACATGATAACAGTACGCGTGCTTATAATAATTGCATCGTTGTACACCGGCTATACACTCCGCACTAGTCGAGACCACTGAACTAGATATATAAAAATACTGGAAGAGGCATCCCATAAAAATCGTCCTATCTACGCAGCAAATATCGTATAGATTCGACTAGGAGCAAAGCATGGCATGAAAGACCGTGAAAGGTCCGCGAGTCAAAGAACGTGATACCGGTACACTCTGTGTATTAACGTGTGACTTCGTCAGTTGTGATCTGACTTTGATAGTTCTGTCAAAGTAGTACTCTTAAGTGATTTTGTGGTGTCTACACTTGAGTGGGATATAAGAAAGTAACAAGACCAATCAGTATCAATTCATGTTAATAAGAATGAACCTCCTAAGGTGTTGCTATTGCTACGACTATCCTAGAACTAACTGCTGACTGAGTCAGGAAGCGACTATATCGTCGCGGCGTGCTGGCCGATTGGCTTAGACTGGCTACCGGCTAAGCTATTTTAAGGCGGCGCTGTGTTGGCGGTCCGCCTGCTCGACAATTTTACTGTCCAGTGATCATTCCAATGAATATTTATTTAGTTCCATGGCTAGAGTGTTCTTTTCTTAATGGAATCTGTTATACGAGACGCATGCCGGGGCTGATATTTCGCAATTTTTGGACTGAAATCTAACCAAGAAATAAATTGGAAATCTTTATTCACCATCAAACATGGTAGCAAAATACAATATAAAACAAAACAAGACAGTGGAAATATTCAAGTAAAGACAGAAGAACACAAAATTGCGAAAAACTTCATGTAGTGGCAACCACATCCCATTAGTTATGCGAGCGTTTAAAGGTTACAACGTTTAGTAAATCTTTTACTCACTTAATCCTTTTCTTGAAATTTTAGGTATAAAGTGCATATAAGACGTTTTTGACAATGGACCCGAATTCTGCTACTCGACCCGACCCGACGGGCTGATGTGTCCAAGTCCGGCTGCCTTGGTGTGTGTGTGTGTGTGGTAGAGTGCAATGTGACGATCTACAGCCGCGATCACGTCTACCCGCTGAAGAACGGCACTTTTCACTCGCCCAACTACCCGGGCCACTATCCGAGCAATCTACGCTGTGTCTTCTACGTCGTCGGCTTGCCCGATGAACGAGTTCAGCTGCGTTTCACCGACTTCAACGTTAAAGGCATCCCCTCGAGGTACATAAGTGCAAATTATCGTAACTTCAGAGGCTGTAACGATCAAAGGTTACAAAGTACACGACAATTATTGCTAGAGTTGTTTTTTACAGCTAATAAGTATGTAAAACAGGTATTGCAAGTGAATTATTAGTACGCCAATGTGGTTTCAGGTAACTTGACTCACAAACTGATTCTAACAACTATAGAGGCATAGCACTTGGTTCCTTGTTAGGTAAGGTTTTTGACCTTATTTTGTTAGAACGTTACAGTGATTTTCTTGCTACATCTGAGCTACAGTTTGGGTTTAAGGCCAGAAGGTCTACTAATATGTGTTCAATGATTTTAAAGGAAACTATGTCATATTATGTTAACCACCACAGTCCCGTGTTTTGTACAATGCTAGACGCAACTAAAGCCTTTGATAGAGTCA
>Ga0209780_1004617_pt1 | contig 10654 bp, 11 predicted proteins | sample WorMetexBAHAMAS2_FD_187384 | JGI IMG/M metagenome (GOLD analysis project Ga0209780, IMG submission 187384) | Marine gutless worms symbiont microbial communities from Max Planck institute for Marine Microbiology, Germany - Inanidrilus exumae... | ecosystem: Host-associated > Annelida > Digestive... | reverse complement strand
TCTCACGTCGGCGCGACTGATATCTTGATGCTGCTAATCAAGGCATCAGCAACGGTCACAGTTTATAGAGGACACCGTCGAACCCTCTTACCTGCCCGGGATTAACTCCCTGTTCATCATGTGCATAGGAATCATTACAAATAATTCTTTGGTAGACGAACGCGCCCGAGCCGAGTCGAAACCCGGCCACTGAGCGCGTCATGCTCTACTGCACATGGCGGCCGAGTGCGTTAACCACTTGGCCACGAAAGCAGGTCTAAACCCTACTCACGCCAGTGCCATTGGCATGGGTAACAATCATCTGGACTGCAGCTATTTAAATAATACAGACAGCGGTTCCTGGTTCTTACCGACAGGGACTTGAAGGACGTAGTCGGGCGTCTTGTCATAACCTTTTCCCCGTAGCTGAGTTTCATCTAGCAATAAAATGCACTAAATGCGGCATAACATGCATCTCTGATAATACACACGATATCAAACTGCTCATTGTTGCACGCCCGGGAATTTAGTGAGCGAGTAGTTTCTTACTGCACATCAGCACAATGAAGACCATTCAGTGACACGGAAAGAATATGATTGTATATATATACACAAAATCAATTTAGCTGCCAACCAGTTTGTGTATAGTCAGCATAATATTTTAAACAATATGACCTCACCAAGGTAAGCAAGACCAGCTTCATCTAGCTTCTGTCGAAGAAGAAACTCATATTCATGACCCAAAGAGCTGAAATGAAGAAGTTAAGGCAAAAACAACACATCGTGAACTAACAGATAAGATTACCATAAATAAACAAAAAATTCCAAAATAGTGGAGTTCTGTCAATAAATATATCTCTTGCTACTTGAGTACCAATGGAAAAGATACTGTTTGATGGTATCGACAACAGGACCATACACATCATCAGCTGCAAGGCACTGTCGACATTACAATACACACACCTCATGCCAGGAAACGTAAATTACCTCACATTGTGTCAAAGTAACAAATACTACTCACGTCATGCTACACACTTATCAACAACAGTGCATATGTTACTGAGTTCAAGTATTTCTAGCTGGCACCAAACTTGCTTGAAACTCAAAAAAGCACCAGAAGATGATATACAACATAGACGTCACCGGCTTATGATTAATATTGGAATGGGTTGGTCTAATAATGCTTGAATGAGCACAGTGCAAGTTTCAGTGAATGAAGAGCTGCAGGCAATCTGTTCCATGTTGTTTGTCCATATACTACAGTAAAGTTGTGCTGGAAGTGGAAGACTGGGTCCACAGCACCAGAAGGGCTCAAGATGTCGCAGAACATGTCTAAAGATAAACATCGGTGGAAATAACCGAAACACATGGCTTGGCCAAATAACTCAGCACTTCATCGTGACATCACAATGACAGGTAACTAAAGAACTACATGTACTATGCTGCTTTTTGTACATCTCAGCTCTAGCAACACGTCAATCACAAACACATACTCTGTTTGTGGTGGCAGGGAAAACAACATCATGCTGAAAAATCTCACATCGTATTTGGCATTACTGGTTTATGCCAACTGTACCTGGAATGGTCTGCCTAAGCATGTCACCTCGGCAGCCTCCACCAGTCTTCAGAGCATGTCAGAAGACCTATCTTTTCTCACTGTCTTGCCAATCACTGAAAAGTGCCTGCACAGCGAGTCTTGTCATTTTGGACATTATAATCATTTGCTCATTGCACTGCTTTGCACCAAGTGATTCACTGACAAAATATCATGAAAAGGTGCAGCAACACTACAGTACTTTTATCTTTGCTGGCAACAAACAAACAGCAACATGTCTCAGAAAGACATAATGACACTTCTATCACCTGTGTCCATCTATAATTTTCGTACGATCAATGATGCCAATCACAAAATGCAAACTGTGGAAAACTACACGAATCAGGCTAGCATACCACATCAATCTCGAGGGCTAGTGTGACATCATCAATCAAACTTGTGTCTCGCAAAAGTTCGGACACAACCGACTTTGGTGCTGCAATGTACAATATTATCACCAGTTCATCTACGACATGCATATGCAACATTTCAAAGACACATAATCTAGCAAGTTCTGCAGTGAAATGACTCTAAAACACTCATAAGCACTAAAAATGGCAATATCTGGTGGATCATTCATGACTTCCCAACAGTGTTCCACAGTAACTTATGTCTCCTGCTTGAACAATTTCCACGATATCACCACTTATTTCATAATCCACTTCTATTTAATATCCTACATGAGGTGAGTTCCACCAGTGTTTCACAAAACACATTTAGGGCGCATTACCTTAATGCAGAGCACAGATGTGGCCTATTGCTGCAGATGTCGCACATAGCATAGGGCATGTCCAGACTGCCAGCAATTTTTTTGCTGGCAGCAGTGAAGTCAGCGATTACTCACTGGACAGAAAACAGCAGAGTTCTGAAAATAGACATTCCGTCGGTGCTTGATGTAAACAAAAACAAACATGTTGGCAGACGAGAAGTTAACTAATCAGCACTTTTTAACTCAGTGTGAATGCTATGTAATAACTTTAATGTGCATTATTTTCATTTTTCTTACGGTTGAAAATGCAAGTTCGCAAAACAAACGTAAAGAAACAACGTCTATTTTTAACACTGAGCAATGATTTTTCGCTGTTTCTGCTGTTGGCAGCAAAGTCATCACTGCTTCGTGGACAGGCAATTTCAGGATTGTGCTGACTTCACTGACCTCAACACTGGCAGTCTGGACAGCACCATGGTCTGTGTGTCTGTCCGTGTGCTGGGACATGGGTGAGCAGTGCAAAAATGGCTGAACCAATCGAGATGCCATTTGGGAGCTGACTAACGTGGGCCCAATAAACCATTATTAAATAAGGATCGAGAATTCCAGATCCCATGTAAAAGGGCACCTTTGAGGAGGGACATGTGCTTCTCACTGTAACGTCCCTATGCAGGAGTGCATTCCACACTGTTCGCCTGCCGCCGCAGGCAAATTTGCCTGCCCAGCGTACATGAGACGAGTGCATTCGCCACTGTGACAGGTGACAAAACAGTGATGTGGCCTTTTGCCAAATTACAATGGACATATATACATTAAGGACTGCCATATATTTCTGCATAAGAGACAAATATTTCAGTTATATATTTAGCCCACAAACTAAGGGAAAAGGTCGACTTACATGCTGGTCTAAATTTTCTAACAATTTTTGTCATGATCAGTGCCTCATGCATGACATACGAGGTAATGTCAATGCTACAATGCTTAACAAACAAACGCACCACTGTAAATCACTGTAAACTTACGTGGATTCCCGGCATACTGACTGTAAGCCAGATGCCGCTCAAGTATCAGTCGAGCCATTAATGACGGTGACAGATCGACCTAAAAATCATGAAGCACAAGGAGTACAATTACCAAACAATCAATCAATAACAAATCAATATTACAGGGTTGGCCAAAAAGTGAACCTCAACGTTTTTGCTCTTATAACATTACTAGTAATAACTATGTACAGGGTGAAGCAATAGAAAAAACCCCACTACGAAAATTGCTATAACTTCCACATTTCTTTGTGAATTTTTATACTTTTTGCATCAATGGAAACAGAAATGAATACTCTAGAAAAGAGTTACAAAATACATCACTTAACCTTAGCCATGTCTCCACACTACCTGGCGAAACTAAGAACAACAAAAAACGAATTAAACATGCCTGTAAAATTAATGCACAGTTAGTTAATGACCACGTTTTCGAATAATGCCTAGTTTTTCGCTCAGTGGCTGAACCTCGCTGATCAACACGTTGGCATATGTTCTTTACAGACTGCAAGTTTAACTGTTTATCAGGAAACTTTAAAACGATTCTTCTGTATCCTCAACCAAGTTCGTGCAGAGTCTGAATTCTCATCTTGTCACTTGCAAATATCTTATCCATCATTAACTGTGCAAAAATTCAAACAATAAACTTTATTCACAAAATAAACAGAATTTATTTACAAAACAAGACGACGTAACTATGACGTCATTTCTAAGCTGGTACTTTGTTTTTAAAAATATTTTCAATTTTTCAATGAAGATTTTTCATCAATAACAAATACACAGTGGTACGTTCACACAGAAAAATGTCTTTCGAAACTATAACTCGTACCATTTTTGCATATAATAATGAAAGTTGGTAAAATTTACGACTTTGGTGTCACAAATCGTCCTCAATAACCGAGAAAATTTTCCTTTAAAAACTCTTGAGCCGTTTCAAAGATATTGCAGTTTTTGTAGTGGGGTCTTTTTTATTGCTGCATCCTGTAGTCCATGGGCTACTGGGGTCCCCATGCACCCCTCCCACAGCTTGACTTCTTTGTTATATTGTTATGAATTGAATTATCTTGAATTCTTTACTGTCAAAAACATTATTGGTTCCTGTCTTAATAGATCTAAAATCGTGGTTGAAAATCTCCAAGCAGTTTGGCCATAGGAGCATTTTAAAATTGGGAAATGGTGCATTTTAGCCTTCTTAAACTACACGTGACCTTTTGACCTATATTTGTATGACGTCATACACATAATATCTAACTACAGAATGTTTGACATCAGTCTAAAATATTACATCTTTGTGCATGTTACATGCATTACACTGAAATTGGAAAAAAAACAGCTTATTTGCACACAATTTGTAGAGAAACCAGTAAGGGTTCCCTTTTTCATGGCCCACCCTGTACATCAACACTGCTGGTAACACACTTTACAGATACACACACACACACACTTGTTGTCAACTTAGTATGAAAATTTTCCAAGTAATAATGATAATAATAATAATGATAAATTTAACGTGCTTGCAAGCTGTTTATTCATGACTGACACACAGCACATTACATATTGCATATCATCATCATCATCATAATCATCATAATCATCACCATAATGGTCAAGCCAACCACAGTTGCCACATTTAGATATATTCATGGTCTGAGAGGGTCACTGGCCACAAGGCATTGCTTCACATTCACCAAGTCATCCACGAAAGCAAAGGATTATAATGCAACAAGTCAAATCCTAAACCTGGCGTGCCATGTTGAGCATAGCATGTTTTTGTTTCTGTGATTCTTCACAAAATCTGCACAAAGTTAATCACGTTCAACTATGAGATTATCACAGACAATGATGAATTATTTTCTCAACGACCAGTTTTGTGAGATCTGATCTGTACAAAGGACAGTTAAACAAAAATTACAGCAGTAGTAGCTGCATTATTAGCAGCAGTAGCAGCAGATAATCAGTAATAGGAAAGACCTCATTTAAGGTCACACTGACCACTTCAGCAACGTTTACCTCCTGTCGCCTTGAACTTTGACCTAGCTAAGTTTGGTCGCCTCCGACGATCTCCGGCCTGGAAACGGAACCAGCCTATTCTGGAAGAAGTAGATAGACAACTCAGGAAGTAAATGACGAGTAAGAAAGTAAATAAGAGAGGAAGGAAGTATAAGGAAAGAAGACAGTAAGCAAGGAAGAAAGGAAGCAAAGAAGGAAGGTAAGTAAACAAACAAACAAACACAATTTACATAGCGCCAAAATCAGCAAATGAAAATCGGGGTGCATTACCGTCCGGGGCAATGGGTTCAAGGGAGACAAGTACAGGAGTACCAAAACTCCAGGACTGGTTGAAAAAGATGTGGCCCAGCTAAACCTTCTAAGACAGGCCCCAGTACTGAACAGAAAGACGGGAATGGCTGTGCTCAATCTATACAACGAGATAATGGGTCAAGGGAAGCACAATCTGAGGTAGAATTTGGCAATCAATAATTTCCTGCATTCTGAATGCTCTTGGAAGCCTGTGATGATACCAAAAACCAAAATTGTGTACTGTGTATTCATTGGCCCACCAAGAAAAAACAGCTCCAAACACAAGGCCCAGCCAATTAAAGTGCAATGCCTATTGAAATTTGTAGAATCATCTTGAACCAACAATGCCAAATATTGATACAACTGTAAATGTAAATAGTCTTTAACTGATTAGCAGCACGAATAAAATGGTCACTTCATGAGTGGCACAAAGGAAACAGAACAGGATTCCTCTGTGTCAGGTGGCATAACACAAATCTATACCAAGACAGAGGGACCGAGCGACGTGCTACATTAGTAAATTCATGCTACGTTTCATGAGGCACGGGAGTTAGAAAGGTTTCCAACAGCAAAAGTGACCTTCAAGGTCATTCAAGGGTATTGGCAATGGTGTAATTTGATAGGCCACATATGATTATGATTTCCTGTTAGTGTTCCATTGCAACTGTCTCTAACTTGCACCATTAACGAGATATAATCACTTATTTCACCAAATTTAATCCCTTTTGGGGGTAATATATCATGCATGAGCTAGCACTCCTGTTATCAATCAGCAAACAAACTTTGAAGTGCCTAGCTTCATCATTTCCAAATATATGATAAGGGCAAAATTTAAAACGAAAACAGGTCAAGTGACCCTGATCACGCCCCTTTTAGGGGTGGTTTGTCATCCTTAGTCTACCTGTGTACTAAACCTGGCGACTAGCTTTAGCCGTTTCAGATATATTACTGGAGGCCCAAAAATTTAAAATGGGTCACATGACCCTGACCACGCCCCTTTTAAGGGTGATTTGTCCACCATGTGCTGGGACTTGATATAGCCTATCAGTTTTCAAAATTTTATCCCTCTAGCTTCAGTTGCTCCAGATATATGGTCGGTGCCCACCAAAATTTAAATTGTTCACGCCACTTTCAGGGATGTTTTGTCATCCTTGAGCTAGGACTTGCCACTATCAACCTGCCCACCAAATTTGAAGTCTCTATCTGCGCCCACTATGAAGATATGAAAAGGAATTCAAAATGTGAGAAATGGGGTGGTTTGGGATTGTTAGGGGTTACCCAAGGTCACTGAAAATAGCACCATTCAATAAAGTGCATACGAGTTCCTATTAGTGTTCCATAGTAACTATGTCCCTACTTTGCACTGTTTCTGAGATATATCGACATATTGGTCGAAAATCACCGATTTTAATCTACCCCATATCTATTTGGTGCCCCCACTGTGGGTGATCCTGTTGGAATTTCGCAGGGATTTTTGGCATCAGAAAAACAGAATCCCTGGGCTATTGTGTGGCGTTGTTTGTGTGATCCTAGGCTTAGCCATCTCTGTAGAACTCTGACTTGTGACAGACAGACAGACACACAATAACAGCACATACCGCGCTAGCAATGCGTCACGTGGTAATAAAATTGGTATAGGTAGTTTCATGGCAGTAGTGATGTGATGATTATTGAGATCGAGGTCAAAATTGCGATTTTTTTAAAGAAAACCGAATGGAATTGATATCGCGATTTTTTGGAGCAAGTGTGACTCAATTCCAATACCGTATCACCACAGAGGAAGTGGCGATCGGCGCAGGAGGCCACAGAATGGGTTTTACACCCCCAAGAGTCCGATCACACAGAGTTTGGAGAAGTTCATGTCTCCGCGAATCAGATCATGCTCAGTGCAGAGGAGTTTATATCTTCAACTCCGAATACTGGAACGAAAAAATCAAAATCAAATTCTTTATAAAAAATCGAATCGCAATCAAATCAAGAGAAAAAACCACAATCATCACATCGCTAATTGGCAGTAACAAATGACACAATTCTGACCGAAAATAGTACTCATTCATCTTCTCTGGTTGACGGTGTTTGTGATGAGTCTTCTTCATTGCTCTCTAGAAACAACAGTCGGCAGTTTTTACCACACAATGCTATGCTAGCGCGCTATATGCTGTCATCGTGTGTCTGTCCGTCTGTCTGTCACAAGTTGGAGTTCTACGAAAATGGTTAAACCTAGGATCATGCCGACAATGCCATACGATAGCCCAGGGATTCTAGTTTACTAAGGTCAAAAACCGCGGCGAAATTCCAACGGGGTCACCCCCAACGAAGGTGCCAAACAGAGGTGGGGTAGATTACAGTCGATGACTTTTGACCAATATCTCGCTATATCATAACGGATATGTGGACAGCGTCTAGCAACTGCTCGTGTATGGGTGTTACCGCACGTTGGCTGGGTGACAACTTTGGTACCCACAACAAGTGCCTGGCAGTCTGTCTGGCACAGGCAGCCACACTGCCAACTTCATTCGACGTAAGGGCGGTTTCCAGCCAAACACAACCCACGTAACACAAAGTGCTTGCGGAAAATTTAACACAATGCATGCAACATGCATAATGCATGCAACGAAACTTAATGCAATCAATGCAATGCAACATGCTGGCCACAGTCGCATCTTTCTGACTGGTCAGCGCTTGCATTGCTTGCGCGATTCTAGAAAACTGTTGTAAGTGCTTCCATTGGCCATTTTTCGGTACTTGCATTGGCTGCATTGAGTGTGTTGCGTTAAATTTTACACAAGCACCTTGTGTGTGATGCATACGTTGCATGTGTTTGGCTAGAAACCGCCCTTAATTCAGCAACAGTAATATAAAAAGGTATAGGCCTAATGAATGCATCAGTGAGCTGGCGACAGCCTTCAAGGTGAATGGGCAGGATGCTTAAACAAACATCAACCCCTATACTGGGCAATTACTGGCATTTCGCATGTAAGGTGGGTCTGTCAAATGCATTGGCCCACCATGGAATATGATACTAATTACTCCCCACCCATTGCTTTCCCTTTGTTGCTGAGGCCGATATTGTGCTTAGTGCAAGCATGTCTATGAGCACGACCTATTGCCGATGACGTGCCTTACTAGAGTAGTGCGAAATATCGATTTGTTTGAGAGGAAATTATCACTATATGGATATGATGCAATATGCCTTCAATATCGCAATAATCAATACGAAGCAATGTATCTTGCCATCACTAATAAAAATAATATTGTAAAGTAAAACAGATAACACATTTAACATTAGTGAAAACAAAGGCATACACAGATGACTAAGGATTGAAAATCATTGTTACTTACTTACATTTAGTGAATTTATGTTCATGACATTATAGTTGTTTAGCATTGCGAAGAGCAATAAAAAAATTTGGGGGCGACAAATTTAACAATTGGATTGTGGAATTATTGCAGATTTGGCAAAAATCTACACAGAATTTAGAAAGCGGCCTTGTACAATTTACAACTTTTTGCACTGTGGAATTTTGTAAGTCCTAATTTACAGTACATAAACCATGACAAAGAACGCTGCACAGTCTATTGCTGACAACTTATTCTTCTGTGATATACATAAAACTCAAACCGTGTCATTAATGTCACCTGTCGATCTTGTGAATAAATACTTCCCAGTGTCTTGGTTGAAAACCTGCAAGTCACAGACTATAATAATGTAAAGTCTTACTCAGTATTCCTACAAAAATAATTACCAGTAAATAAAACAAAGAGATGACAAAAAGAACACATGTACCTTCAAAAATATTCACTTACCAACACACTTTACCCGCATGAAGCTGTGTTAGTTATATATGCTATAGCTCTGTGTCTGTCACAAGTCAATAGGCCTATAATGCTAATTGGTTGTATTATAATAGAGTTTCCCCATTATTACCTTATTGTTCATATCATTGGCTGCATACAATGCTTTATTATTGTATAAACTATAAAATCTACACTTGCTGTCTTGTATATCTAGCATTCAGTAAATCTAGTATGCCTTTAGGTGAACAACTGTGGAGTAAAGACTTGTGTGGACTGTGAAGGAAAGCCATTCTGAAACCCATCATAGAATATTTATACATAATTAACATCCAGTTTGACAAACTGAACATATTTTGGGGTTAAAGGTGCAGTGCACCGAACTGCACTTAGCATTATCATTATAATATTACTTCTGACATGGCCAAAAGCAAACTGCTGAAGCTAAAAATGAACATAGTTGACTCAGTTGGATGCAAATGTTATTGGTCCTATTGGAGCTGTCAGACAAAATTTCTGACACTGCTGCTGAACGTTTCACTAAGTACTTAAATTATGGCAATGTTCCCCAGGAGTGGAAACTTGCAAATGCAACAGCAATTTTAAGAAGTGTAAAAATGTTACAAAATGTATCCTTTCAAATTACAGATCTGTCAGCTTGATAGTCAATTTATGCAAGGTATTTGAACCAATCATGAGGGATAACTGAACATCTTGAGAAGCATAAACGTGTTAGAGACTGCCAACACGGGTTTGTTAAAAACAAATCTTGTCAGTGTAAGTGTTTATGGAAGAAGTAACAAATTATCTTAACTCAGGGTATCCAGTGGACATAATATACTTCAATTTTCAAAAAGCCTATAACAAGGTCCAACACCACAGACCATAGACTAGCCTTGAAACTAAAGGCACATGTGATCAGTGGAAATGTACTGTGATGGACTGAGAACTGGCTGTGTGGCAGAAAACAGAGCGGTGTTTGGAGGCCAGGTGTAAAGTATTAACTGCAGTGGTGTACTGCAAGGTTTCATCTTGGGTCCTGTTCTCTTTGTATTATGTAGTAACAACATCAGTGATCGATATATTAATAGCAAAATATTACAAGAACTCATCAGGAGATGAGATAGCAAACGTGAACTTATTAACGACGATATCGCACACACGTAGGCCTACTTCAAAATACCGAAAAAGAGACAAACCTACTTCGTTTAACAAATTAGACGATAGATAGGCAAGTAC
>Ga0209780_1004616_pt1 | contig 10655 bp, 9 predicted proteins | sample WorMetexBAHAMAS2_FD_187384 | JGI IMG/M metagenome (GOLD analysis project Ga0209780, IMG submission 187384) | Marine gutless worms symbiont microbial communities from Max Planck institute for Marine Microbiology, Germany - Inanidrilus exumae... | ecosystem: Host-associated > Annelida > Digestive... | reverse complement strand
GGCGCTCGGCGCGCCCAGCAGTGTATTTGGGTTGGTTGCTGCTGAGCCTTCTGCCCGGCAGGATCGCTGATGTACCGAGTGCGGCGAGTACTACTTCACTGCGTGTGTTATCGTGCTATTACTTGGGTCAGCGCTTATCAGTGGAATATGACATGTGGTGCGTTACTACGAGTAGGCATCAGACGTTGAATGCATTTGTCGTTGGCGGGCGTACTGTCTGACATTGTCTGGAAGAAAGATATCTGTATCGCGTGGATAGTCGGCGGATGAATTTAGGTCAGGCGTGGTCGGCGATGTACTCATCACTCGCCTCCTCCTACTAACTGCCGAGTCTACGGCTTACAGAGCCGAGTGAAAACTCGACGTGCTGTTCGTAGGCTGGACGGCTACCGTTGACGATGTGGTCATGTAAAAAAGTCTAGTCGGGTCGATGGTTTGCTGTGGAGATAAACGTGAGTTCTTGCTTGCCTTTGAGGATGAGTTGAGGCAGCCCGCTTGTGCTCTGCGTAGTGCATCAAAGTGTCTTGCTTGTTACTGAGAAAGTGAAAAATTACCGAGCCTGTGGAAAACTCGACAAGAGAGCAACAGGGAACGTGTGGGTAGGGAGGGAGCAAATGCTCATTAATCATGTCATCTAGCACATTACCAGTAGGCCCTACCGTTAATTGTTACTTCACCCCCTCCCCCAAATAGGGGAGCAAAGTATTGCAATCGCCATGTTTATGTGTTTGTCTGCTCACATGTTTCAGAAAGAAGCTCAGATATTACAGAGGGACCTAATGACACACTATGTCAGTTGAAATCATGTCAGCTGATGCACATCTGTATGAAAAATCACATTTGTAAAAGCGTGCACACTAAGCAGTAGGTGAATAAACATCATAGATATTATATGCCACATTTCCCGATGTATGGGAAGGTCTTAAAAGTGACTGCAAAAGTGACCTTCAAGGTCAGTAAAGGTCATGGTGCCGTTCAATAGGCCACGTACGATTTCCTATTAGTCCACCATTGCAACTATGTCTCTATCTTGCACCGTTTCCGAGATATCAGTTATTTCCCAAAGTGTAAAGAGGTCACGTGACCCTGAACACATTCCGTTGGGTGTAATTTGTCACGCATGCACTAGTGCTCCTCTGTGTCAGTCAGCACACAAAATTTGAAATGCCTAGCTTGAGGGCTTGACGTTGATTGCACGATCCTGCATTTAGCCGTTGTGATACAATACCGGCTTGTGAAGGACGGACAGACACACGACGACAGCATTGCGACAGCGTAGCGGTAGAAATATTACTTGTATGCTCTCCAATTGCACTATTTTACAGTTAATAACTAAAACTAAGAATTTGGCAAGATCCCATCATCTTGAAAGCTTCATGGGCATCTAATTCCTCTGCTTTTTACTGCAAACGAAGACGCATTATTTTCAGTTTTCACATTATCTTTCAAGCATCCACTGCCATGAATGATGTGTTATCAGAATTTGTGTATGTGCTCCATATATTTACGTGTTGGAAGTGATACCGTATCTTTTGGGCATACAGCATAGGACTACTTGGCATACAGCTAGTGCTACTGTTTACGGCTTTAGCAATCAGTATCTGATTCGAACCAGATGTTCTGTGGTAAATACTCGTGATCTCCAGTTTCACTAGCTGGAAGTGGGTAATGACTAAAGACAGACTCGACTGTTGGAAGCTGTTTGTGAAGCTGTGCCGTTGTCCTGCCCATAGAATTATAAACATAGATAATCATGTTACCAAGTCTCTGGTCCTGTCTGACAGACTAACCTGATTTGGTCACTGTGCAGTATGCAACTGCTGTTGAGTCATTACCTACACCGGCGTCTGTCGTCTGTCTCTCCGTTTATGTGCAAGATATCTAAAAACATAGAAATGGTCCACCATGAGTTCCGGAAACCCATTTATTTCGGGTCTAAACTCAAAAGGTCAAAAGTCAAGGTAACAAGACACGAAAGTAGTGCCGGCATGGGTACTTTTTGTACTCTTGTGAGTGCTGGCGTCTTCTTGTTGATTCTTGATAAATAGTAGCAAGTCTCTCATGAGCACTAGTATGTACACTACAACAGTCGTCTGTGGTATGGTATGGGTGCAAAGTACTGTATTGCAGTCACTGCCAGTCAGCATGTCTATGTGTCTGCTTGTTTGTCTGTCTGCTTGCATGTCTCAAAAACCACATGTACAAATTTCACCAAATTTTATGTACGTTAACTGTGGCCGCGGCTCGGTGCGATACGTTATGTAGGCCTACTTCCGGTCTTGTGGATGACGTAATGTTTTCAGTTTCACATGATACAGCAAATGGGCAGAATCAGAGACGATGCGTATGTTTCGTCGAGTTCGCCAGGTGGCGGCGCCGGGGGCGAAGTATGCCGTTTCCGACTGCATCTTGTTGGCTACTGTCGTCATTACCAGCAGCTCTGATGAACAATCGGTGATCGGTCGGTGTGCCTGGTCGTCGAATGTGATTATTGATGGCTGTTCCTGTTTGATGCGTTTCAGAAGACCGTGATTCTCTGACGATTTGTTTTTAGCTGACAGTGGTAAAGGTTCGGCTTATCCCCCAGTTTTGCGTGTGTGTGTGTGTGTGACGTTGGTGTATTACGGATTAACGCTGAAACGGATCTATTTGCTTTTTGTATGAGGGTTACTAACTTTCTACAGAAGACAGACACTTCGTTTTTGATGGCGGTCCAGATATGCCCACTGAAGGGGAGACCGATTCCAGTAGGTAAGAGTGTGGAAATTAGAAAACTTTTGGCTGGCTAGCCACTGTTACTTCTTTACATTTTTAAATACAGGTCTGCTTTTGAGCCCCGGTCGTTCTTACCAGCAATTGCTGAGCTCTTGTTCTGACATGGTTTAAATATGTCAGTATTATTATGTTGGGCAATCCATGTAATCGGCTACCTTTGACGATTTGTTAATCCTAACATACAAATTTGCCATCCCATTGCGTGGACGGTAAGTCGTTGTTGTTGGTGATGTACCTATGTAGCGCCTAGCCAGTTAACTGCTTTTGTTTGCTGTACGCAGAACTCGGCGGTGCCCGGCGGCACTAGCGCGTACGCAGTCTGTCCGTCGTGCTGTGCGGTGATTCCTCGGCGCCACTGCGCTCCTTCCCCGCCGCTGCCGCACGTCGGTTGTTCTCGGCACTGCTCGCCGGCTCTCGCGCGACCGTCGCCGCATCTGATGCAGCACGCACCGACGAGCGGCCCCGGCGCCGCCGCCGGTTACCAGCCGTCCCCGCACGACTGCGCGTCCTACCACCTGTCCGCCGACGACCATCCGGCGCTGCCGCTCGAGCCGGGGTACTACCCCAGCTCGTGGCCGGACCCCATCACCGTCCAGTGTCCCGTCCACGGCCGCTACCAGCCGTTCGTCGCCGCCGGCTGTCATCAGACCGTCTGTTCGTCCGATCATCTTCACCTGACGCATCCTCATCAGCGTGTCTGTCATCATCAGCAGCCGCTGAGCCACGTCTACCCGGCGTCGTACGGTGTCCAGTCGCAGTACGGCGCAGTGCCGGCAGGTGGCGTGGACGACTGGTATCATGCGTGTGTTGAGTATCAGCATCAGCAGCCCGACTGTCAACTCATGTCGCACCACGTCACCGCGCCTCTGATGCACCCGCAGCAGCAGCAGCAGCGTGAAGTGCCTGGCGTGGTATCATCGGCAAAGACTGATACCGACGGACTAGGGCTGAGTGTACAGTCAGCTGATGACGCTGATAGATCCTTGTCAGTGCCGTCTCATCCTGATCATCTCACTACCACCATTACTGCTGCTGCGGCCACGTGTGTTGCAGGTGATTTCTTTGTAGCTTTTTCTTACGGATCATTTTTTCTGTTTTGTGTTTTGATTCACCGTTGATGGTACATCTATGCCACACTCCATCGGTTTTACCGCGTGACGCTATGGAAGCGCAGTAACGTTACAGGAAAGTTCCATTGATTTGGGGGACACGTACTCCCCTTTGTGACATAATGCAGCCTCTCCATGGTGAAGCATAGCTCCCTTTCTATAAATGAGCTTGATCTTCCTAGCCATTTCAACACAATTCATGCAAGAGTCCAACAAATTCCGAGTTCCCAAGTCCTCCAAGGTCATGTGAAGGTCACCAGAGTTTCAGTATTTCGACGACACCTGACGACCTCAACAAAACAGTACCAGTTTGTGTGTCACCAAGATAAGTAAGTAAGTAAATAAAAACAGTTATAAATAACTGTGATTATAAATGAGTAAGATAGTTGTAGTAGTGTCATCTCTGTCATAGGTGCAAAAACCCAGGAGGCATTGCAAAACTGCCAGATTTGGGAAGACTAACCCTTTCAAACACAATGTGACCTTGACCCAGTCCAGTCCCCTTGCCGAGTTTCATCTTGTCTGTCTGTCCATTTTGCCGCAATTTGCCTATGTAGTCAACCAACCACCATGGAGCTATACATTAATGGCAGTATGGGACAGTGCTCTATTTGAGTGCAGCAAGTACATAATAAGTCTAAATCAGGTGAGTGGTTTGCTGCAGAGATAAAAGTCACTTATTGCTTGTCGTGTTTTGACTTACAGAAGATGCCAGTAGTACGATGGAGAGAATTTCGCCGCTTTGTTTTACGTCGTCATTTTCACACAGTGGAATTGATTCCATTGGACTCGCCACTGTTGATTCTCTGCCGTCAGCCGGATGTCATGTAACAGACTTATCTCGATCTCATACACCACCAGAAAGAGATGTCAGCTCAAATGGGCCAGGCTGCACGAAAATGATCAGTATTCAGTCAATGGTAGAAAATGTTTCATCTCAAGGTGTGTAATCCACAGTCAGCAACGTGGATACTACTATCTTGCTGGTGTGATTGGCTAAAGATTCGTCCTAAATAAGCATAAATGTGTCGTTGTTTCGTTGTGGTCTTTTGTAAGCATTGAATACGGAGATGAAGAGAATTGAATTTCCACAGCTGTTTAACATTAACTGCTTTGGCCTGATTGTTTGCCATGGTATGGGTAGAAAGAATGCAGAATATGCATACATGTATGTTTGATGGCCATTTTCCATGTGATTCTGGTTTACCAGCTGCTTCCTTGACATTTGTCCTCCAGTTGTTTGGACATAATCACCTTTGGTAGATAAATGTTGCAGATTTTTACAGGACAGATGCCTTTTCTGTCATTCAACCAACAGATCACAGCACTAAAGAGAAAGAATTGAAAAGCATGTCTGTATAAAAGACGGCTTTGCGAAATGTCTGCCTCTGACTTTAATGGCATTTTTCAGGTGCACCTTGGTTAGCTGATTTCCGCTTGGTTTTCTTCCCTACTCATTGTGGAAGAGCCTTTGAAGCTAAGTCGCACGTGTTTTTTATGGGCCGTGTGTCCTGTCTGTCATCCAACCAACAGTGTCAAAGCACAGAAGGAAACGAAGCACTCGGGAAACAAAGCACTGACCCCCAACCGGTGACCTGGCCCCATCCTGTCGTCATCCACCAGTGGACTCTGACAGAAGAGGCATTTTTTTCAGTGCTATTACACTGTTGGTTGGGTCATCTGACCTGTAAAATCGTCTCCGAAATGACCTATAATGTGTCGCGTGGGACGTAAGGGCTCTACAATACCATGCCATACCATACCATACCATCTGCCTTTATGCTGACTCTCCAATGCCAGTAATAGGTATGCTAACAAGTGTAATGTTCATATTTTTCATTTGCTACTGCCCTAAACCTTAGTGCCTCTGAAGCCTCCGCGTAATGGGCTATATAAATATGTGTATGATTGTGATAAGATGCCTTTTAATATCATGCAGTTGCACTTCCCTGGTGGAGAGCTTATAAAGTAAAGTGGAACTTATACCGGAGCAGTGTTTTGACAGCATGCCATTCTTGATGCAACTGTTAACTCACACAGGTCATGGTAGTAATGGAATCCGAGTGTTCGAGGTATCATCCATCACCACTGACTCACAGTTGCTGCTGCTGGTCTGAACTTACTAACAGGATATTGACGACCGTAGTCCAGTTATGTGGGCATGCCCACTTAGTGCAAGTGTGCTGATTTCAGGTGTAAATACAGCCCAGAATCAGTGTTCACAATGCATATGTCAGCGAAGTGACTGTGCATTGACATATAAGTAAAGTCACTTCACATGTTTATTGCATTCTGTCTATTATGGACAATGTTACTATAATAGTTTGTTTATAATTCATTGTCTAAAAGCAATCAAAATGGATATTCCTGCTTTTTGATCTAAATTCATGGCATGACATCCACAAAATGGTCGGATATTATTGTCAGTGATGTAGTTGAGTCAGAGTCCGAAAAATTTGGGCTGTGCTCAACTCGAGTGTGTGCTGTAACCAAGTAGACTGCATCACTGTTACTCGTCTTGTTGTTGTAGCAGAAACTGAGCAGAACAGCACTAATGAAGCTGACTCTCAGTCTGCAATTCCAGCTGCAGTGGCTGCACCAAGCAGCTTGGCATTCACGATAGACTTTGGTCAGAACAGTGACAAACCGGAGATCACGGATCACTGGAAGCACTTGACTCCTTATCGTGTTCATGCTGGAGTTCAGCAGCGGTCGACCGCGACCAAGGCACGCTCGACTAACAAACCTCGCACAGACTGGGACACTACTGGTGGCAAAACCAACAAGGTTTGACTGGCTTTTAATTGTTGGGGGCTGGCACTGGCAGATTTTGGGCATGATCAGTGCAGTAGCAACAGTTTGAGAGGCAGGCAAAATATGTTTTTTGTCAGGTAAATAACGCACAATTTCACCTATTTCCTGTCGGACAAATTTTGTGACATTTGAACACAACGTTGATCAGTGAGGTGGTGAAAACATTCGGAGTAGAATTTTGGAAATTTATTGTAAGGGTCGTTTTCCAAAAAAATGCAAATATTCTTCCCAACATTTCAACGTCTTACGAGTTCAGGCCATCATAACAACACAATAATTACAGATCGCCGGAAATTCACTACGAAATGATCCCTCTACGGGATGTCTAGTTTGTATTTTAACTATTAGAATCAATTCAAAATCATTCCCCTTGGCTGTACACTCCATACAAGAAACGTACTTACAAAATTTTCGGCAGTGTCTGATGTCCGATATTGGGTAAACCACGTACGTCACTGTGCTGCCTGTTGACTGATATGGAGAAAAGCAGACTGAATTGGAAACTGAAAAATAAGTAACTCTTTAGATAATGCTGACATCTCTCAGTCGTGACACTAGGCATCATCAAATGTAGGAAGTATATGAGTATACAGCTTGTGCATCAATAGCAGACCGCTTCCAGCCAAATACTGTATTGTGGGTATTCAGCACAATACAGCCATCTAGTTAATGATATTGTTATATGCTGCAGTTCTTTCGATTTTGCATGTCAGCTGATTGCCAGACATTGTTAATACAAATGGCCCAAATTATCAAATGATAATGACGGCAGTTTGTATAACAGGTACATAGGTTGTTTAGGAACATTTGTAAATTGTATTGAGTTGCCAATCTGTTATTATGCGTTCGTGTCATTGCAGCACCATCTGTAATGAATCTGCAAAGACCAGTGTGGTCACCAAGAATTGGACTGATTGGTTATGGATCTGTAGTAATTTATGTAGTACACTGTAATTGGTTATCAACTGCTTCCTTGTGGTTGTCATGTAATGCTTTGCCATCTTAAGTGGCACATTTTTGATAGTGATCAGTGGCACTGCCTTTTGCTGCTTTATGGTTGGTAAATTGTAAATCTAGAATATTTGTGTATGATGTGATGTATGTGTGTGTGTTTTTAGGTGCGTGGCAGCACAGGTAAGGTGCTTGATAAGCAGTCAGAGAGTGGTACTGGTTACCTGTCTGATGGTCATGTGTCCAGCAAGTCCAGTGACAATGAATCAGGCAGTGCTTGCAGTGAGATGGTTGGCCGTGCACTCAAAACATCTGGTGTGTTGGATTTTCTGATTGATGCTTAAGGCTGCCATTACTTACTACTTTTCTCCATTCACAGAAACTGTAGCTGCTGTGGCTGTATGGAATGGCATACCTGATACAAGTAGCATTTGGCCTTATTGATAAATTTTTAGTTACAAAAGGCTTATACAGGGTTGCATAACATACTACCTTAGTGAGCACGCCAAATTGTTGTTATTGCTGTCGTTTTGTCACTGTGAAGTCGAGTGATTCTTGTTGTGTTGTGTAGGTAAACAGCGACTACCACAGTCTCGCCCAACACCAAGTCGATCTCATCCATCACTCGTTCAGTCAAAATTAGTCGGCACATCTGACAAGGGCCAGAAAAAGCCGCCGTCAGCTGTTTCACGGGATAAACCCCGATCAGCAGCCAGAAGTCAGATCACGACTCCAAAGGCTAACATTCCAGTATCCAGCATGCATTCAAAACCTGATGTCAGTGGAAAAGAAGTAGGAGTAAAGTACAAGTCTAAACCAGCTACAACCAACAAGAGTGACGCAACAGCTAAGAGCCTGCATGATAGAGAAGTTGATCCATTGTTGGGATCACCGGGATCAAGGAGGCGTCAGCTTGCGGATGAGAGTATTGATGTGACTACTTATTTGCTTCATCGGATGCTTGGTGCCCCTGCTCAGCTGCCCACTGTTGCATCACAGCTTGCTGATGCTGTGAAGAATTCTGGCAAGGATGCAGAGGATAAGCACAGTGAAGCCGGCACGTACACAATTGATGACGAGGAAGATGATGCCGTCAAGCAAAGTGTGGAAGAGGCGAGAGAGCGTATTGACGATGTGTTTGGTATTAGCAATGGGACAGAGAACAAAAGCGGTGATACTTCGAGTCGTCTTGTTCGTCCTGTCATTAAAGACAAACACACAGAGCAAGGCCACATTGGACCTGGTGGCATGGAAGTCAATGGTGATGAGGATGTGTTCATCGATGTTGATGCTGATGATGCACAGCGGCAACATTATGTATGTATGCTGCTTGTTCGGTTTTTCTTTTCTGTTATTGCTACAGATGGAATAGCTTGGTCTGTCTGTGTGTCTATCTGTCTCTTGGTCATATTTGTGATCCCTGCAAAAACGCTTGAACTAATAGAGATGCTAAATGGAGGGTAGACTCAGGAGGGCCCAAGAAACCACGTATTAATGGAGGTCCAGATTCCCAAAGAGTCCATTGAAAAGCATTGTGAGTCACTGATGTGGTGTACACAGGCAAAAAGTAAATAACAGCATCATCGTGACTGCGGCACCCAACTGTATTGCTCCCAGCTGGCCGGATTCACCTTAACTTTTCCTCCGTGAAAAATCTGCCCCAGCATGCGGTCTCTCATCAAACTTTTTGGACCACTCATATTTTCTACCAGAATTACCGGTATCAATAATAGAAGCACTCCAATATTTGTGCAAATTTGTGATACTGTTGTAGATTATTCATCAAAAAGGTTTAATCCGTAGAATTTTTTAAAATATGATTGATGTAACTGAATACTGTTTTAGAAAGTCTTAACTTGTGTCAAAAACTGTACTGTATTGTTAGAATTCTTGTTAGTTGTTCTTTGGTCGACTCAGAATACATGTATTTTGAGTCGACCTAATAAAGTGGGTCTCAGATGTCCGTCCAGGAGTACGTTCGTCTGTCCACAAAAAGTTTCTTCGATTTTAATGAAATTTTGCCTGTAGGTAGAGGTCGATGAGTGATGCACGATAGTATGCAGTATGTCCGGATCCAAGGTCAAGGTCAAGAGCCCTTCAAGGTTGGAAATCCTTTAATTTTCAAACGCTGTCTCCTCCATCATTTACAATGGGAGCTGGCAACTGACCACTGATTCTTAAACTACAGCACAATGTCTCAATATGATCGGGCCAGATTTTTTATATTTGTCTTAGTTTTTGTGTCATGCGACTTTGAACTTGGCAGAAACGTCACTTGCGAAGAGTGGACCGTCAATTCTGTAAGGTTTTACTTTATTAAATATTTCAACACTTTATCTGGAAATTATTTGTTATAAATGCATGTTTGACGTAGCAATTGAAGATCAGTGAAGCGGTCTCAACAGCAATTTCGGCAACAAACCATGCCATTCAGCACGGTATCGATTTGTTTGTGACTTTGTTTCATATATCTCAATAATGAGTGAAACGTTTGCCTATAGTTTTGAATGTGCTTCTTCTGTGAGTGTTTTTATGCATTCAATACTGTCTTCTCGTAACATTCTTTTCTTGTTGTGATTGGGTATCGGAAGTTATTTGGACCTAGAAAGGCAGTTAGCAATAGTTGTAGTTAACAATTGTTTGTTTGGCTTTTTACAGTACAAAGCCAAGAGATTGGCTGGGAAGAACGTCCGAAATGACTTATATTTTGTGTCGGATGGGACGTAAACCTTGACTCAGTCAGTTATGTTTGGCATAACTAGTCATTGTAGGCTGTTCAACAGTTGCAATTGTGTAAGTTAATGCTTGAATTTGTACTAAAATGTTGTAGTACTTGGAATGAAGTCTCTCAGGGAGGCAGTTGAAGATGTTGATCAACTACAGCAGTTGCCAGCTTTTCAGTCTGACGTCCGGCTGGGACCAGTGACCGATATGAGACAGTTTGCCTCTGATGAGCCACTGTCGCCACGTACAAGTGTGTCAGACTCCGATGGACTGCGTCGCTGT
>Ga0209780_1004615_pt1 | contig 10656 bp, 8 predicted proteins | sample WorMetexBAHAMAS2_FD_187384 | JGI IMG/M metagenome (GOLD analysis project Ga0209780, IMG submission 187384) | Marine gutless worms symbiont microbial communities from Max Planck institute for Marine Microbiology, Germany - Inanidrilus exumae... | ecosystem: Host-associated > Annelida > Digestive... | reverse complement strand
ATTTAATGCGTTCATTAATGGCGGATTGATATCGCTGGCGTTATTCGTCCGGGTGACGGAACAATATCCAGGCCTAGTAGTGGTAGTAGTGCATGACTGCTTGTACTGTATTTTGTAGTAGTTAGCAGCAGCTAGAAAATAGCTGATCAAACAGTTTTATGTATGATATTTGTGATTCATTTGTTCGTGATGTTTGGATGATGTAATAATTTTCTGTAAACAGAGTATTTTGTATTTTGTTGTAAAAATACAGAAAATACATCATGTATTTTGGCCAATGTATTTTAAATACATTAACCACAAAGTATTTTAAAATACCATTTTAAATAATTTTTAAGGCAGTATTTTGAAAAGTATTTTAAATACATTGTCCAAAGTATTTTCCCCATCACCGAGTTTTAAACAGATTTGACTTTACCCTTTTGCATGGCATAAACATTTCACAAATCATAAAACACATGCATCATGGTTTTTTTGCATTCTGTGCATCAGTTTATTTACAGACAAGTACAAATATACAACGTGCAAGCATTGCCTGCAGATTCTGTTCGTTACCTGGTTTGATTAAAATCTAGTTTTAACTTGGTTTATCACTGAGTTCTAAACTCCTTTTAAACTGGATCTTAAACTCTTTCAAAACTGGGTTCAAATTCAAAGTTCATCTGAGTGCCGGCTTAGAACCGGACTTCTGAGTCTAATTTAAGCTTTCATTTAAAACTTCTAATTTATATTAAAACCTAAGTTTAAGCAAAAAATAAAGTTAACATTGCCTCACAATTACAATCAGGCTGTTGTGTAATGTAAAATGTCACTGACAGAGTGCTGGTACAACAGCCAAAAGTTCATTACTTGTTTGCAATTGACTTATATCTTGACATCTTACAAATGAAATTGGACTATGTTAGACATTTGGTGTTATATGGTGCAAGCCTGTGCTCACCTTACACACTGTACATGAAATTTAATTAAATTTGCTTTGTTTAATTAATCTACACACTAAAAGAACAACTAAAACCAGAAAGAAGAGAAAACTGACATGTATGCAAATAACGCATCGGGCAACACATATGGAGCAACCTGAAGAACAGACAGGTCATCTGTAATGCCAGCTTCTTCAGTAAGAATGTAAGCAACACCTACAAACACACAAACATTACCATGCAATACAACGTACTGTCTAATCACACCATTCATAAATTCTCTCAGAAGACAAGGTAATTCGTCAAAATTGCAAATGCAAAAAGGCAAAGTATGACAACACTATTGTCATTATTACTATTACCACTACCACTGGTCCACTACTACTAAGAATGCACTGATTATAGTGATGCTTAACACATGGTGTTTGGGGTATCCTCATTGTCGTAAACACAGTCAGTGGAAATTGGACTGATATAAAAAGAATAAACCTAGCATAACAAAAAATTCAGCCACCCGATGCCTAAAAATTTGCTAAAGTGGCAGAAAATTACAGCCTGGCAGATAATCCTAGTGTGGCGGAAAACTCAGCCACTCAATGCCTAAAAATTGCTAGAGCGGCAGAAAAGGTTCAGTCTACAGCCTTTAGAGACTTATGGGAACTCCCCCTTGTGTATTTGATGATCCAGTTTAACAGATGAGAATGTTACCACTTCATTGCTAATTTGTTCCATTCATCAACTATTCTTCGTGAAAAATTACATTTACCAGATTCATGCACAAAAGTGTGCTGAAGCAACTCACATGAATTGCCTCTGCCACCTTGTGCTGATTGAAACCAATTCTGAGAATCTATGTCACCGGTATCAAATTTATTTCATCTTAAAGAACTCTATCAAATACCCTTTGAGCTGTCTGTGGTGTAGTGTTGTTGTACCCCGCTTTTCAGTCATTCTTCACAAATCTTACAAGTCAAGTCGTAGCTAAGTCAAGTCATACTCTAGTCAAGTCATACCAATCTGAAGTTGTATCACAGTCAAGTCGTACCGGCACTTAGGTCAACTGGATTAACGTATGTCAGTTGTTTAGATATTCATTTATTATCTGTTCTGTACTGTCTTAAACATTTGTTGTCTATACTGTCTTACTGCCACATCAGCATTCCTATTAGGCCTATGTATTATATTCTATAAAATAATCACGGGTAAAACTTAGGCCAATATCATTGTAATATGGCTGGCTGGCTACCTGTTGACTTGCATGCCAGGATATGAGTTGACTTGCCTTTCGAGTAGGCCTACGATTTGACTAGGATGGGTACAAGTTGACCTGGTACAAGATAACCTGGGTATCATAGACGCAGACGAAAAATACGAGCGCAGGCGTGGAGCCTCTTTGCCGCCTCTTTAATACTCAAAGACTACAATACAGTACTTCGAAACAATTCCTAATAAATTACACTTCAACTTCCAGTTCCTTGAATTTCAGCACGATAGTCGTAAATTATTTCCTAATTAGACCGGAATTTATCCAATCTTGACTTAAATGTGTTAGTAGATTCTGCATGCACAACGTCATTAGGCAGACTGTTCCACATATTGACAATTCTATTAGTAAAAAAACTGTGCAGATCATACCTTGCGCGATTTTTTGTAATCCTAAATGATTGCCTCTAGTTTTTAGAGTAGATGATGTAGTTAAAATTGGTACTGCTGCCAATTCATATTTACCAGATAGTATCTTATCTTCTTCATAAGGCATGTGTTTGTATCCTAGTATCATTTGTCTGCTGCTAAAACTATGCAATACGTCAACAATCCACTACTATAATGACAGAAGCAGATACTTTACCAACAGGGTGATTTATGTACGGTGTATTTTGGTGATCCTTTCTCCTCTGATTGCAATGCTTCACGGCTGCAAAGTTCATGCACTTCATTATCTTGGAGTAATCCATAAAATGCAGACAATTTTACAATTAATTTGCCAGTTGTTGTTGTTGTTCTCATAATAGCCTTGACACCCGCCTTCACGTGTCACACCCACAGATAATTAATATCCAACGATATAGGTATAAGTATTCTTTGATTTGTGTAAGCCAAAAACAGGCTAGGCTGGCAACTCACGCAAATTACCGTTGCCGCTATGTTTATTGCATGTAGATCGACCACGCCTACTATCAGGGGGCAAATGTTGTCCACTGCGTTAATTCCGCGAGCGTTTAGCTAAAAAAGTAAAGACAAAAGCTTCTGCTTTGAAAATTGGGCTGAGACACCGACACCGAAGGCACAAGGGATCGAGACACACATAGCAATATGGCAACCAGAGAGCTACTTAATTGTACTTGTAGGTTGATGGACTAAGAGGCAGTCGCCTTAAATGCCGGTATCTGGATCCAGAAGTTTCCAATGACGCTCCAGTCTTCGCTATCTCATCTCCTGAGTTCTTGTTCTGAGCTGGGATCGATACAGTTGTGTGAGTCTCCATGAAGTTCTTTTGTGTTGCTTAGTTACGGTAATGTTGCTGGACGTCATTTGCCGACACTACTCCAGAGTGCCACATTAAAAGTAACCAACAGAATTAGCATGAATTATTTGTAAGATTTATAGTTGACATTTTAGGTTCTGGAATGTTTTATTGACACGGAGAAATAGTCTATCATCACTTGTTATGTATGCTTAATAAAAGCAATTGGGCCTAGTTCTACAATAAAGCAGGATGGTAAAAGGGTAGCAGAACCATGGGCACAGCCATCATGAACACGGCGAAAGCAGCAGCACACGGCCGTAGCAGCATGAGTCACTAGCAACTGTGACGGTTTTCGTAACCGTGTTACCTTGACCTTTTGACCTCTGGGTCAATGCATGCTGAGTAACTACTATGTAGTATATGTGTACCAAGTTTGATGTAGCCAGCTCGAGCCGTTTCCTTTTAGAGCGCCGACAAACAGACAACAGACGCGACTTAACGCCCTACCCACGCCGGCGGCTACACAGCCGGCGCGAGTAACAAAAACATTTCTAGTATGCTTATTACTTTTCACGATGTCGCCCATCTGCAACTATACCAAAGTTGAGAAATTCGTGTTCAAAGGTTTGCAATGGCCCTGTGGTTACCCGAAGCACGGTATAACAGAGGATGCATTTATCGTCTTGTAAACCCCCGTAAGGGGTGCGCAAGTATTGTGATTAGTATGTCTGTGTTTCTCTCTGTCTGTCTCTCTCGAGGATATCTCAGGAACTACACGTTCGAACTTTACCAAATTTTTGGTGCATGTTGCCTACGGTCGTGGCTTGATGTTCCTCCGGCGAAGGGGCGAAGTCTGCTATCTACGATTCCCTTGTTGAAATTTGATTTCATTTTTGATGCAACATAATAAAGAGCAGTCGTCTGCATCTTGTGCATGCATTTGGTATTTGCTCCTGTTACCAGCACAACACAAGTTGTGCACAAGTAGAATATTCCAGTTTACATAAGTCTGAAGTATACACGGAGAAGCACATAACACGACGATATTATGCTTAGCAGAAAACAAACTGTGTAGAGTTGTATGGGCTAGCATAGCAAACTTTTTGACAGCTTATTTATGGTAGCTATATTATATGTACTATAATTTTTCAAAATGACGATCCATGGCAATAAGTCGCCAAATAATTTTTTGCAGTTTTAGACGTGTGATTTGGCTTCAAACACCATGTTTTAAACTGCTAATTTTTTACATTTATCCAGCGAAGAACTGAGAGTCTGTAGACGCTATTTGTGGGAATCAATAGCACTAGGTAATAGGACAAATGATTAGCTTTAGCACAAGCACAATAATTACTCAGTATAACTGTACTGTTGGACAGCAGTAAGAGATTTAGTCAGGTTCACCTGATGACAAAATAACAACTGACTACATAAATAACGCCGATCAAAAATCAGCATCTCATTCTCACAAATGAGTTAAATATCACGTTATATAAATAGTGCATGGTCAATGGTCCCTTGCAGTCAGTATAGGCCTCTGTAATTCTGGCTGTCAATGCAATATGTATAAAACAGTAATAAAATAAATATAAAATATGAAATTATTACAATGTAGTCTTCTGTCTGCCACGTACATTGTGATCTTTTCACTACCGGTGCTACTCTACCGGACAAGTTTGGTCGCTCCTACGACCTCCGGCCTGGGGACGGAACGGGTCTATTTGAAAGTAGATAAAACAGGAAGTAAATGACTAAGGAAGAATGTATAAGGAAGGAAGTTAAGTAAATAAGCAAATAAACAATTTATATAGCGCCGAAATCAACAAATGAATTCCGGAGCATTACCGCCACGGAGCCCGTACGGGCCTTTAAAATAAAATGAACAGTTTAAACAAACATATCAAATCGTTAACTACTCGATTAATTAAGGAAAGCTACACAGTAAACATTTGACAGAAAACGGCACACATGACTTGCTTAAAAGTTGAAGAAATTGCTACTTCACGTAAGACGGTCTGTTGCGTTGGACATCTGCTGTTGACTGACAAGCTGCATCTAACTCGCGCAGTTTACAGTCTTCATCAGTACCGCCATGCCATGCTTGCCCCTTACATAAAACTAACCAGACAATCTGATGCGAGGTGCGACACGCGACAAATGAGCAATGAGTGCCAATGACCTTAGTGAGAACTCAACCTGCATCTACAGCCTGCACACTACATCCACTTAGCCAAATCGCCGCTCAAACAGATGGTCTATCTGAAACAGCAATACTCAAAGATTCTCTCAAACTGTCCCAACGAGCAATCTGACTCTGATCCTATTCCCACTTGGATTCTACTTCGGTAAGAGAGAAATTTAAAAGAATCTTTTTAAGTAACCAAGAGCATCTACAGCCCAACCGAAAACAGTGGTAACAATACATGCACACGTAGACTAGGCCTACAGGTTACGGTTTAAAATAACTTTGAAGACTAGATTAAAGACCGTTAGAAATTATCAAGACACAATCGACACCAACAATAAGGAAGAAGGACTGCAGTACCGTACACATCGCAATAATTACATATGTAACGGGTTGGTGCGGCCTTGTTTAGATTTACTGCAAACGGATAACTCACAGAAAATTTAAAAAAAACAGTTGCAAGTAATAAAATAAGTTTGCCTGTATCCACTTGTCGCTATTAGCATTCACAAAATATGCAAGTTAAAACTTCTGTGCCACAAAATGGGTGTAAATCAAAGCCATTAATCAAATGTAGTTGCCCACAAAATTTCCATAACCAATGGTTCGCAATGTCGATCGATGTACAGCAGCTGGGAATAACAAAGTTACAGCAGCAAGTCGCGTGCCACCAACAATCGCATTATCTCGTTTGTTCCTTCGATGATATGATGCAGCCTAGCATCTCTGTAGTACTGCTGGACAGGAAACTCCTTCAGATACCCGTAGCCACCGAACATCTGCATCGCTTGGTCGCAGATCTTGGTACAGCTTTCAGTCGCAAACAACTTTGCCATTGCGCAATGCGTAACGTGGTTCGGCGCGGCTTCCTGTAACGCCTTCGCAGCATTACGAACCATCAATCTCGACGCCACCAGCTTGGTAGCCATGTCCGCCAACTCAAACTGGAGATACTGGAAATTTTTCAGCGGCTGACCAAACTGTTTTCTCTGGAGCAGATGTTCGCGGGCGGCTAGCAGCGCAGCGTGCGCAGCTCCGAGTGACACGGACGACACATTTACGCGACCACCGTTGAGTCCTTTCATCGCGATTGTGAACCCCTCACCCTCAGCACCAAGCAGATTAGACGCTGGAACAGTAACGTTGTCGAAAAAGACTTGTCTAGCGGGGTGACTTAGCCAGCCAACTTTGTGTTCTTTCTTCCCAAAACTTAGTCCTTCACAGCCGGCTTCAACGAGGACACACGAGATGCCTTTGGGTCCAGCGGCTCCGGTCCTGCACATTACGACGTATAGGTCGCTCTCTCCGGCGCCGCTGATGAAGCTCTTGGTGCCATTCAGAACGAAACTATCACCGTGTTTGACAGCGGTCGTCTGCAGCGACGCCGAGTCACTGCCACTGTTAGGTTCAGTCAGGCAGTACGACGAAAACTTGTCCATCGACGCAAGCCGTGCAACCCACTGCTGTCGTAGTTGCTCGCTGCCGAACGTGTCAATCATCCACGCACACATGTTGTGTATGCTCATGTAGGCCGTCGTGCTTGGGCAGCCGTGAGACAGAGCTTCAAATATAACGGATGCGTCAACACGGCCTAAGCCCGTGCCGCCGTACTCCTCGCGGCAGTACACCGCTCCGAACCCAAGTTCCGCAGCACGACGCATTGTCTCGCGTGGAAACACCTGTTCCAAATCCCAGCGCATCATGTGAGGCGCCATCTCGTTCCGGGCAAAACTAAAGGCCAGCTCGTACATCTGCTTCAAGTGTTCATCCAATCCATCGGTAGCATCAATGCACGCCACACTGGCCAGCTGACGGCTGAATGCTGAAGTCCAATGTTGAAAAGTCTCCGGACGTTTTTTCACAATCACACAACCACAGTTTCGCAACAACTGCCGGAAGAACATAACGATCAGCGACAATCCACACTGTGTTCCCAAAGAGTAAAATTCTGAAAACAGAACAAACGCATTTGACAACTATTTGAATGAACACAATACAGTATTCGCCTAGAAGCGGTCCGCTATCTGTGCACAAGCTGTTTACTTCCTGTATTTGATGATACCTAGTTTCACGTGCCTGCGACTGAGTGGTGACAGCGCTATGTGCCGTGTTACTTACAGTTTCTAGTTCAGTCTGCTTTTCTTGCATGTCGGTCTGCCAGGCAGCAGAGCGGCCTATTGGTTTACCCAATATCGGACATTGCCGCAAATTTGGGTAGGTACATTTCTTGTACGTGGCATACTGAAAGGGAATGATACTGAATTAATTCTAGCAGTAAAAATGGGAACTAGGCATCCCGTAGAGTGCTATTTTGGTAGCGAGTTACAAGCGATCTGTAATCATTGCAGAGTTATGGTGGCCTGAAGTTGCAAGACCTGGAAATCTGTTCAGCAATTTTTGTGGATTTCTTTTTGGAAAAACAACCCCTTACGCTAAATTTTCAAAATTCTGTTCCGAAAGTTTTCACTGCGACACCGATCGATGTTGTTCTGTTCAAATTTCGTGAAATGTTGCCAACGGGAAATCAGCTAATGCGTTATTTACCAGACAAAAAATTTCGACTGCCTCTCAAACACTTGCTACTGCATGGACTTGATTGCTCCAGATTTCACCCAAATTGGTTCACATTCGGCATCAAAGTTCATCCCGGCAAAAATTGGTACCGACTACCGAATTTGTGAAAATAACAACAACCAACATGCACCTTTACCAAGCACTGCACAGATTTGTCACTATGTTTGTAGAACCAATGTTTCAGTGTACCTTTCAAAACTCTTGCAACAAATATGTACTGCCCATGGATTTGGGGAAGATTAAATCCGAAAAAAATAACCAAGTTGGGCTCTATGGTAGGATGGGCCAAGGCTGTGGGTGGGACTCCTACCATACCAGCCTCGGGGGTCATCCCATCGCATCTCGTGCTGGGCTGTGTTGACCTATTGCATAGTTTCAGCAGCAGAGAAATGACATTAAGATACAAACACATGCCTATGAAGAAAGACTGTAAAAGCGCGGCATAGCATTAAACAACATTACACCACAGATGGCTGAAAGGGGATTTGATAGAGTTGTTTAAGATTAAATAAATCTGATAACATAGATTCTCAGAATTGGTTTCAATCAGCACAGGCTGGCAGAGGTAATTCATGTGAATTGCTTCAGCACACTTTTGTGCATTAAACTGGTAAATATAGTTTTTCACAAAAAATAAAATGGAACAAGGTGTCGCCCTAACGGGATGTAACCGTACTGGCCCGCCATGCAGTGTTGCCGTGGAGCTATAATTAGACTGCAGGCAGCATGACGTCATCGCCTGTCCTGCATGGCTGAAGCCGCCTGCAGGCCAGCCGGCAGTGTTACAGACGACAACAACAGATGTCGACAGACGATGATGAAGACAGACGCCTGCGACCGTTACTAGTCTGGATATTTGATCGTAGATTACCAATCTAATCTTTTTATTTCCAATGGCTCAAGGGACGTTGCCATGGCAACCAATTTTAGGGTTAAAAATTGGCAAAACCTAACTATTCACCTTTATCCATTCCATAGCCATGGCATTCCAAAAGGGATTGCAGTATCGCTAATCTGATTTTCAAAAGTTCACCTGTGATGATCTGTCTACACTGTTTGTAAAGTTGGTGAACTTTGGTTCATTAAATCCAGAGTTTAAGAGGGTGACTGGCATATACTCTCTCGAGTCTATCTTTAAAATAAAATTTTCAGACAAATTATCTCTGGATCCACTGGACTGATTTTCACCACACTGTCGCCATATGGTAGGTATTTGATTGTAGATTACAGATTTGACCCTTTTCCCAATCGCTTAAGGGACATTGCTATGGCAACCAATTTAAGATTGTAAATGGGCAACATCGGCCGACTCACTTTCAGTTGTCGCCTTGGCATTCCTAAACGAAGTGGAATATCGCAATTCCGAATTCATCAGGTTCATCTGCGATTATTTGGCTACATCGTGCAAATGTTCGGTGAACTTCTGTCCAGTAACTCCGGAGTTTAAGAAGGGCAAAGATGTACCGGTACACCCCCTCGTTGATCAGCAGTTTGGCTACGCGACGCCACTTCTAGACCTTGTGGGATCAGTACTCAGTTTTCTGTGGAGATCATTACTACGTTTTGTTTCACCCATACGCTAGAGGGCGTCACTGCTATGCAACGCGGGCTACACGCTAGGCTCTGCCACGCATTTCTAGGTTTGCATGTAATCCTGCCGACCTTACGCTTACACTAAAGCCACACGATGATAGCAATAGTGGCGGGACTGGATCGGTGCGGTGTTTCTACGGACTGATACTGGCAGGGACAGCCAGTGTAGCCAAAAGATCGGCTTGTCGGCGTGTATTGCTCTTTACTGTCGCCTTGGCTTATGTAGGCTACAGCCAGTGAATAATGGTTAAGAGATTAAGTCCATGATACTAACATATAAAAATGATACGTATTATATTCTATTACTTACTACCGTCCCAACTCCTAAATAGTAAATACATTGAGGTAAATATTTAATCTCGGTAGTACCAACTAGGGCTGCCGCTAAAGAGTAATTTTCTACTCGAGTACTCGTCTGAGTACCTTAACGAGTACTTGAGTACTCGCTAACACCGGAAGTACTTTAATTCAAGCTGTCAATGACGAAGAAGGGGATAGTGGACTGGTTAGTCTGCGTATCTGGGCCCAGACGGGTCAAGGCCTTGATCAGGTGTGACCGTTTCGCTGTGCACTGGCTCCAGGCTGGCTGTCGCTAATAAAATGGCGAGGCCCAAACTTTACATAAATTCCAACAATTCGTCAAATGACTGCAAAAACTGCAACCGGAAATGAAATTTCCAACCGGAAATAGAAATAAACGAGTACTTAAGTAGTAAAAAATTACTCGAGTAGTTTACTACTCGAGTAGTACTCGAGTACTCGCGACAGCCCTAGTCCTAACAAAGCCTATGAATAACAAGAACTCATCAGGAGATGAGATAGCGAACGTACTTGTTAACGACGATATCGCACACACGTAGGCCTACTTCAAAATACCGAAAAAGAGACAAACCTACTTCGTTTAACAAATTAGACGA
>Ga0209780_1004614_pt1 | contig 10656 bp, 4 predicted proteins | sample WorMetexBAHAMAS2_FD_187384 | JGI IMG/M metagenome (GOLD analysis project Ga0209780, IMG submission 187384) | Marine gutless worms symbiont microbial communities from Max Planck institute for Marine Microbiology, Germany - Inanidrilus exumae... | ecosystem: Host-associated > Annelida > Digestive... | reverse complement strand
CGCCATGGGTACGCCTACGGCCGATCGCTCAGCTCAGCCGTCTCGGTCAGCCTACACTTCTCGCAGCAACCCCACAAAAGTCGGAAGTTTCAGATGTTCTACGCCTCCAAGATAGGCTTAGGCCTCGCTCAACAGTCAATGCAATTTCTATAAGCTTTTTTCGACACAACTCGAAGAGCTTCATGAAAAAGTGAACGTCGCTGAGATATCTGCAGTAGCTTTGGCTCTGCTCACGAAATCCAGTAGCGAAAAACAGTAGCAGAAATGCCAGTTTTGGGGCCGGCCACCCGAAAATCTAGTCGTTTTCTTCTTGTGCCATTCCACGAATTTCGTAAAAATCCACAATTATTTTTATTATGTGATATCTACTGCTAACACTTACAGGAAGTGTGAGTGTTAGCAGTAAGCTTATTATAATACACGGAATGGTAAGCGGCACGCAACTCACATCTCCTTTATCCTCGGCGATAACTACGTGTAAATGTAAGACGTGTTAACTTTTAAGCTTCATAAAATTGTTGGTTGGCTAGGCAATTATTCCGATTCTGCGTCGACTGAAACGATGAGACGATTATAATATGGCTGCTGGGGCTGCAGTGAACGACGATGAATCGACGCAGTGCATGACGTCACAGAGATTATTGGTGATAGATTCGGCTTTCGCGCAGTTGAAGTGTGTTAGTCAAGCTAATGAGCCTCAATTCGCTTGCTGGATATCATAGACGGTCGTCACACGGCGTTGCGTGGTGTTCAGCGGCGCATCTTACTGGACAGACGACCGTAACTCGCGGTCTTCGGTCGCCACAGTTCGGCATACGTCTTCAATAGGTGCCTCCATAGCTTCTACCGTATTGCCTAGGCCTGTTGCTTCACGTTAAAAGTCAATTTCTATTAATGCATGCATACATAGCCTATCAGACAATAGTCTGGATTATTACCCGGACCGTTTCTTCTCACCAACTCGAGGTTTTTTTTTAGTTTTTCTTATTTTTCCCCGTTTTTGGTAGGCTTACCGTGCAGTAGACTAAACTGTAGCTTCGTCAGTTTTTGAGTGCACGTAAATATATCGTTTCATTATCATATCGTATCGTACACGACGTTGGCTTTACGTCGTATGATAGGTATAGACGAGATCACAGGGCGTAGGCCTATTACGTTACCTATAGTCTTAACGGTTCGCGTTATCGATGACTCCGTGTGAATTTGGTGCAGATTTTCTCCGGGACTACGAGTGGCGGTTTTGGACGCATCAACGAAGTTAGTTTATACGTCAACCCGGTTAGTACTGAGATTGGCGACCGTTCGCGAGTAGGCATACAGTCTCGATATATGTAACCAGTCACATAAATCAGCTTCCACTCAGCTTCCTACCCTCTTCGGGACGAAAAACGAGCACCGGCCAAGGGGCAGGGGCAGTGCTGTATGGATGTGAAGATAACCATAATGCTAGCGTTGCACTGCCCCCGTGTCATAGACCTACATTCACGAGCTCAATGGTCTCAACTGGGATGAACAGTCCGCTTACGATCCTGTAGGAGTATGACGTCCATAAGTCGTGACCTGCAGCGCCAGGCATACAGCCACAGATGCGGCAGTTGATCAACGTGGGCTATAATGGATGCTGACAGTAACAGTCGGAACTGCGGTGCAGCTAACGGACATACCACCATCCTCAGCCAAACTAGGCATTCACCGCAAACTATGTAGGGCAGGAAGCTGACTTGGCCAAAGCACATATTCCGTTAACTTGTTCAAGGTTGCTTGTTGCTTTCACCAGTGTTATTTTAGTTTTGACTTTCGTTCTAGTTGTTGTTTGACTTATATTAATGGCAATTTTACCGCTCGACGCTATGCTAGCGCGGTATATGCTGTCATCGGGTGTCCGTCTGTCTGTCTGTCTGTCTGCCGGTTTGTCTGTCTGTCACATGTCGGAGTTATACAAAGATGGCGAAATCTAGGATTACGCAAACAACGTCATACGATAGCCCAGGAACTCTAGTTTTCTGATGCCAAAAATCTCGGCGAAATTCCAACGAGATCACCACCAACGGAGGCGCAAAACAGAGGTGGGGTAGGTTCAAATCGGTGATTTTTGACCAATATCTCGCTATATCTTAGAAACGGTGCAAGGTAGGGACATAGTTACCATGAAAGGCTAGGAACTCGTATACACTCTATCGAATGGCGTTATTTTCAATGACCTTGGGTAACCTCTAACTATACCAGAAACCACCCCATTTTCCACACTTTGAATCCCTTTTCATATATTCGTACTAGTGGGCAGAGAGAGAGAGACTTCAAATTTGGTAGGCAGGTTGATAGTAGCAAGTCGTAGACCAAGGATGACAAAACATCCCTGGCGTGGTCAGGTCACCATTAAAACCATTAAAATTTTGATGGGCAACAGCCATATCTCTGGAACGGCTGACACTAGAGTGATCAAATTTGTTCACCGATAGGCTATATCAAGTCCCAGCACATGGCTGACAAATCGCCCTTAAAAGGGGCGTGGTTAGGATCACGTGACGCAATTTACATTTTTGGGCCTCAATGATATCTCTGAAACGGCCGTGCGGGGCGACGTCCCTGTACCCTTCCCCACACGAAATTTGTTGACAGCTTGAAAAGCAGTATAATAACTATAACGTCTGTAACTCAAATAAATGTAAGCCCAACCCACTTTTACTTTTTTGAACGTGTGTCGGCACCCTAACCCTAACCGTAAACCCTACATCCTGACCCTAGTATATTATAGTACATGATTGAAGATTGATGTGGTACAACTAGTCAATGGTAGTCAGGGTACGTGCAACAACCCAGGGGTATTTAACTGTTTATGGTTAGGGTGTCCATCAAAAGGCGGGGGTAAACATCCCCAAGGGGGTGTAAAATATCACCGAGTTAACGTAAGTAGCATTGCAGAGCGGAAGATGGTTCGTAAGAAGGACCAGAAGCCGATCCCGCCGATGGGACCCGGCAGCAAGGTGGTCGCACTGACGCCTCAGCTGCGTCGACACATCACGCAGCGCATGATCGTCAGCAGGAAGAGGACCGTCAAGGCGTTCGACATGTCCTTCAACACCATCCTGATGAAGAAGCTGCCGGAGGAGATTTTCAAGAATGAGGAGTTGATTCATCACGCACGTCGCTTCGAGGCGCCCAACAACCGCATCAAGAAGATCCCGAAGGACGTCAAGAACTGGACGGAAATGGAACACTTCGACGTACACCATAACCAGCTGAAGCGGTGTGTCGCCAAACTGCATATATAATAATAATAATAGTAGTAGTAGTAGTAGTAGTAGTAGGCCTATATTCATGTCAATGTTTTATGGTGCTATATTATGGCCTAGCCACTGCGAGAGTTCATCTGGTTAACATGATGAACGCAGACTTAGCGCCAGATGGCTGCCGATCCTCACACCAAGCCAGCAAGCTATTACCCTCCCCAACCATTATCGTCATTTTATTATTACTACTGTGCGCGAAAGATGATACTCATTTTATCGTCCCAGTGCTTTGACCACTGGGCCGCTGGCTGGCGCATTGCACAGCGCCAGTCAGGTCTAAGCCAGACAGTAGGGCAGTAAAGGCACGTCTAGAGGGGGCGCGCTATAGAAATAACCGACAAGCTGCTCACTCCTACTTAACCCGCCTTCCTCGCGCATCGCGCATACAATACACATCGCACACACCTACCAATTCCCATCCTCTTCCTGAACAAGCGCACTGGACCGCTACATAGGTCTCGGCGCTAAGGTCTAGAGTACGCTGGGCCTCTGCCCGCAATAACGAAAGAACGAACTAACAAAGGGTAGAAGGCTAAGTGCAGAGTCTGGGGCATGGTAAAGATGGAAGTAGACTTATTTTTGGCGATACCCGAATTTACTTACAAAATGGTATAGAATAAGCCGAGGATAACGTCTGTATCGAAAACCAGCTCCATCTGTTAGCCTATGATAGACAAACGGCCATTAGGCCATAGCAGAGATCGAGCTATGCCTACGAGTTGTATGTGCGTCGCGCGGTAAAAACGGCTCGTCGTTTCGTTCGAAGAACTGCTGGTCTTCTTAAGCCCGGTCCACACTAGCAACAATGTCGAAGCAACGTTCGACTTTGTCGAAAGGACGAAATTTCAACGCAAAACTCGTTCGACATTGTTGCCGTTTTTGGCAACAAAGTCGAACGTTGCTTTGACATTGTTGCTGGTGTGGACCGGGCTTTAGACGACGCGAGATGCAGAGCGTTGCAGCAGTCAATGTGCGTCTGCGTGTCGAATGATTGACAGGTTGCCGAACGGGCTGTGTGAGCTGGCCAAAGTGACGTTCATCGACGTATCTGACAACGTCCTAAAGAACCTGCCGCGATGTCTCGACAAGAACGAAGCACTCGTCGAACTGCAAGCGTCCAACAACAAGATCAAGAAACCGCCGCCGAAACTCGCCGATGCACCCAAAATTGTCAAGGTACAGTTACTACGTATGTGATATTCTTCGGGGTTCGGAAGACCTCTTCCTGCTTCGGTGGCAGAATTTGAAAACTTGCCGAACATGGTGCTTCGGTTACGACATTCCTAACGGCACCACCAGGTGTTCGGTGTTCGCTAAAGAGTTCGCTGTCTTCGTCCCCAATGCTATATATCTCACTATGGGAGGCCTAGCCAATTCGCCCTGATTCGTTTCAATGCCCGGCGCCTGGACTACTCGGCTAGCTTGCGCGTTCCCCATAGATTAGAGTCGTGGATCAGTCATCCGAAGGAGTCAGAACTGCACCTATCTGTTTCGTTGCTTCTATATCTGACGAACACGTCTAGTTCGTGGTTGCCAACCTATACAGGTTTGGTCGCGACAACGACTATTATTAGGCAAAATTTGGATGACGAACAATGTAACGGATGTCGCTGTGGTCGCTCTCTATAGGCGACTTAACTGGACATCCCGTTAAGTTACGGTACATTTTCTTTTGACTCGGCGAACTCCGGTCCTGCGGACATGTTCATGGTCGGACGTTCGCTATGTTCGCGCCACACGTCTCATGGTCAGTCCAGCGCGAACACTTTTCTGCAACCGTCATCAACGTGCATCGGACGCTCTCAGCGTCCGTTCTCCTCTTACGAACTGGTTACTGGTTACTGGTGTTTAACGTCGCTTAACATAGCAGAGATGATCAGCGACATCCTCTTACGAACTGGTCTGCAGCCTCTTTTATAGCCAAAAAGTAGGTCAACGTAGATCACGTGTTCTAGGTCACTCGCCAAATAAGTAAGTAGAGATTTCCTATCGTCTTAATAGGAGAAACGACGAGTGGTCGCACCCTATACCATACGAATGGTCGCGCCCCATGTATTTTCTATGGGAGCTTAAACGAACTGGTGGGCATTATGGGATAGATGGTCGCGGACTCTCGTGGTCACAGACTAGATTGGTCAAGGGAAATGCTACACGTACAGCCGACAAGCGTTTGCCTATACTTGCCTATCCACTTTTTGCGGAACTTTGCTCTCTCAGGAGCCCAAAATCGGCCGGCGAATCGGCCAGCGCGCACAATGAACTATAAATAGAACTGGAAGTAGACTAGTCTAGGCTGCAGGCCTAGGCTGCAGGCCTAGGCTGACTGATGTCAGAGCAACGTTCTATTTATAGTTCAGTGAGCGCGCGGGCCACGCGCGCTCGGCATGTGTGGATATATGTCAGTCCCACTGACGTACTTGTTTCTTTCGTTTTTTAAAAGAGATTTCAACCAATTTTAGGGTCGAAATAATTGGCAAAATCGGACTATTTACCTTTTATTCGTAGCCATGTCATTCCGAAACTGATTGCAATATTGCAATCCGTTTCGGAATGACGTGGCTTCATATATCGCCACTCTGATTTTAAAAAGTTCATCTACGATGATCTGTCTAAATTGTTTGTAAATTTGGTGAACGCCGGTCCAGTAACTCCGGAGTTTACAAATGACAAAGTGTATAACCGCTTGTTACTTTCTTTAAAACAAACTTTTAAGACAAATTATCTAAGGATCCACTGGACCGATGTTTACCAATTTTCACCATATGGTAGATATTGGATCGTAGATACCGATCTGACGCCCTTTTACTGATCGTTCAAGGGACTTTGTTGCCATGACAACCAATTTTAAAGTCAAAATGTGGCCTATCGAATGGTACCATTGTCAATGCCTTTGAATGACCTAGATGGTCACTTTTGCTGTTTGAAACCTTTCTAGCTCCCACACCTCGTGAAACAGCACGAATTTACTAACATAGCGCGTCGCGCGTTCCCTCTGCGGTAGATGCGCTTCTTGCGTCGTATTAGGTTATTTTTTCGGCAACAGCCTAGTGATGATGATGACGATAAAGTTACTGGCTAGGCAAAACTTCTCCAAAATGACCTATTTTTGTGTCGAGTGGGACGTTAAACCCTAGACCAATCAATCAGTCGAGCAGTGAATGTTGTGCGTTGGGACGCCAGATCGACGTGTCGAAGAATCAAGTGCGCAGCGTGAAGAAGAACTTCTACAAGCCTCCGGTCGAACTGAACGTCTCCGACAACCGTCTCAAGAAACTTCCGACGGCCAAGTCGAAGAAGAAGAACTTCATTCACTCGATAGACGCGTCGCACAACTCTCTCAGTAAGCTGCCGCCAAGAGTCAACAGCCTCGTCTGTATGACTCGGCTCGACTTGTCCAACAACAACCTCAACGAGGTGCGTCGTCACGACGTGGCTTTTAGCCAGTGGTCCGTCCCTGTTAACTGCCGTGAAGCATGCCAAACGCTATCCTAATCACTCCCGCAGTTAAAGCGCCCACTGAACTCTCTATCTATCTATTTTGTTATCTATATGACATAAATAGTGCTCCATTCTCGCGCCTACGCGCCTGCAGCGCTCGATCCGTTACGCTTGCCGCGGGCTCAAGCGGCGCTCGCTAACCCCCATAGCCATCCAGAGGCTATAAGGATGCCACGTGCCAAATTTCACACAGATCCGATCAAAACTGTGGCCATGCATAAGGAAAGAACAAAGAAACACACAGATTCAATTATATATTGCCCTGTGTCTCAGAAAAAGACACCCACAACATTTTAGCTGTGCAACACGATAGCCGTGAGGCATTGCGTCGCGCGGGTACGTCTTCGGCATATGAGCCTTGTTATTGTTATTAATACGACAACGGCAGGTGTCGGAGGAGCTGGGAATGACCAAGTACGTGCGTTGGCTAGATTTGTCTCACAACAACATCAGCTCGCTGCCGGAGGAGTTTTGCGCCTTCGGATACGCGCTCGACGAACTGCACATCCGACACAACCGTCTGCGGAGGTTGCCGCAAAACATCTTTCAGCTACAGGTTGCACAGAAAATGCTACAATGCACGTTTAGTCGTTGGCGATTTTTAACATGGTACCGTTGAAGTAATTTTTACCGTCTTAACAACAACGTATCACCTTTAACTCTGTTCGAGGCGCTGCCTATGATGTAGACACGCGCACGTGTTGCGTGCTGGCTCAGCGGTAGGGCGTTGGACTTGCGATTTACAGGTCGCGGGTTCAATTCCCGGCCGGCGGCTTTTACGTAACATAGGTCAACTCAGCCATGCATCCCTCCGGAGTCGCTAAATCGAGTACCTGCTTGCTTCGGCTGGGGGTAAATGCGGGATTCTCACCACTGCCGGGTGACAGGTAACACTGTGTGATCCCATATGGCATGTGAGTTTCCCGTAGTGGTGAAGAGCTAAGTTGATGCTAAACTGCTAGACACTGTTTACTTTACTTTACTTTACTGTACGTGTATTATGTTTCAGCGGCTGACAGTGCTCGACGTCTCAGACAACGAGATCGATGAGCTGCCGGCAAAGTTCGGCGAGCTCAAGTGGCTGCGAGTGGCTCGAATGTCGCGCAACCAGGTCGTCGACATGCGCCCGCTTTTTGGACTGACTGGCTGTGAAGAACTCGACCTTTCCGAGAACAGAGTCGTCGAGATCGCGGACGCCATCTCGTCCATGAAATCACTTGTCACGCTCGATATGGCGCGCAACGACATCAAAGACATCCCGACAGGCGTCTGCAAGGCACGCCGTCTAATGCCCGTATTACAACTGAGATAAAATGTTTTAGCTAAAACATTTTAGCCAAAATGTTTCAGTTAAAACATTTTAGCTAAAACATTTCAATCAATGCCCATATTACAACTGAGATAAAATGTTTGAGCTAAAATGTTTTAGCTAAAATTTTTGTTTTACCCGTATCACAACTGAGATAAATGTTTTTACTAAAAAATTTAGCTAAAATGTTCTAGTTAAAACATTTTATCTCAGTTGTAATACGGGCATAAACAACTCGCTACGTTTGGACTTGGACTGGTGGCTCGGTAGTCTAGTGGTTAGGGCGTCTGACTTGCGACTCAATGGTCGTGAGATCGATCCTCGGCCGCCGCACTATCGGTCGGTTGGTACTCAGATGGGTGATCGTCTTCGGGCGGGCATACCACCTCGGTATGTAGCCAGCCACCCAGGACAACTCAGCCTCCTACCCTAAGCGGGGCGGGGAAATGGGTACCGGCCAAAGTGTGGTGATGCTCTGCGGCTGGGAGTAAAGGCAGGATGGCTCATTCCAATCGTGGATAAACGGGTGGGTACAGTCTGAGCAAGTGGTCGAAGAATTCCTATGAAAGGCCGCATCGCACGTCGTGCCGTTATTGAGAACTGAATGATCTCTTTTGCTGCGTACACCGCAGCAGACTTTTAGTGAGCCGAACAACCCACAAAAGTTGCTGATTCCCGTGGAAGGATCTTGACCCCCATCTAAAACATAATTCCTTGCGCCCACGCGAGTCAGCCCCAAACTGCATCTCGATCGGTTTAGCCGTTTTTGCAGGGATCACCTGTGTTCCCAAAGACAAACAGACGGACCACGCTACGAGCGACATCTATATCCTGTAGCAATAGGCCGCGTCTATGCAATACATGCAATACGGTCTAAAACGGTCACAATTTTCGGTTACGGAATATAATACTGCAATCGTCCACAGCATGACGTGGTTGAAGAAGTCCAGCGTCATTGGTCCTGTACTCATGTTGCATCATCCACGACTAATTAGCTAGAGCAGTTTTCGAAGACTCGGTGCTAGGCTTGTATAAAATTAACGGTTTTATGGCAGTATTTTTTGACTAAAATTTCACGCTATATTCGAATTTAAAAGAACCATAAAGATACAGATTAGTGTACTGTGTTCCAAAAGGAGAACTAGTAGGCTACAGTGTCATGTGGAATATGCGCGTAGGCCTAGTTGAGTTGTTGTCTATGTTACGTGGACGATGTTGTGAATTCGTTAACACACAATGTGTCGTCAATGTTTGTTGTGTCTATAGCTAAGCAAACTGAAGCGCTTGTTGGTCGCATATAACCAACTCGAAAATCTCCCGGTACAGCTTGGACGACATCAGGTACGGACGTTGCGTTGTTAGGTCACATCGCCTACGCGCAGTGCATAAGATACGGCCTATTGCTACAGATTTCACACATGTCTGTGTGTCTGTCTGTCTCTGTGTGTGCGTGCGCGCGTGTGTGTTGTGCACACATGTGAGCTGTGCAAAAACAGGTAAATCGATCAAGATGCCGTTTGGGGGAGGGGTCTGACTCATGTGGGTCCAAGGAACCATGTATTAGATGGGGGTCAAGATCGTACGAATCCATTCGCAGCGCGAGGAATAACTATTCGGCGATGCGGTCTTTTGCCAAATTACTGTGAACACTTGTTTGTTTTAAACAACACGTTTTTGCATTTTATATCAGAAAGTCCAAGAGGTCCGGCAGTATATTATGGGTTACAAAAATCTGTTGCCGCTGGAAACGTTTTTTTTGCTGCTAAAATGCAGAAAAGTGACTTCAGCTCTTACTTCGAACTAGACCTCAATGGATGAGACGATTTTCGAAGGGGCGGCTTCGTCACGGGAGGGGAGTGAAAAGGAGGGAAAGATCGGGCATCCCAGATGAAGTTTAATCAGTAGTGGTAATGATATTGATGGTAAGTGGGTAAACAAGTAAGTAAGAAGTGTTGAATCAAACGTACCTGCGACAATGAAGTGTAGGAGTTGGAGAGCTTCTTACTCGGGAGTCTGGTAGTGGATGTGGAAAAGATGAAAGATATGATCACTGATCCGTGCTTTGTGTTTCCTTCAGTGCTATGATACTGTTGGATGGGTGACCGGAAAAACAACCGGTCCGTAAAAACCAGTACCACTGATTCTAAACATTTTCTTCCAGAAGAACTGAAAGACGACAACCGAGAAGGCCAACCCCGGTTAACCCCGGTTGACATGGAAAACGACCGTTGAAGCGAAGGTAGATAGGCAAGGCAGTTAGACAGGTAGACAGGTGTGCCACAAGAAGAACACGAACGTGTCTCGGAGACAGGAGTTTTTCCGTCGCTGGGCCGCGTCTCTGGAACTCTCTGCCTGTTACATTACGTTATAGAGACATCTCACTTGTACAGTTTAAGAGACTTTTGAAGAAACTTTTGTTTGTCTAGGGCTGCGGCGCATAGTGACTGTTGCTTTTTTTGCGCCGTGTACAAATATTCTTACTTACTTACTTACTTAGTTCGGTACTTAGCAGTCCTCACGTACTTTTTCGTAGGTAGGTAGGTGTGTGACGATGGAATG
>Ga0209780_1004613_pt1 | contig 10657 bp, 5 predicted proteins | sample WorMetexBAHAMAS2_FD_187384 | JGI IMG/M metagenome (GOLD analysis project Ga0209780, IMG submission 187384) | Marine gutless worms symbiont microbial communities from Max Planck institute for Marine Microbiology, Germany - Inanidrilus exumae... | ecosystem: Host-associated > Annelida > Digestive... | reverse complement strand
TACTTCGCTCAACGGCTTGATTTGTTTACATAGAGTGTTAGACAAAGCCGGCTCTCAGTCGGTTTTCAAACGCACTTAAAATCCTCGCATTTTCATTCATTCATTCATAAAATTTTTGGGGGTCTGACGCATAGTTTCGCCGCTAGGGGGCACTGAAAATTTGCGGGTAACCAGACCCGTCAAATTGAAAACCCCATAACTCCATAACCCCTTGAGTAAATCCAACGAAACTTTAACAGCTAACGCATCCTGAAACAAGGTACAAATTCTGCAAATTTTGTGAAAATCGCGCAAGGATACGCCCCTGCGGGGCGTTATTATTCCACATTTTAATCAAATATAGTAAAAATTTCACTTTTGGGGTGCTATACCCTTATCGTTGCACCGATGGGGATGGATGAAATTTGGCACAGAGGAGGGGACGGTCCCCTCCTCCGTGCCAAATTTCACCCCGATCGGTGAAACGTGTCGCCCCTGCGGGGCGAAAAACCTCAAAATCGGCCTCTGAGTAATTTAAATAACCGGCGCTTTGCGCTGCGTTCAATGCTGCCGGTTAAAAATTAGCCACGTACGGGGACTGACGGTCAAGTCTTCGCAACTGACGTTTGTGCCAACTTCAGTCACGTGGCACAAAAGTAAAATGCCGAATATCAAAAAGCCGGCCTGAATTTTCTTCAAAGTACGTTACAATAACACCCATCCCTCCACTGTCTACTTCCGCCTAAGGTCATTAAAACTCACAAAACTCGCCCTCGTGGCCATCCATTCCAACTCCCCACCAGCCTCGATGAATGCAACTTCATAGTGCTATACAAATGTATATAAACTGTACTCTATACACTGTGTGTTTATGGACATATCATATTCCCAATGACTGATTAACACTGCAACTACTCTCACTCTCTAACTTAGTTTTATCCTAGTTCGCTGTATTCTCTTTATATTCCTCGTGTTATTGGTAGCGGATGTCTGCTTTTAAATAAAGTATATACATACATACATCAAATTAAGATATTGTGCTGTGAGGTGCCAGCTCCCATTGCAGGAGGCCTACTTAAATTTGTTCTCGACTTATTTTAGCAAGGGCTAATAGAATGACATATACAGGGTGAGGCAAAAAAGTAGTTCCTAACGTTTTTTTGCTAATATCGCAGCAGTCGTGCCCGAGTTCAAAGTGAAATTTGGCGCACTTGTTTAGTCATCAAATTTGCATATAACTGCCAAGTATCATTTAATTAGCTTTAAATTTGACTAAGTTATTAACTTTTTAGTGCTGGAACCTACAACAAGACGGCGCACCAGCACACAGCGCGCAGTGCCCAAGAGTGGCTGCGTGCCAACTGTCCAGATTTTGTTGCAAAGGATCAGTGGCTTCCAAATTCGCCGGATACTAAACCCATTGGACTATCATCTGTGGGGTGCAATGTTGGATGCTTATCAACTTCAAACAAATCCTAAAACAATTGCCGGACTCAAGGAAGCACTTCAGTTGATCTGGGACAACCTGCCACAGGGATGGATCAACAAGGCTGTTAAAGACTTCTCAAAGCGACTGAAGGCTTGTGTTGAAGCTGGTGATGAACACATCAAATATTCAAAATGACAATGCAATTCTGATTTTTACCATTAGTTATCATTGCTGCGTTGTTAAAATAACATTACTGAATCAGTGTTGTAGCTTGGACAATTTTAACGCTGGAGAATCGGTAGAAACGGCATAATTTCTGTTTTTCAACCGAATCACGTATTACTTGGCATTTACATGTCGAACATAACAGCATATAGATCTGTAAAATGTTTCGACAAAACTCCAAGTGGTTGCTGAGAAAATGGCAAAAAACTTTGGGGGGCTACTTTTTTGCCTTGTTGTTCATAAGTCTTTTACCAACTGCCTGAGAGTTAAAATAAAGTTAACGTAAACGAACGAGAACGTCGATTAGTATATTGCATCATTTTGTAAACCACCTCTAATGCACTCAGAAATGGCACGTGTTAGAAAGAGCACACAGTTATACCTGCTGTCCATACGTTTATCCACGAATGGAATTAACTATCCTGCCTTTACTCTGTAAGCATTCACCAGCGCATTATAGACTTTGTGACAATTTGCTATATAAATCTACTTTTACCATTACCATTACCAGATGGCGCCACCTGATCGAGATAGCATACATCCGACTGCAGCTCACTACTCATTTATCCACCTCGAAAAGATGAGTTGGCCTAGTTGGCTGACCTTGTAGCGGATGGTTTACCCACATAAGTGGTCACCCATCAGCTGCAGGTCGAGAATAGGACAGGGAAAGTTACCGACGTTTTACAACTCTGCCATGCAACCAACATAAAACAAAATGTAAAGTTGCAATAACTAAGTCTGACATATTTATACAAGCAGACCCTTCTGACTATCATACACAATAAAAACACAGCAGAATGCTCAATGGAAATTTCACTGGTGGGCTTGTAAAATCACTCAACGTAAATAAATCATCAGCACAGAAACTGACTTAGTAGTAAATGTCCAAGAATAGGAGATCAAGAGATGCAAACCATAAACACACTTACTACAACAAGCATACATCATAGAACAAAACACAGCAACAACATAGAATGCATTCAGAAAAAAATTAATGAAATCTTTATGAGGACATTTGCAAACCAGAAGATGGGACTTCGGCACCCCAGCGTCAACGTGGATGCATTCGCCACCTCAACGCCCTGCTGTGACCCTGACCTGCAAAATCTAACCAGGTCATCAGTATGGGCTAGTGGTTATTCACTGTAAGTTTCATCGACATTGCTCAAGTAGTTCATGAGATATGGTGTTCACAAGATTTGAACTCGACGGCTTGCTGTGACCTCGAACTCAAGAATGTAATTTATCAGAAGGGACTAACGAATATTCCCCGTAAGCCGTTCACAAGATATCGTGGTAACAAGATCTGTCCATACTTTGTCCTGATAACGAATGGACAGACGGACGGACAGGCTGAAAACATGTCTTTGCCGACGCCGTTGGATGGCGAATGCATAACAAGCTACCCTCACATGCATCTGCAGGTTGGTTGGCTGAAGATCAACGTCCCCTTTCAGCACAAAAATAGGCTATATTGGGGCCAAGGTCTTGGGTGGAGATTTAGTTCCGCCAGGTTAAGGATGGCCAATGATACAGTAACCTCCCGACCTCGTTGCCTTTTTGTTTAGCGAAGACTCAAATTGGGAAAGGATAGGGGAGGCTCATTTAAGTTATTACACTAGTGCCTACAACATATTCATCATACGTGGAATAATAAACGTTTTCTCTAAACAATAACTGCAGTTGAATGTATCAGACTACAGACTACTGTCCGATGTCTGCTGTGCTCCAATACAGTTACAAGTCAACAACAGCACACCAATCAGATGTCTCGGGTCACAGAGCCTGATGCCTCTGACGTAAATCAGACTAATAGTTTAACAAGTAGCTCAGATGTCGCACTGCATTGCAGCAAACAGCAAAATTTTAAAAGTCACGTGGGTGATATAACATCCTGTTGCTAGAATTGATATAGCTTACGTGTGTACAAAATTTGACGACTTTAGGTTTAGCTGTTCCACTGATATGATTGCAGCCCCAAAATTTTAATGGGTCACATGACCTGACCACACCCATCTCAGGGACAGTTTGTCGTCCGTAGGCTGTGACTTGCACATTCAAGCTGTACAGCATGTTTGAAGTTTTTGCAATCACCAATTACAAAGATGCATAAGACAACGCAAAATGTAGAAACCGAGGTGGTTTAAGGTGGTTATGGGTCACCCAAAGTCATCGGTAACATGACCATTCGATATAGTGCATCCGACTTCCTCTTCAAATTTAATAGAAACTATGAAGCTAACTTGTACGGTTTTTAAGATATTGTCGCTTATTTTCCAAAAAAACTAAAGAGGTCACGTGACAATGACACCGCCCCTTTCAGGGACAATTTGTTGTCTTTAGGCTGGGACTTGCTATGATCAACATGCACACCAAATTTGAAGTCTCTAGCTTAAGCCGTTCCAGAGATATCTTAGGAAGACTAAAAATTTAAAATGGGTAACATGACCATTCGATACAGTGCATCCGACTTCCTGTTCGAATTTAATAGAAACTATGAAGCTAACTTGTACGGTTTTTAAGATATTGTCGCTTATTTTCAAAAAATACATGAGGTGACCACGCCCAATTCAGGCACGGTTTGTCATCTGCAGGCTGGGTCTTGCTATGTTCAACCCACATACCAAATTTGAAGTGTCTACGATTACCTGCAACAAAGAAATGAAAGGCAATGCCAAACGTAAAAATTCTCGTTTTGAGCCACCCTTTGGGTAACTTAGGAGTAATGCACAGGGTTCATCTATGGCTCGATGGAAAGCGCATTGTCGACTTCCTATTAGCGATAATTGAACTTTTTTCGCTAGCTCTCATGGCTGCGGTACTATTAAACGAAATCTGTCGAAATCGGCGTTTTCTGAAGGGGTGGGTCAAATTTAGGTATATGTGGACGTCACCCCCAATCCATCTATGGACTGTTAGATAGAGGAATGATGTAGCTACAACTCTGCCGCTGGACGTTTTCACACAAGGAAACGTTGTAGCAGGCTTTTTTCGACAGAAGTTGGATTTTACTGGCAAAAAAAACAGCAAAATCGCTTTTTGTGCCACCCTTTGGGAGACTTAGGGGTAACGTACACGGTTCGTCTATGGCTCGTTGTTAAGAGTGTGGTCGACTTCCTACTGGTGCTAATTTACCGGCGTGTGACAGACACACAGACAGACACACAATGACGGCTAATGCCCGTGCTAGCATAGTGTCATGCGGGCAAAAATGACTGAACATTGCTCTAACAAAAGAGTATTACAAATTGGTGCTTACTTGCTACTATGCACATCTAACAGTGTCATAATTCATTTCAATCTGATGTTCTAACCCTTTTTTGTTGTTGTGTATTGTTGTGATAACTCCTTTTTCGCTACATTTTCATATTTTAGATACTTGATTCTTGTAACTTACAACTGCATAACGTTTGTCTGAGTAACTGTGCTATTCAATCGCATGATCGCAATGTTAATAAATAAACTTACTTTCAAATCTAAGACACAAAGCTAAATAAGATGGCTACAAGTAACCACAAGTACTCTACAATTAAAGTAAAGCATTCATATAATGCACATGTTAAAAAATATTCTGTATGTCAAAAAATTAAAATTCAATAATTCAATTCAAATAAAGGGACTATGGTGCACAAAAAACCCAATGCACTCAAGTTTTATGACAAATTTTACCTGCAATTATTCTTTGCACTAACACATTTAACATACTGTAATAAATTTAAAGTCGTAAATTTCACATAAAGAATACCAAACAGTAGCAGCATCAACATACATTTGTCTCTGACATATGAAACACATTCATAGCAACTGTGTGACTAGGTTCAGTGTTGCAGCTATCACATACACATAATGACTGTATGTACAACCATAAATACACGTCAACGACAGCAGCACCCTGTCACTATTCAGCATGAGGCTGATGACTATCAGTCAATATCAAGAACGTCGGCAAGGGGTATGTCAGGATCATCGGCAATCATCGGTGCCAGCTGAAGTACGGCGGCAGCATTCACTTCTTCAGTGGGTGCCGCAGCAACGGCAGCTGCAATTGCTCCTGGATCTACAGGTGTGGGATCAGCAGTCGCTTCTGACAGGTTAGTTATAGACTTACTCTTCACGCACTGGAAGTCAACATGTCGACTTTTTGCCTCTTCTTTTTCCCACGACATGTGCAAGAATGGCCGTTGCACGTAGTTGTATATGACTACAACACAGAAATGTCTCCAGCAATCAATTCTAAGTAAGTTTTAATAAACTACAAAAGTCAACAAGCTGCATGCTGTTATCAATCTATAAGATTTCAAGCAGTTAACAAGGAGCCATGCATTATACCAGAGAAGTTCAGAACTAGTTATTAATTATCGGAAGCATGTGTGCAGCGAATCCACCAATATTTTGGTTACTCGGGGATCCATTATGAGTTTTTTTGCAGAGGCGACATGTTGGGGGTGAAATTTGACGTGGAGGAGTTGACCAAGTCATTAGCTTTGCCTTAATGCCAAATTTCACTCCATCGGTATAGGGGTGGGGGTATGGCCCCAAACTGAAAATTTTATGAAACTTAGGAATGTCAATGTCCCGCACAGGTTCATCCCTTGGGCAATTATTTTTTACAAAATTTTCAAGTGTTTGTGAGCAGCTTCATGCTGGGTCGTGTGCCAAAATTTTGGTGATTTACTCACGAGGGTCCAGAGTTACAGCAGTTTAAACTTAGAGGTACGTCTTCCCCCAATTTTTCAGTGCCCTTTAGTGGCAAAACTATACGTTGGATAAACATGTTGCAAAGGTGCAAGAATAATACGCACATCCTCTATTACCACACGAAGTTTGATGGGGCTGGGAATTTTGCATGATGCTTGGCGTGAATAATTCAATGTTTTTAAAAACTTTTCTTTATCCGTACTGCTTTTGAATGACAAAGTTTGTGAATGCCACTTCACTTCACTATGCAGGCACTGGAGTACAAAAATGGTTTTGGTACCGTTTGATAGGGAAGGTTTGTAGTTGTGCACCTGTGTTCAACTTCATCTCTGTGCCACAACGTGGCATAGAGAATAAACGTTGGAACTGAAAAATTGTTGGGTGTTTCCACCCCTCTTGGGTGACAGAATATACGGATTCAAATTAAATTTGCAATGTAAGTGTAGATCATGGAAAATCTCATAAATATCTTATTTTTTGCCCATATGACAGCATATACTGATCAAGCTAAAATTCTACAAGGAAGCTTACACCATACATGCCAATTTAGTGGTGAGGTGTAGCTGGCCATACTGCAGGCATGCATTGGTGCGGCAATGCTTACATTTTTTAGTTTAACTTTACGTTTAACCAATTACAGTTACTACTACTATTATTTTCAGCTTTTATTTAACCAGCCTTGTTATTTTACATTGGGTCTTGGGCTGAGACCCCCAATAAGAATGCTTGGGATGAATGGAACACGTTCTTTACACTATATACAGGCCAGACACTCTTTCTCGCGCCAATTCAATGTTAAAGCACCAAAGAAAACTCAAAAGCACCAATGCCTACTGAGGAATACAGCCCACTAGATTCTGATTCATCAGCTAACTCCTGAGAGAAGCAGCAATGCACCCTTTATGCCAGCTCTCTGACATCACTACTATGACTTCATGACACTAACTGATCATGAACTTATACATGAAACCTGCTCAACGTTATGATTCAATCTATGACAATGATGTGATGCTTGTACACTAGAGAAGACAGCAGTCACAGGACCAACCTTCCTGGCGACCTCCAGGCCGCCTCTTCACTTTCTCTTTGTATGTTGGATAACCTGATCAACAACACTGCATCAGTTGAAGTCATGTGTAAAAGACAATACAGTAAATACATCAACGAGGTTGTGGTACCTCAGATACAGTGACATTTCATTCGTGTCAAAATCTGACAACATAATTGTAGTAAACGCTTTATCCAATATAGGCCCGTCAATGTTCTAGCTGCAAAGTTTTAAGCATCCAGGATGTACACTACAATTTTGTTGCACATTCATCACAAGTCGCTGCAGAAAGCAAGCAGTGCATTTGACGAATAAAGGAAATACTGTCATATCAGCACTAAACCCTGAGTACATCACTTAACCTCGGTTAAACACATCAACAGTCATCAACCATTGATTAATGTTCGTGCTGTTCTTCACATCCCCATGCTAAGTATTCTGTATTCTACCACGAGAGATATCAGTGCCATTTAATGCTACTACAGCAACTGACTGCCACCAAACCAGCACGAACTTAGTCACTATTTATTCATTTAGTTATACTAGTTGGACCAATAGCGAACTTTTATTATACCAATCAAATGAGGCTTGTGTACTGCTTTATGATGCATGCAATGTGCACAGCCCATGCCCAATCCTGTTAATCAGAGTGCAGAGCAGCAGACAGTGTGCACCAACGTCACACACCTCACTGCTACCAACGGGATGGCTGAAATTGCAGGAGTGGACACTACAGGAGTGGACAAGAATGGAGGAAATGAACCGGGTGGACAATGCAGGAGTGGACAATGACGGAGTAAGTCAAGAAGGTGGACAATGACGTAGTGGATTTAACGCAGTTGACTTAAGCAGCTACTTAACTTTATTGTAGCCACGCAGAACTATTCAAACTGACATGAAAGACGCATATCTTTTGCGATGCTGCCTGATGGAAGCTTGAGTAGTTAACAACAGTATGAAACCAGGGGCGTAAGTTGCCCACACACAGTTACTGCAGCCTGCTGAGGACAGCAACAGCAGCAATGACAATGAAGATGAGACTCAACTGACAACAGCGACACCGGCATCAACATTCACAGCAGCAAAAACTACAGTGCAAGATGCAGCAGCCACAAAACAATTTAAGCAGATTTCACAATTAATTGGAGTTAGCTCTTCAGGTGATCAGCAGTGTTATTATGGCTGAAATTCACCAAGTATTGTCCACCTCCTCGACTTAGTCCATCACTGTCCACTCCTGCAATGTCCATCCCCATTTTTCATCCTCTGTCAATGTCCACTCCTGCAATTTCAGACCACCCCCACCAACATCTACCAGCAACTGTAGAACAAATACCTTCAATGCCAAGGCGAATCTTCTTCAGGCCGCGATCACGCAGAACCTGCTTGGCAACGTCGCGGTTCTCAATGTACTTAAAGAAGCGATACAGCGCCGTACTGTGGATCACTACAAACGTGCATCCACACAAATGCACACATCAAGCTGACAACAAACAAACATCAGTTACAAATTCCAGCATGCCGACATATACACTGCAAATCATTAACTCAGCTTTCAACTACAAGATGATAAACTAATTCAGTTCAGTTACAGAACTTCTCCAGCTTATTAGCAACTAATGTAAATGTCAAAAACAGATTTATAGTGCATAATTACATAGCCTATTAACAACCGCTGCATAACTGTACGAAAATAAACACATCTTAAAAGGCTCGAAATAACTGAATGATTGAGCTAATTGATTGAGTTAAGGTTTTACGTCCCACAGGACACAAAATAGGTCATTTCGGAAACGTTCTTCCCTTGGTTTAGTGCTAAAAAACTAGATCAAATGCAACAAAAGCAAACATGCGTCCATAACAAAATATTCCACTACATAAAATTAACACAAAAAACTAAAGTCAGGTTTGGTTGCCTCCCACGGCCTCCAGCCTGGAAACGGAATGGGTCTATTCTGGAAGAAGTAAATAAGTCAGGAAGTAAATGATTATGAGAGTAAATAAGGAAGAAAGCATAAGGAAGGAAGAAACTAAGGAAGAAATTTAAGTAGACAAACACTTTATATAGTGCCAAAATCAACAAATAAATCAGAGTGTATTACCGCCCCGGAGCCTGTATGGGGAACTTCATTCTCTACTTTACAATACCTGTGGCATTAAATAAAGTGTGCAAACTACACAGATACATTCTTGCCTTGAGCATATTCATCTCCCATTTGTGGAGGATACTGTTCATCCCAGTCAACAACATCCTCATCAGCCAGTATTACGATGTGACACTCACGATCACCATGCTGCACTCATCGTAGACACAAACGTTACAAGTTTCACTCACGACAGTCACATACACACAATGCCTCAACGGCCATTTTCTGTGTGAACCCAGGTTAGCTCGCTGCACCTTCATGTTCTTCTTCCACTTCTTCCAGACCTGCATACACCTTTAATCTTGACAATACCTACCTATACTGTGTCATTCAAGACTACTCTTGTAACAGTGCTGGGTTTTTGCCGACAGAAACCCGTTTCTATCATACATAGTTTAAACTGGAAAACCAAAGCACTAGCAAGGTGATAACTTCTCTCTCATGATGATGGGATTTCCTCTCTATCTTACAAGACAAACTCAACACAAGTGTGCATTCTCAATCACACCAACTGTTGTATACAAATGTGCACCAACTAAAATAAAAACTGTGCATCTGTTAGGCCAATAGACCACTATAAAAGTAGACGCAGCTAAACATAACAGTTGAAACACAAAATTATAAAGCTATTTTGACTACTTAATGTATTCCTACATTAATCCTGACTAAATACTTAATAATAAATGCTTCCATTTTGAACGTGTTTCATCAAAAGTGGGTGATCAAGTTTATCTATTATAGTGCTGCACTAAATATGTTTTGGTAAAAACTGTGGCAGAAACCTGTGTAAACCACTGACAACTGGAATTTAATAACCCTGCTTTATAAGCTACTATCACTCCACCCTCTCGCCTACAGCACTCGGTTACTCCTCGCGCCCGCGGCACTCTGTCCGTCGCGCCTGCCGAGTGCCACATACTAGTTCTGAATTCCCTAACAAAGCTCGCCACCCATTTGCAGTGGTGTATATAGATGGCATGCGGAGCGCAAGCCTTCGGGTGCAAGCGGTGCTCGCTAACTAGCCCATGACCATCCAGAGGGTATAAGGAAATTTGGTCAAATTTGGTCCAGATCTGCTCAAAATTGTGGCCGTGCATAAGGAACAAAGAAACAGACATACATGCACAC
>Ga0209780_1004612_pt1 | contig 10657 bp, 5 predicted proteins | sample WorMetexBAHAMAS2_FD_187384 | JGI IMG/M metagenome (GOLD analysis project Ga0209780, IMG submission 187384) | Marine gutless worms symbiont microbial communities from Max Planck institute for Marine Microbiology, Germany - Inanidrilus exumae... | ecosystem: Host-associated > Annelida > Digestive... | reverse complement strand
CTCGTCCCTGCCCTGCTCTGCCCCCTCTAAAAGAAACTTCTAGAGCCGCCCATGCGTCGTCAATGACAACGGCTGATTATACGACACAACAGCCAATAGCAGTGTTTGAAAGTGGGCCACCTAACCGACAGTTAAATTTAACTAAGCTTTTATGGTGTAACCTTTTGGGCTGAATTCGATACATCATCGTTAGTGCAATATGCGTCACTGTTGTATAACGCAACTTATACTGACTCAGTCGGACTGGTAGTCTGCTGTTGTTCGTTTTAAATTTTAACAAATTAACGTTTCGCCCATCTCTAACCCAACAGGGACCGGAGGACACGGCCGGCGGCACCTGTATTCAGCATAGCGTCGCCGCCGGCACCAGCACACGTTAGTGCTTTCGTTGTTACCGACCGGCAGTGAAGTATTGCCTATGCTATAGACCTACCATAATGTCGTCCACACGTACTGAGTTTTAGGCTCGATCGTGCACTCCGTGGCGTTTTCTCAGATCACCTAAGATATTCAGCGTACCTGCAAGTTAATTAGCATGTATAGGTAAAGTCGTTTCTTCTCAATTCGTGACCCCCTACGTCGCGCTGGAGTTACTTCGTGCGATACAGTTAAGACGGCAGCGTCGGTCTCATAGTGCAAAAGATCTGTCGCAGGAAAGGTCCGCGAGGAATGTGATAATCGGTGGATTCGTGTTTGTTATATCGTCTCGGTTCGGCGTTGCTTGGATCACACTATAGTCTCATCGAACCGGCGGATCAACTCGCGGCTGATTTGTCGATGGATGTATAGTCCCGGATGCTGAACGAAATGACGTCGACTACGAACAACGACGTGCTGAAACCTACACGACGAAGTTTCATATCGAGACTCAGACAAAGTTTCGATAGGTTTGTTCGCCTTGGCTTTGGCCTATACTACACCTTGTGGTTAGCCTGTAATCAGATGTAGCCATTTATATTGTTAAATTGCCTTGTGGTGACGAATTGAGTTTGATCAACGGAGTTATTGCATGTCGAGTATAGCCTGCATGGTCTGCTATACTAGACTAGATAACCGTATTCCTGAGCCGGTAGTGCTATAATCCAGAGAGCTAATGATCATTGCTGCTAATCGTGTTTGCCAAAATAGTACTGTTTTCGACAATTAAAAAGACATATGGAGTAAAAACACTAAACTGCAGGCCGAGGTAGGCCTGCGAGTGTGCCATCTCGACAGTACTAAGGCACATAATGCAACAATTAGTTATTATATGCACTCTTGATATTAATCGATTCCGACAAGAAGGTCATGTTTTTGTTCCTGTCGTGTTGGGTTCGTTTGTTCATCTAGGCCTTATTTTTGGCTTCCATTAGGATTACTAAAATTGTGGAGGAATTTTCGGGAAATTTTTACAAGGGGAGGCCTTGCGACATGAAACAGTAGAGTACGTCTTGGGATGAACTGAATTCTAGTACTGCAATCTGAGATATTTTAAAATGGCGTCAAACACTCCAGCTGTGATACCTAACCTAGCGAATGGAAATAATTTTATTTATTAAATATAATTTTATTTACATTCACTAGATGTCGCTGGTGCATGATCAGCGTTGGCGGAAGTTTGCACATTTCTGAGTGTTCTTTCGTTTACGTCGACTGTAACTGATTGTGATAATCAGTGTTAAACTACAGCGTACAGAACGGTTAGTAGGCCTATATAGCAGTGTGTATTCTATTTCTAGTCTATACAAGTTAAGTACAAACGCTTTCAGCAGGCGGCAGCACGTGTGCGCAGGTGCGATGTAGGCCTATGGAAATCATTGCATACATCGATATTGCAGCTGCTGTAGCCGCAAGGTATTTCACGCATGCTTAGGCCTATTTATGTTCGCATAGACTAGTGGACCCTGGACGTTGTCTGTTCTGTATAGCCTATAGCTGTAGGCCTATGTCACTGTCCCAAAGTTTAACTATAGGCGTGGATGGGAAATGGGTGTGCAGAATAACTGACATTAAAATGCATAATTTCTTGTAATACGACGGTACGTCCGTTTTCGGGGACTGACGTATATATCAACGTCGATCCTGCGTAGTGCGTAGACACGCCGCGCGATTTCACGAACTGTGCATCTCTGGCGTGACGTTTACGTCGGCGCATCTCTACGGTAATGTTTACATCCCGGTGGGCGTGGCCCGCGCGCTGGCCGATTCGTCCGATTTTGGGCTTCTCAGGAGCAGAGTTCACAAAAAATGGGAGATTCCTTGCCTTGAACGCCGATGAACCGCCGTGCAAAATTTGACGCCGCTAGCTTTATCCTCGGCAGAGAAATCCGTAACCGTACAAACAAGCAAACAAAAACACACAAACAAACAGTAAACGATATATCCACACCCTGGCTATCGGCATGTGTGGATAGCAAACGCGATAAAGTACAATGTGCAAATAAACATTCAGCTGTAACTTTCAGCTGTAGCCTATGATAAAGGCGTGTATTGATTACAGTTAGTCGAATTAATAAACTGAAATAGATTTAATCCAATTTGGAATTGAAATTATGATTAGGCCTATGATAGTGGCATCACGAGTTTTAAACACTAGGCCTATCTGTGAAATGAACAGGCCTGCTGCATAGGCCTATTGTGAACTGTGAGTGAGTGGGCAACAGAAAATAAGTCAACAGAACCGATCACGTACTTGTGCCAACAGAACGCATCGCTATTGTTCTAATCTCGTCTTCAAGCAGCGGCTGAATCTGAATGACGTCAATCTTCTGCAACTCACGCGATTTCTGTGATTAATCCGCGTGACACTGTTGGTTTTATTTTTATTTTTGGTTGTTGAGTGCTTTCGAGTCTCGAAGCTTTTGACTGCAACCCCCAAATTGCATGCCCATTCCCTTTTGGGATCTGGACCCCCCATCTAATAATGGTTCCTTAGGCCCATATGAGTCAGTCCCCGATTCTCGATCGGTTCAGCCGTTTTCACACTGCAGGGCTCACGAACGTGACCATGCTGTGCATGCACACAGACACAGACCAATAGACAGTCGACCGACCACGCTACTCCGACTTTAGCAATAGACCGCTATCGTTAGCTATCGCTGCAAGCGATGCGACCTAATAATAATGACACATTGCGTTGATTATGATGTCTATTTACCCACGCAGGCATATAGTCGCCGGCGTGGGTATGGCGTTCAGTCGCGTCTGTTCGTTTGTCTGTTTGTCCGCGCTGTAAAAAGAAAACGGCTTGAGCTATCAACACCAAACTACGTACACATGTACTCTATAGCGGTTGCCTGGCATGCATTGACCCAGGGCCAGAGGTCAAAGGTCAAGGTCACACGGTTACGAAAACCGCACGGTTGCTAGTGAACGTGGCCGGTATTGCGTAACCCTGTGTATGCTACGTGCGGCCGTTGCCGGCGTGGATCTGCGTGTCGATACGACTGCCTATGTTTTCTAGTTCTTTTAGCTATGGACTGACCTTTTACGTATTACGGTTTTAGACTATGCACCGTATGGGTGTCGTCCGCACACTACAGTGTTCTGGTCAATCTGTTGTACCCATATCAGTCAATAGTTGCCTGTTCTATATCGGCATCAGGTTTTGGAATGCAGGCTGCTCTTAGGCTTATCACAGCCTTTATCATTCAACATCGTTATCATCGTGCTTACCACCCAGCTGTGTTTCACAGTCCAGACCCGCAGTACGCGCAGTTAGGGGTCAACTGCAGGTCATAGGTTACATAGGTCAAAACGACGCATCGAATTCCAGCTGAACTAGCTGATAAAATCCACGTCTTAGTTTTTACGCTGGCCGCGTCTGGCGGAAAGCGTAATGTAACGGCCTGGCGTCCGTCCGTCCGTCTGTCTCTCTGTCCTGTCGGCTTACTCACCGTGACTCACTAGGGGACAGCATGCGAAGCGGTCAGCATACATTTCTACCCGACAATAAGGAGGACCGACCTACTTGTTTTGTGTATAAACGGAACAGTATTTTTTTAACTTAGTGACATTATTAATAATTAACGTGCCTTTCAACTGGAGCGTTTGGACGTGTGTAACGTGAACATGTTTACTGACTGCACATCAAGTGAAAAGAATTCGATAGAGAGGTCGTTCGATGAAGAGATGATGCTAAATGTTAACAAGTAGTCAAAGAATTTTGACGACAGGCCGCGTCGCACGGCGTGCCGTTATTGGGGACTGAAATGATCCTTTTTGCTGCGTACAGAGACTCCCAACACTTTTCAGTGGGCCGGACAATCCCAAAATTGTCCATTCCCGTGGGGGATCTCGACCCTTATCTAATGCATGGTTCCCTGGGCCCACGCGAATCAGCCTCCAAACGGCATCTCGATCGGTTCAGCCGTTTTTACACAGCACACCCTTGTGACCAACACACAGACAGACACGCAGACCACGCTACGTGCGACATCTGTAGCAATAGGCCGGATCTATGCAGTGCATACCATGCGGCCTAAAACGATCTGCTCTGGGAGGACACATACGCCATGAATAAGTGGAGAAGCATTTCTAGGGGAGCAATCTGCTAATTTAGGCCAATCTGCATGGACAATGACGCGCACACACAGAAATGCACCGTGCATCATGCATCTTTACGACTATAAGATAGCAATAAAATTCTGGGGTGATGAAACCCCTACCATGTCCACCGTATTCCACCCCATTTATGTTAGAGGGGTTCCTTAGACTGATGCAGATCCGGCGAGTTAACGGAGGTAAGAGGAGGGTCGGTCAGGCATGAAGGTGGCGGCTTGAGCCCCGTCCACACCAACAACAATGTCGAAGCAACGTTCGACTTTGTCGAAAGAATCGTTCGACTTGTAGCATTAGACAATGTTGCTTCGCCGTTGTTGCTGGCGTGGACCGTGCTTTACCCACATTAATTACAAAGGGGCCGTGTGTTGACTTGCTGGAATTGGCTACAATTTTCCTCTCTTCATAGTGTTCACCCCAGTGGAGAGGGAGATTCCTCTTCAGTTCACACCCATCTGCCCACTTTACTACGCCTATTGTCCACTTCAGTTTTTAGACCTGCTTCCAAATATGGCCTTCGGTCCACCGACCGGTCCTTCTGCCTTTCAAAACATGGATATAGGGCCTACGCCAAGGGGAGACCCCAACTTCAATAAAATGATGGAAGAAGGGGATAGGGATACTCATGCAAAGTCCTTCTTCGGCGCCTCAATATAGGTCTATTTGAAATTTGTAACTAGTTTTGCCATAAAAGAGGCTGGATCCGCAATTACAGCGATTTGCCAATATATTTTGCTATACAGTAGGGCCTACAGCTGATCTTTTGTATACCATCGAACTCTGTCGTCTTATTCCGTGCACAGGCACGCTACATTCGCCAGACGGCGTATGGTACGCATTGTATGCCCCGCCTACCTCCATCTGTTTGGTGTAATGGTGTTAGACACTCATCGGCTGGTCTAGGCGAGGGGCACAGTTCTCTTAATAGCAGGGGTCACGGAAGACCGACTCCATTATGCTACTTATCTGCCGGTCTCAAATTCTGATGTTAACGTTTGCGTATAGATAGGCCTAGCCGTTTTACTCTGTGGCTCCATTAGGCCGAGTCATCTGCACGCAGTGCATAAGATGCGGCCTATTGCTACAGATGTCGCACATGCGTGGTCTGTGTGTCTGCATGTGTGGTGTTCACACGGAACGATGTTCTGTGGAAAAACAAATGAGACGGAGTTTGGGGGGGGGGTGACTCTTGTGGATCCCACGAACCTGCAGGTATTAGATGTGGATCAAGGTCGGCCGAATCCATTCGCAGGCGCTTGGAGTGACAAGTCGACGATGCGGCCTTTTGCCAAATTACTTTGGACACTTGTGTTTCTGAGTAAATAATGCCACAACTACGTGGCGCAGGATGCTGTCTGTATTGGGTGATGGGCTGATGGCCCCTCACATACCACAAAGAGTCATTCTCGTGATGTGTGGAATGCACGTTTTATTGAGTGACCTGACGAAAATAACGTGAGATCGATCACGACCAACGTGTGTGGCGGGCGAAGAGAGGCAGCACACTGCAACTGCATTGCAGTGACAGGTGCGCCCGATTCGATCGGAAACTTGAGCACTGAACAGGCTGCAGTGACTAAGTTCAAGCGTTCGTGACAACTATACGCTTGGTGTGCAGTAAGGTATTATAGACTTAGTGGCTGTACTGGTACTTTTTGTCATTCTTCTGTGTCATTCAGTGACTCATAGAGGAAACATATCTCTATAAATTTTCAGCCTCTGCAAAAAGCATCAGTCACATCTGAAGTGCGCCTCGCGTGAAAATGGAAAAAGTCGATTTCTAGGCCCACCCAAACAATGAATGTATTCTGGGTGTTTTCTTTGTAAACAATTATTTTAGTTTAGTTTGACCACTGTAGTGTAGGGTACCAAAGTAAGCCTCGGTACCGTAAGCGGACGTGATAATAATAAGCTCAGCTCGTTCCCGTCTGCGTTGGTGACGGTCAGCTGCTGCAAACAAAGTCAAGAGTTAATTATCAACATTTTGAGACGGTCGCATTCGGTGGATAATTTACACGTTTGGTGCGATAATAAATAGCCTGTTCTAGTCTGGGGTAAGGTTACGGAGAAATCAAAACCAGAAGTGCCCTATTTTCGAGACATTAACTGAAGTAACCTTGACAGAGTCATATAGCTACTACGGACCATTTTAGACTCCATCGCATGCGTTGCATAAGATTATGTCTATTGCTACAGACGGTGGTGTGTGTGTCCGTATACCAGTGTGTCTGTCTGCGGCGCACGAAAATTGGCATACCCCAACTTCATGCTGTGCGCTGGCATTCTACGACGGATGGGAGATCGCAACATGGATGCGCGCGTTAACATCGCCGATGACCCGTCTACGTCTCATAAAAATTCGGTGAACTTTGGTCCATCAGTAAGTTAGTAACCCCTGAGTATCACTGGCTCGTTTGCGCCGGGAGGGCTCATGCTGAGCTTTGCCGCGCATCTAGTTTACATTGCGGTGCAAATCGACGGCGAATTATTGTTGATGTGTGTATGTAGGCCGAGGACGTCGGAGGCGAGAGCAAAATCTCGAGCGCACAATGTGGACTACATACGTACGACGACGGTTGGTTCTGTCGCTAACGACTGCAGCGGCCACCAAGATGTGGTGAGACGAGAGACGTGTGATGATAGTAAGATTAACACGGACTCGACCGGGCAGCAGCGTCAGAAACCGACCACAAAACGACGCCTTGCTAGCTTCAGGTAACGACGTATAGGCCTACCTGCTGCAGTCTATATCTATTAATTTATTAATTTGCTCTAGTGTACCCTGTAGCGCTGGCGGAGCTTACAACGGAGACGGAGCTTCTCCGGTAGGTCTATACAGGGTCATGTAATTTGTTACAGTGGGCGGTTGGCTTGTAGCGGTTGGCGGTTTAGCCCAGCATAGCGGTGACGGCGTTGGGCGTATCAATTACGAAGTTACTTTTACGTTGAGCCCGGTTAATATATACTGGAATGGGTGACCATCTTTGGGCGGGATACCACTTCGGTGTGTAACCAGCAACCCAGGCCAATTTAGTCTGGCCATCCCTCCGTGGGTAGGCGTAGTGAGTACTGGTGATGGTTCGGCTACCGTTAGGGAAGAAACAGCGAGTTCTGCGTAACAGTAGGCCCTTTACCAGGACAGCTGGCATACTGATCTTCGGTCGTATATGCTGGCTTAGTTTGGTCTAACAGCCTTCGCTGGCTCAAAGCGCCACAAAAGGGGATGAGCTCCCTCGCAACGGATCACAGCAGTTCACGCGAAATCTTCTTTTTTTCTGCTTGCAGCAGCAGCGGCGTAGGTTATTAATCGTGTTGTATGCCAACTCCAGGTCAACTCAGCCTTTACCCTTCGGGGTTGATAGATGAGTAGTAAGCTGCAATTGGATGTCTGCTACCTCAGTTAGGGGTCGCGCCATCTGGTGAGCGCTTACGAAAGAAAGGCAGGCATGGTGTAATTTGCAGGTGTGGTCCATGTCTGAGCGCTTTGAGGTATACATAGTATAATCGGCTTACTAGATGGAAAGTACTGTGAGAGAGTACAACTCCCCGCGAAAGCTGATTAGATCTCCCGGCACACGAGTACGGCCAACTCGACAAATGCTTGCGGTCAACTCGACACACGTGGTATAAAACAAAATAGTCTTAAACTAGTCCCAACCTAACCCTGAAGCCTATATTAAGTTTTAAAAGTTTAAAAAATATATAAAGAAATTATTTTAAAATATAACTGTGGACCTAGAGTTCAACCCAGGCAGCAAAATTCATACCAGCATTCTTGTCCCGTCGTCTTACCAACTAGGCTAGTGCCGCTGCTCGAAATCGTTGCTATTTCTAGGCGTTTTATGCTAGTGAACCATCAGAATTCGACCGTTACTTCCACATCCCTCTAGCGATCGTAACAAAACACGAACTTGGTCTTCCCTTTCCCCCTAGGAACCTTCCCGTAAAATTTGGTACAAATCCGTCCACAGTCTTTTTAGTTATCGTGGTCACAGACAGACATACACCCACACACACACAGACAGACACACAAACCAACGTCGGTAAAAACATACTCCCTCGCGTTCGCGGGGAGAATAAATGGCGCCAAATACTTTCCTTTTGCATGTAGAGGTCACAGCATAATGTGCCTATTATCTATAGGCTAACGCCGGGTCCAGGGTATGTGTGTGCCTAAATCGACAATTTTACGTGGCAGAATGGAAGGAGAGCTCTTTAGCGCGCGACATCTTTGCAGTTGCAGCGAGTGGTCTATTAGGGTGAATACACAGAGCAGTGTTTGCCGCTAGAGGGTGCTACATCTGCTGCTGCAATTCCGACCGCAAGACAAAGCAGTTGCTTGCGGCGACTTGCAGTGCCTGTTATTCGCCGTCTGTTCAGTAATATAACTAACTACTCGGTCACCTGGAGGGCTCAATATTCCCGCAAAAAATATTATAATACGTCAGCGTTCATAGCTCACGTTGTTTTCAGCACTGACGTCCGCAGCATGAGAGTTCGGTGATTTTACCACTGACTGTCTTTTCACTCTGTTAAATATTTTATTCACGACATCGCAAAATTTTCGTGGCAGCATATACTGGGCCTATTTACATTTACTACATACATGTTGCACGCTGTGTTATTAATTTTGTGAAGTAGGCCTAAACGCAGCTAGTCTTTTAAACGGATCCTCCATCCATTTCTGAAAATAGACTCCTACTTTAGTACTGTCTCCATAATACTTACTAAAATTTTCTGCAGATTGTGCAGTTTTGAAAGCCAAACTAAACCCAAAGCTCACTCCGGTGTTTCAGACCGCCGAACGCGACAGGCGACACGTACCGTATATACATAGGCCTACCGTGCGAGGTCATCACCTGACGCAACCTCGCATGGCTATAGATAGCTGGATTCAGCCGTCTGAGACGGTAGGCATAGGTCATATCATCGTATAGTATTTCGGCATGGGTTGACCGCACCGCAAAAATCTCAAATAATATCAACAAACACGGGTCATATAGCCTATACCATGCATGCGCGCCGTAACAGTGAGACAGGGACGCGTCGGCGTAGGTTATTAACGCTTCGTTGAACGGGCCTGCACGCACGGTTTACGTACGTCGAATGCCGACCGAGCACGGCATTAATGCATGGAATTAATATTGTTGCACTAAGTCAAGTATAGGCCAGGCCTGTATGAATGTATTACACCGAAACAGACCCGTGACCCGTAGATCGATCGAAATAGGCCGAGCCTCTGGCATAGGCGTTGGCTTCAGTGGATTCATTAGTTTTAAGCCAGTGCAGAGATTTCACAACAGCTCTATTTATTATGCAACATTCTTTTTGATGAAGTTGAAAATGGAAATCGAGGGGCTCATGGGTCGAGGGTCGGTATGAAATCCTATCCTGAACTCAAGCAGAATGGAATGCAATGATCCCATCACGTGTAGGCTAAACGTAGGCCTATTGTACAGGCTACACACAGTTATAGCACAAAACGACTGAATGTGAAAATGTATTAGTAACACATAACAAGTGTGACTGTGTGAAGTGTCCAATCAAAAGTAATTTGGAAAAGGCCGCATCGCCGTCTTGTCACCCCTCGGAGCGGCGAATACATTTGTCCACCGCGTGCGCTGGGCAGGCACATTCACCTGCGGCGGCAGGCGAACAATGCACAATGCACTTATGGGTATAGGTACGTTTGCGCCTCTGATTCCGATTTTTTTGCTTGGACTAATCGGCGCGTTATAAATTCGTTTTGTATTTTCTGTATTTGTATTATAATAATGGTCGGCATATAATCCTTATATCCCGTCAAAAGTGCAGCTTCCCGTGGGGGTTTTGGATCCGTATGTAAAATGTGGTTCCTTGGGCTCACACGACTCTGCCCAGACCCAAACGGCATCTCGATCGGTTCAGCCGTTATTGCACAGCTCACTCGTGTGTCCAACATAGGCGTATACACACAGACACACGTACAGACCGCGCTACGTGCGACATATGTATCAATAGGCCGCAGCTCTGCACTAATCTAATCTAATCTAATCTAAAATAAATTTGTAAAGCGCATAAAATCGCAAGCGAATCGGTAGCGCTGTGATGGCGCTGAAACTGACTAGGTGGTGTATGC
>Ga0209780_1004611_pt1 | contig 10657 bp, 4 predicted proteins | sample WorMetexBAHAMAS2_FD_187384 | JGI IMG/M metagenome (GOLD analysis project Ga0209780, IMG submission 187384) | Marine gutless worms symbiont microbial communities from Max Planck institute for Marine Microbiology, Germany - Inanidrilus exumae... | ecosystem: Host-associated > Annelida > Digestive... | reverse complement strand
AAATTTAACAGTAGGCCTAATATTTTTTTATAATACTACTGAGTATTGGAGTGGAGTCAGACTTCGTGTCATTATACATCTGACGTAATTCAGCAACACTAAGACGAAAAGATATAGGCCTAGCGACAGCATCAATTAACCGGCGACAGCCTTCAAAGTGGACAGGAGACGATGCTTAATCAAACATCCACCGCCGACCGACCCACACCGGGCAATTATTGGCAGTGGTACGTCCGGCCGCTTCAGTTGAATACATCCGCCTGCCTTGTAATGTGTGACACTAATTACCCCGCCGGGCGGCGCCTATCGATCGCTCTTTGTTGGTGACGCCGAGTGCGTGGCCTATTATATACGGACAACGCGCCTTAGTGGAGTAGTGCGAAATATCGAATTGTTTCAGAGGGAATTATAGCGATATACGATACGATGCGATACGCCGTCAATATCGCGATATTCGATACGATACGATGTATCGTGCCATCACTACTGTTTTGCACAATCTGCTAAATATTCAGTGATGCTACACTAATGTTCAGTGACCCTATTTACATGTACTCGCCAAGGTTAGACCATTGTTTTTTGCATCTTTGAAAAAATTGGGGAGCCCCCAAAAATGCAACAAACATCCACAACAATTTCGGTGAAAATCACTGGTGCTGAGATTAGAGTTCTGAAGACAAAATCAGACTTGGTAAAGCTTGTCATCATTCTAAGAATGGGCAACCAACATGTTCCACGGTATTTTCAGTTAAATAACAGTTTAACAAATAATAACTAGATCTTGCCTCAGCTGGTGGTGGACCTTCAACAGTCATAGACACAAGATTCTCCCCACGCAGCAAAACAAGACCCAGAGCTCGTTTTTCTTCTCTTTCAGCAGTTTTGCTCTTTGGTTTCACTCGTCGAAATTCATCACAATCTCCGAGAATGACGTTCATGTGCTTGTCAAATGCCTTGAAAGTTCCTACAATACAAGTTGCCATTTACCTGAAACCAATGTAGAAATATTTGGCAATACAATATTCACCAAACCTATCATAATGAACATCTAGTTTGAGTGATCATTAACACAAGCACATCACTCAACTGTTCAGCCTCACACCACAAAACTGAATATAACAAAATCGAAGTTGTCAAATCAAAAACAAATTCAACCTACCAATAAAAGTTCTGCCATCCTGAAGTGTGCATCGCATTCGGTAGTTGATGTGTTGCAGTAATTTTGAACTTTTGCCTGCCATCTATAACAGCACATAACCATATCTATATGCATCATACCTTCAGAAGCATAATTAGAGCAACAGTGAAGCTCCCTTAAAAATAATAACTGTTCTATATATGTACACAGTGTTTTTTTCAGAAAAAAAACATCCACTCTTATTATTGGCTATAAGCTGAGGAATAGTTGTCTGATTTTAATAATTTTTGGCACCAAAATTCCTCAAATGTACTTGCGGAAGTACCGGTACTACGATTATGCGACTTTTAAAGAAGTGCCGGTATGCCGTACCAGTGTTCTGGGCGTTAAGTAAATAATTTAAAATTACCGCATCACATCTCAAACTTGGATAGCTCTAAATAGGACAGTGTTCACGCCGTCTGCTGCCGGTTTTGGCATACGCCAGTTCCGTCCCCTCTAAATCTGCTCCTCGGCGTCAGCGAGTAAAACAATACAGGCTCATTAGATGGGCCAGTAATAAAGGCTGGAATAGTCAGGTAATTAAAATTACGTTTTTGAGGCCCAGTGTAGCAATACCAAAAATGCTCCGAAGTGTCTATACACACGGCCGGCCATGTGATGTTCCACTACCGTTTAACTATACACACGGCCCAAAAATAATCAAACACACTATTGTTTTTTTCTTTCTGTTATGCCCCAAAAAGACCTAGCCCCTTCTCTTAAATATCCCCACAAAAAATCCCTCTTTCAATGATAAAGTATAAACTATCGAATTCTTGTCACCCTTGTGTACAATCCAATAGATTTATTATATACACAACGTTGTGCAAATGCAACTAATATCTTATATACACAACACTTATTACTAAAAATTCGTAACTCTAAAATTTCGTCTTTCTGTTATGCCCACAAAAGACCTAGCCCCTTTTTCTTAAATATCCCCACAAAAAACCCTCTTTTCAACAATAAAGTATGAACTTACTATCGAATTCTTGTCAGCAAACGGGTAAAAATTCAGAAAACGGAAAAAAACAGGCTACCGCGCCTCCGCAAAAATTTCTTTCATTATTGCGATACAACCTTTTCATTGGTGTCGACAAAATGCACGTAAAAAATATCACCTTTACTGTGTCAGTTAGGGTTAGTGCTACGGTTAGGGTCAGTTTAGTTTTATTTGTTAGCAGTAACACTTTTGGTGCGTCGAGTGTCGCCATCTGCCGACGTTGTGTATATAAGATATTAGTTGCATTTGCACAACGTTGTGTACCGGTATATAATAAATCTGTTGCGTTTTACACAAGGTTGTGTATATAATATCGGGATTTGGCTATACACACGGCCGGCCGTGTGTTTAGCATAATTTTTCCTTTTTAACTATACAAACTATACACACGGCCGGCCGTACGCGGCCGGCCGTGTATATAGCATCGTTCAAAATGCTCATTATTGTTCATAGACTTTGTCTACGCATCCGGACCCTTCGAACAAAAGATTACGCCATAAACGCGGAGATAAATATGAACACAATTATAACAACCTGCCGATACTAACACCTCGTCCACCAAACAGCAAAATTGATAAATTACACAATAATTCGGTACAAATTCGTATTCCTCATGTGCGCACAACGTAGAATAAATAAATGACTGGTTGTAGTAAAATCCGAAATGTCGAAAATCGCACGCAGCAATAAACCCAGTCCCCTCCCCCAAACTGCGAAAGACCGGAACGTCATCGACTCATCGTTATCAATCCCAAATATGAAATATCAATAACTCTCGGACTAAAACTAAAACGTACTTTCTGTTGTTTATACGACATGCTTGTTTGTAAAGTTTGCAGTCATGACCTCTCAATCCCGTAGAAGACATAAATATTGCTGTCCGGATCGATTTTGTAATATTTTAGAAACTTGTATATCATCCCCTAATTCTGCGGTGGCCCAGTGCCACGCAGTTGTTTTATGTTCGTTTTTGCGATTTTTATTTCTGTCTGAGAGTTTTTATTTTGTTTTTGCACATTTTTATTTTCGTCATTTCGAAATGTTTTTTTCTGTTTCATAGTGGGTTAACGATATTTACTAAGTGCGAAATTTATAAACGATTTTTTGCGTGATACTGGACCGTGGACGTGGGAAGGGAGCCTAGTAACAGCGGTAGCACGAATGGGAGCATACAATTAAAGTGACGGAGACATGAACTAGTATGTTCGCAAATATCGTGGAAGAATGACGTTGACAGACGTTCACGTTTGTTTTCCACTAAGTGAAGATAACTGATAACTGTCGTTTAAACGGTTACAAAATCAATCGATAACTAAGCGAAAACTGTTGAAAATGGCGGCCATGACAAAATTTTAAATTAGGCTATGCCTTTCGGGTACGAATTGACTAGGATAGATACGAGTTGACCTGAGTGCGACAGTGCGACTTGGACCAGAAACCGGATCGGACTTAACTATGACGGTCGGTACCAGAAAATATATATTTGAAATGATGTGTAGTTAAAATATTCGTTAGCTACGTTTGTTCATGCGTTCGTCACAAGCCAAGTTAATTGACTATTGCCACAGTCCCGTGTACTGATATGAAGACGATTGGTAACCAAAGCTGCTATCAGTGTTGCGACCAGTCATTCTGAATTCACGCAATTTCGACGAGTACCGAGTCACTTCCAGCGAAGTGAGCTAACTAGTGGCTGGACGTCGTCAGCTGGATAATGGATTCGGTTCAGAGTGTCGAGGTGCTTGCATAACATGGCCCGAATACTTGTCTACTTTCTGAAAACCCATCTCCGGCATTCCTGGCGCGCTACATTACGTCTATTTGTGATATTATACAATTAAGGTGGACACTCAGACTCAGTGTGATAAACCGGCGACTGACGACCATCGCCAGTTCATCACACTGAGAGTGAGCGTCCACGTAATTTGACAACAACGTAATTTGACAACACTTGCCACAGTTGCAAAATATTTCTGAGTCCAGAGTTTGGGAAGTTCTAAAGAGAAGCAACCTTATTTTTAGAGATACCCGAATACCCTTCCAACACAAATATGTAGGACAAGCCGAGGGAAGCCTCTATGCCAAAACTGTGCTCAATCTGTTTAGCCATTTAGTCAAAATACCGGCGTGTGACAGACAGACAGACAGACGGATGGACGTATCTAATACCGCACTAGAACAGCGTCACGCGAGTAAAAAGAAGCTGCTGCTCGTGGTGGTGTTGGTAGCATATAGTTCAATGACGACGTCACTTCATCACAAATCGAGAACAAGTCATTAACTCAATTTTAACCGGATTTTACTGCAGCAACATCACACTGTAGAAGACAATAGTTCAACTGAATGCCACCTGCTGCCACGACAGAACTGCATCAAGACAGTTAATAATATTAAAGGAGCGAGTGTTTAGTGGCAGTATGCAACACACCACAACAAACACTGATGTAAACATAACAGCTGAACATCCTGTACACATCACTTATTAAATCAGCAATATATACATAAAGAGCAGAAATTGGTTAACACTGTGGCAATCTACTGTAAACAATATGCAGTCAGCACAGCGATGTAAATGACTGGCACATCATGGCAGTCTTCTGAGACGTCATTGCATTTAGCAGTCACAGTGACACATGATTCTGGATATGTAACATCACAATATAACGATTCAGTATTGTTGACAACAAACGCTGTAAAAGCCTACCCTTCATTTCATCACACTAATATCATTATCTCAACATTTACCTGCACTATTTACACTACGCTCAAGTGCAAACAATTTGTTAAATACGGCTTACTGTCAACTAATGTGAAAATGTTGCTACTTCATGATTTTAAAAAATGCTGTAAATTATGATAATTATCCCATATGTTATTACCAGTGCTATGACTGGTTAGCGTTTAACGGCGCTTTCAACACAATTTAGGTCATATTGCACCTTTAAGGTAGAACTATATTATAAATAGGCCTATTAGATTTAATATGTATTAATTCTGCGGGTAAGATAAATGAAAAAATATAACAATAACAGTAGATGTAGACTAAATAAATAAATTGTAATTAGGTATATTATTTAATTGAAAAAGTATAATTTGTGTAAGATTTCATGTTAGAAATTATAGTTGATCATATAAGTTGATTTCAAAAATAAAATTTTAGTATATTTTGACCAGTGCAATGACAAGTAATGATGTGATAATACAGCTTATTATTTCTGCAGACAAAAGTTATTAGACCCATTTATATTAACTTATGCAATGAAAAAAATTAACATAATGAAGATCATCCGTTATCCAGAATAGTCTGTGAACACTGCTGGCCTTCACTGCAGTACATATATGAGAGCTGAGCTGTTGGCGGTCAAACGTTAGCTGCGGCTAACAGCTGTGACTTTGTGATGGGAATGTGTGACGCTGGCATGTGCTTGTAAAACGGCGAGGCAGATCCAATGAAAAACATGTGGTTCTCATTGTAACTGAATCTGAACACAAACAGCAGCAACACAGCATAGCTGTCACATGTCGTGCACATCTCGGCTACATTTTCCTGATGCCCAAAAGTGGGAACCAACCTAATTCACAATTGGTTTTGAAAATATGCCAAATTTCACCGAAAATTCACAGCGAGTTTGAGAAATTCGCAGAAATTTCACAGGCCACAATGGACCGCATTTCAAGATGTTATATAACCATTAACTAATAAAATGCTTTATAGTTCTCATGCATAGAGTTGTCAGTTACCAATGAATATACAGTATGAAGTCAGAATGCTGTATGGCATGTGTTCAATTTTTGAGTTTTCACAATCTTTATAGAAACATATTAAAAAAGAGTCCAAAAACCTTAAAAATGAAACTAAATGTCCAACTGATACCTAATACAACAGATGCACTTACTACATTAATTTTCCATTTTCCAATTATTAAGTGCATTATGTTAACAGTTCCATGACATCAGCTAAAACATCACAAACTACCACCAGACTGCTGTTTAACTGTTAAGGGCAAAGAAAAAATTAATGTCATTGCTAAACCTCTGCAAAATGTTTAGTGCTGAAACCACTGGTAATGCAACAGGATGCACAAAAAAATTATGTTCTGAAAATGTTCACCTAAGAATGCCGTTGTGCAAACCCTTGGCACGGTATCCGACTGCATAGAAGAGTTTAAAACATCGGCAGAGCAGTACAAGAATGTTCTGATCAGCAATATTTTCTTGCTCAAAATATATTGCATAAACTTCGCTGCAAACAAGAAATACAGAACACAAAACTGATAATTTAGCAATAAATAACGGAATGCAAGTCATTTCTGTACTGATGAGATAAATGTAACTCCAAAAGAACATATAATTTTCATTTTCTTTTAACTGACTTTCTTCACACCAACTGCAGCATCTGCTTCAGCTGATACTAGATGGTGACTTGGACTAGTGACACACATCCTTGGTATACAACCAATCATCCACAACAACACAGCCTCCTACCCTCAGCAGGATCGTGAAATGAGTACCAGCCAAAATGTGACAACATTATGCAGCTCAGAAGTGAAGCAGGTATGGCTCATTTCATTTGTGAATTAAACATATGGTTGGCATATGACACACACTGTGGTTTCTTGTTAACATCGGTCAGATTCAGAACTCCCTTGCTCGTACTGTCGTTAAAGGGCTCCTAAGTCCTGTCACATCACTCCCATTCTACGCTCTCTGCACTGGATAAAAAATCCCTGAATGCACGAAATACAAGCTCCTCTCACTTACCTACAAAGTTCTCACAATCACCTAATCTACATACCTTCATAACCTCATCTCTATTCAACCTTCTCACAACATTCGCTCATCTGTTGTTACCCTTGCTTGGCCACCTATATCATGTTCACTAAAATAACTAAGTGATTGCTCCTACGCTATGCTTCACCTAGTCTCTGCAATCAACTCCTATCTGTCTTCGTCAACCTCATTCTGGCACCAGTTTCTGTATTTCTGACTCACCTATTCCTTCATCTATTATTTCTTCCTCTTTTGATTATCATTCACCACTCTGCTCATCTATAACTCCCTCTCTCTTTCACTTCCGGCTTAAAACCTGCCTGTTTCACAAATCCTAACTTTGTAGTTTCACTTCTTCTTCTGGACTCCCCACACGGACTATCACCCAGACTGTTTCTACTGAGCTATTCGGTTTTTAGGCCGCCCGACGTACGTGAGTAGTTGAGCTGCCTTAGTTTTTGCTGCTGTCCTTTTTTTGCGTAAACTTTAAAAACCCACCTCTAATCTCCGAGACGACCAAGAAGAGCATCACAAAAGTTACACCACATGTTAGGGCCTAGGTCGAATTCGACAATGCACCGCGAGAATTTCGCCCAACCCTCCCCTAATTTTTGGAGGGGTCAAAAACCTCAAAATTTGGATTCGATTTTTACTCGATTTTTTAACATTTTTGTCCGTAGTTTCGAAACGAAGCAATATTTCATAAATCCATTTAATAGCGTGTAAGAATGATGATGGGTCTATGTTCACGAAAAATTTGGTAGAGTTCCTACCACCCCTCTCCGAGATCCGTGGTGGAGTTGTGGCCAACTCTGGGGGAAAAATCAGTAAAATCGCAATAACTCAGCCGCGCATCGCTCGACTCCGTTGAAACTTGGCATGCTGATGCATCGTGGGACTGTGGAGGTCGTGCAATGGTCAAAATCCACTTCCGGTAAAATCCAGCGAGGCTGCACGTCGGGCGAACTCACGCTGGGCTTTGCCACGTATCTAGTGTTTTTCAGTTTTTGCTTATTTTTTGCTTATTTTTTTGGTTCCATGCACTAGATTAAGCTGGCCATCAGCTTTTGAGTGCACGTAAATACACCGTCTCGTATCATATTGTATACCTGAGCACTTTACAGAAGAGTATCACACACTTCATAACAAGACAATCATAGACATCAGCCTTCGCCCATGCTGTGCAATCGCACCGGCCCTTCAACTTCGGTATATTTGCAGATGGACCACTATAATTCTCGGTGGCTGAATTCTCCCTGAACTCTATATACTTCCTTAACTAAGTACCATTAACACCAAATTAACTTTGCTTTCCTACGTCCATGCATCATGGTATATTTGCTTCACTGCCAATGTTCACTGTTACCACAGTTACAATAGCTACATAGTAGCAATAGTTACATTTCGCTAATTCTTCCCATTAATCGTCCAATTTCTCCGTTCCTCTTTCACTTAGGTTTGTGAGTAATTTCAAAATAGTTAGTTAAAATTATGCCCTTTAAAATTAGGAAATTGAATTCTGTCTGACTTTACGGTAAGTAAGTAAACTTAAGCGAAATGGGTCATTCCTAGCAAAATTCATACCACTATACAGACCATTATAGAAAAAACATGATGTCATCCACAAAACCGGAAGTACATAACCTATCTCAACGACGCCGGAGGAGGACTGAGCCGTAGGCAACATCCACAAAAATTGGTAACGATCGTGTCTGTGGTTCCAGAGACATCATCGCAGACAGACAGACAGACAGACACAGTGGCATAACTACAAATTCAGGGCCCCATGCAAAGGCTGTAAAACATGGTCATAGGACCCCTCTCCCAGCGATCATACTTCACGAAAGTCAAAATTTAATAGAGCCAAAATTGCACACAGGTAGATTATGTCATGAAAAAATGGGGGAGGGGGTTGACACAAGGGCCTCCCTGCGTTGCAGGATCTGCAGGGGCAGTCGTTTCACCACTGGACAGACATACTCATACACAGGTGTACTCATCACAATACTTCACAACCACTCCCATGGGCAAAGTAAATATATAGGCTTTACATGACTATTATCTAGCAATACTATTTGCCAGTTGCCATCAGCAAGGGCAATGCTCCAACAAATCCTGCAGTTGTTAACTGGGGGTGCTGTCTAACACATGTTGTCCTATATAATGGCTGTAAAATGGTAGTAGTATGTTTCTTTATATATACAACATAACTAGAGCCACACATACTTTTTGCTAGGAGGAATATCAAAGCCAAGAGACTTGCTACGAAAGCATTCCGCAGCTTTATTCGATGGCAACGTCTTACTGCTGGCGATGAGCTTGTTTAAAGACGCGTCATACTTGTCAGCTGATATCTCTTGAATGTTGACCAAACTGGTCACCGTTCCACTTCACATAAAAAACATTAACACAAGCACACGTTTATCTAAACTGACAAGTCCACATATCAATAGTATTCAGCCGAGCCTATCTTACATTCAACAAGAATTCAGACGTAAATGTGTGCTGGCCGCACCATGTGCTGCCCCCTGGTGAGTCACACTGCGTATGTACCACGTGCCCTATTAACGTTGGAAAAAAAGATCGGACAGACAGACGGACGGATGCCAGAAGATGCATCATGCTTACTGCTAGATACGGCCAGCATAATCAGGTAAACTTCATATTGTAACTTCTACAGTCACTTACACGGAACTACAGCGGACTGCACGACTAAGCCACCTAGGTATTGCATAAATGCCTTTAGATTATGATACCTAGTAGCGATACCCTTAGTATTACCATTATCATTACCACTGCCACTTTCACTTTCTGTTTAACTGGCCTGCTTTTCCACAGTTACTCCAGGTTAGGCCAGGTTTTTCAAAAGGAAAAACCTTTGTAATTCTGTAGTACGTACTTACAGGCCAGAAATCCTTCATGTCACTTAACCAACAGCTTCAAATCACCAAAGAGAAAGCCTAATTATTACATACAATGATACGATGTGCAGAAATTTTAAACATTCACATTAACACTGTCATCTTACGTTATTTCAGTCTTACCCAACAAGACAAAACATTATATTTCTCATCAGTCAAACTGCACAACACCACTGACCTTGACGTCACACGCGGCGCATTGAAATACGCTCTGATGAAGTCCACATTCTCAGTGAGACCCATGAACTGCCGCCGGCTGACCCGCGACACATCCGGTATGATCATTTCATAAATGTTCAGTTGACCCTCAAACCAACCATACCACGACCTGCATCAGGCACAAGATATATATCAACAATAAATCTGCAAGGCTTCTTTACATTAAAATTCGTTAATTTATCAGTTTAAAATCCTAGAAGACTGTTGAAAAATGGCAGTCTAGAAATGCATCACTACAATCAGTGGGCTATATCATTCTGTTTACCTCGTAAAACAACTCTAAAAATATTATACATGTGATTTTTTACTGCAGCTGTCAGTTACCTAAACTGTAAGTTATTAGTGTAGAAAACTGTTAATTTAATGCAATTAAGCGCTCGATAACATATGAATATTGTAACGTTTTCGGGGGTGGTTCTAGGTTGGTGGTTCGGTATAGATATTTGTCACGTTTGGCGGTAGTGTTTATGTTGTTGAGCGCCACCGAGTTTTTGATGCCTAGAACTAGGAAACTAGGGTGCATGAGTTCGACCAGCCCTGTGTGGCACTGGTTTTTATGTGTGG
>Ga0209780_1004610_pt1 | contig 10659 bp, 7 predicted proteins | sample WorMetexBAHAMAS2_FD_187384 | JGI IMG/M metagenome (GOLD analysis project Ga0209780, IMG submission 187384) | Marine gutless worms symbiont microbial communities from Max Planck institute for Marine Microbiology, Germany - Inanidrilus exumae... | ecosystem: Host-associated > Annelida > Digestive... | reverse complement strand
CCATAGACCGATTGCGGGCGACGTCCCCATCTACCTGGAATTGGCGTTCAAAGTAACGCACCCCTTCAGAAAACGCCGATTTCGAAAGCTTTCGTTTTTAAAATAGTGCTTCAGCCGTGACAAGTAGCACAGACACTTTCTGCGACAGAAATTTAGTCCAAAGAGCTTTCGATTGGTACGAAAATCGGTGACCTTAAATGACCCCAAACGGCGAAATGGCCTTTATTTTGCGTTAACCTGCCGAATTTGGCAGTCATGTCAAGCTTTATCATTGGTCTTGGTCTCGGCGCTTTCTGATCTTGGTCTTGGTCTTTGTCTTGACCTGTATGGTCTTGTTTAACAATGTATTGTCATGCATTATGCTTTTGGTCACAAAACTGCATAAGAATTTGAGCCATCATAAAAGCACCACAGCATGATATGCGATACGTTACGTTATATGCAATTACAGATATTAAATGGTCTTTGGCATATTAAGGTTAAGTCTCTTCTGACACGCTCCATCATGTTATGTGAGCAGTATTCTATGTCAGTGGAGCAGTACCGAAAGCAATAAATAAGTAAACAAATAAAGTTAATGGGCGCTTAGAACTGCACTATTAGCGAACGTGAACTCACGTTCACGTTGGCTATATGTTATCGCCATTCCGTCTGTCTGTCTGTCTGCCTGTCTGTCGTCTGTAACGTTGGTGCACCCTACTCAGCCGATTGAAATTTTTGGCAATTTTTCTTCGCTGTTTGGTACCTTGGCCATCCATTAACATCCACGGAAAATTTTACGGAGATCGTCCCAGTGGAACCCATCGGTCGGGGGGTTTAAACGCAAGAGGGTAGACAAATATAGCGATTTTTAGCGAAAGTGAATTCATGTTCAGGTTCGCTATATGCTATCGCCGTTCCGTCTGTCTGTCTGTCATCTGTCTGTGACGTTGGTGCACCCTACTGAGCCGGTTGAAATTTTCGGCAATTTTTCTTCGCCGTCTGGTACCTTGGCCATCCATTGACATTCATTGAAAATTTTACGGAGGTCGTCCCAGGGGAACCCCTCCGTCGGGGGATTCAAACGCAAGAGGGGTAGTGAAATATAGCGATTTTGACATTTGGAATGCTATAACTTCAAAACGGTGCAAGATAGGAGGTAAGTTAGTATTAATCACTAATAGGAAGTCGTATATGGGCTGTCGATTGGTTCCAAAATTGGTGACCTTGAATGACCTTGAACGGCAAAATGGCCCTTATTTTGCCTTATTTTACCGAATTTGGAAATTTCAGACGCATATTGCGTAAAAGTGGTTGACAAAGCCATAACTATGGACAATTTACGATTACCATGTCTAGTGGTAAATGTCTGCAGTGGGACCGCGCGACGCCCACACATAAATATTCTATAACTGCAAGGTGGAAATTCTGTAGCAGATTCATAAATTCAAGACTTAATACGCAGTATTTGTCTAGCTCTAGCTATCGTCTAATTTGTTAACTCTTTTGCTTTGCTACCACCGGCTACTAGTCGACCTTTAGGCTCCACATCATTGGAGACTGAAGTCGACAAGATGCGCAGTAATAGGCGAGGCTTAACTTCTTATTCTACTTAGGTGTTTTGTGGTCTTCGCACTCGCCAGACGGCGCTGTCGTAAATATCTTACCGATTAAATTCTTTATTGTAGCATGTGGTTTTGTGCGATTTCATACTTTTATAATTGTGAATACCTATATCGACATTAGTCGCAAAATGAACTACAACAGAAATCTACAATTTGGACAATGGGAAAATATAATAAGCACATATCAATAAATTTTAACGAATGTCACGTTAGCCGTGTTAGGTAAGTATGACGGCATGATTTACTAGCACACGGGTTCAAACCCGCAGGTGCCGAGTATTTTTTACTTTATATTTTTTATTGAAATTTCGAAGGCTATATCTCGCAAACAGTGCAAGATAGCAGGTAAGTTAGTATTAATCAGTGATAGGAAGTCATATACCGGTATGAGCTTTCGATTGGTACCAAAATCGGTGACCTTGAACGGCGAAATGGCTTTATTTTGTGTTATTTTGACGAATTTGGTAGTTTCCAGGCGCATTGCATAAAGGTGGTTGACAAAGCCATAACTATGGACAATTTACGATTACTATGTCTAGTAAAAATGTCTGCAGAGGGACCGCACGACGCCAACGGTATAAATATTCTATAACTACAAGGTGCAAATTCTGTAGCAGATTCATACATTCAATGCGAAGTACTTGACTAACTGTCGTCTACTTTGTTAAAAGAAATAGGTTCTCTTTTTGGTATTTTGAAGCACGTGTGCGATATCGTCGTAAAAAAAGTTCACATTCGCTATCTCATCTCCTGATGAGTTCTTGTTTAAAGTAGCCTCCCAACAGCAACTCATATAGTAACCACCAACAAATGCCGCAGATTCACCTGCAACTTACGACATTATACAAATTTGTTTTTGATTGAATTATATTCCACCATTCTTCCTGATGCCTTACTAACTGCACTGAAGCACCGAAAGCCAAAAAAAAACAATTCTATAAGAACGGTATGCATTGTTCAGATTGTGGAATAAAATATATACAATAAAAACGTTGAGAAAGAGCAGTTATCAACAGCTGTTACTCCTTACTTTTCTCGGTCGGCAAACTTCAGCGAGAACTGGATGAGCTCGGTTGCTGAGTGACTCTTTCAAGTCCTTCTGCTTACTTGCCGACTGAATTACGTCAAGTAACGGTAAAATCAGCGACTGCACACACAGTATATAGCATCAGAGTTTCCATGAGCCCATCAACAGTACCGAGTGATCGACTGATTAAAATTTTACATCCAACTCGACACAAGAAAGCTCATTTCACAGATGTTCTTCACACAGCCAATCGCTTAGTAATGTAGTGAAGAAACTAAATCTAACGAAAGCAGACATGCATCAATTAACTGAAAGATATTATAACACAAAATAAACACAAAAACTATAGCCAGCTTTAGTTGCCTTATGGTGTCTTATCTGGAAATGGCATTAGTCTCATAGCCATCAGGCATACACAGCGCATATCAGCAGGAAATTTACATCTAACTGCAAAACAAAGATTAACTGACTGAGTTATGGTTTTACGTCCCACACGACACAAAATAGGTAATTTCAAAGACTTTCTTCCCAGCCAATCTCTTGGCTTAGTACCGAAAAAAACTAAACCCAACACAACAAAAGCAAGCAACACATGAATTAACTTATCTAAGCTAACACAAAACACAAATGCTAAACCTAAACATACATACAGAAACAAAATCTAAACCTAAACTAAACAAGTACCGTCAGTGAAGGGGAATGACGGTTATCTACACATGCCAATCCTAAGTCTACTCTCCGCGAGCCGATTTCTCTGATTTTGGGCTTCTGGCAAAGTTCCCCAAAATGGGAGATTCCAGAAGACCCCTAAACGACCGTGCAAAATTTGACGTGGCTAGCTTTATCCTCGCTGGAAAAATATGTAACCATATAAACAAACAAACAAACAAACAAAAACCGTAACCGATATATCCACACTTTGCCTGTCGGCATGTGTGGATAAAAAGCATCCTACGAATTACAGACAATGTTAAAAACTGGAAATAAGGAATGCAGCAGTAACCAGAAATTACCACAAGCATGTGATCAACCAAAGAGTGATGAGCAAACAGCTCAATTAGTTCCAGACACCTGAAATACAAAGAACAACAAATTTTCTACCATCACAACTCCATGTTCAACAGCAAACGTTTACTAAATGGACACAAATATAACAAACAAAATACCAAACTCTTTACAGACAATTAGAAGGGAAATAACAAACTGCAAAACTGCAAAACTGCAAGGATGTTCCAAATATCAAGCAATAAATTGTAAAATGTAATACTTCAACATGGCACAGTGAAACAAAACCTCATCTTATAGTGCTGAAGTTGAATGACTTTGTCTTTGTCGAGTTTTGTTCCTTTTCTCAAACTTCTGAAAGCGGCTGCCAGCTTCACGTCCAGCTTAAACATCGTCTCATCATCCAAGTCACTGTCCTCCTTCACAATGGCACAGCTCGTTTTGTCAACATAATATCCACCTAGAAGAAGCCAGCACTTACAAAAAGTGCAAAAATCCATGCCAGTAATGTTTTTTTTCTGTGACTCGTGGCCTTGACCTTTGACTCCAAAATAAGTGGTTTCCAGTACACATCATGGAACATTTCTAGGTCACGTTTGGTAATCCTAACTGCATCAGTTTTTGAGAAATTGTGTGGATAAACAGACAGACACACATGCAGACAAACGTCAGTGAAAACCCTACCCCCGCGACTTCTTTCAACGTGGGTAATGATATTGGAGAGTTTAAACCACAACACACCAGTACAGAAAACTCGGCTACAAAACAAAACACTAAGAGGACGACACTCTTGCAAAAATTGTAAGTGGCTAAACCTGCATTCTGATCATAATCAGAGCCAAAACTGACTGTTCCATGTCAGAAAATAATAATGCATAGAATATGGCAAAAAGAATTCTGCCTTCGACAATATCAACTTGAAATCACAAATAACATAATATTTCTGGCAAAAGTTAATGAAATCGATCAATGCCAGCCAAAAAATATCAGTGATCCTTTTTGAGATCGTGCAAATAATCCATAACGTATTCACCTCAGCATCACTATGGGCTGCTGCACTGCCAAGCGCCAGCTTCACTTTCTCACGAACAGCCTCGTCAATTACATCATCATCATCATCATCATCGGCGTCGTCATCATCATCAGCCTCCGAATCTTCACCGTTAGCGTCATTCATCACTTCATCATCCACATTGTCTTCAGCATCAACGACCTCAGTCTCTGCAGTGGTATTTCGTTACAAAAATATGAAATTAACTCCGTGGCTAAACGTTAACATCAGAGCAATACTCTAATTCTTCATATAAACATGTACAGTAAAATTTTTGAGTATTATATGCACAATTTTAACCATTATTAGGCCGCATCGCACGCATTGCATAGATGTGGCCTATTGCTACAGATGTTGCACTTAGTGTGGTCTGGTTAAACAGAAAAAGCACAAATCGTATTTCGTTCACATTTATTAGTGTTCACATTTATTAGTATGTAAATAAAAGTTAATGCACTCCTGCACATTGTGTCGTGTATTAGATATCTGTTATCTTCAAAATAAAGTAGTTTCCAGACACAGAAATTATCTTGCAGCTTATTCTTGTGTGGCATGGCGGGAGAACAGATACAGTATTGGACTAGTGAACTAGAACTTGCAGGTTCAATGCCCGACCATTCCGCTGTCATGCAGCGACCCTAGACTAGTCACTCGCGTACATCTGCCGCTGTTCATCAAGCAGTATACATTGGTACCAGCTACAGGTGATGACATTCTAAAGCTGGGAAGGTAACCGCGGGCCTGGCACAAATCAATGGCTGCCTCTTGCTGGGTTTATGACATCATCACCAATTGGCTGACTGCCCTGGAAACCAGACATCAGCACCAGACTCTACAAAAAGAACTACCAATGTACCTTAAGCTTATTTATTCAGCCGTAGTTTTAAGAAAGGGGTGGTGCAGTGGCACAACAGGTAGAGCGCTGGACGTGCAATCAACAGGTCGTGGGTTCAAATCCTACTCGGGGCAAAGCTGCGTAACAATCTTGGGCAAGTTGTTCACACCTATGTGCCTCTGTCACCTAGCAGTATAACTTGGTATCGGCTGAGGGGCGGTGATGCTTTGCTGCTGCAAAGGTAACTGCAGGCCTGGCGGAAAGTAATGGCAGCCTACTGCCGGGTGGATGACTTATAGCCATCTGCGGGATGACTGCCTGTACACCGGGATCAGCTCCGGGCCCAAAGCTCGTTAACAACTATGGGAAGCCTTTACCCTTTTAGCTTTAAGAAAGTAAATAGTCTGCAGGCTTTATACATATATAATGTAGACAGACTTACCTTCATCATCATCATCATCATCATCGCCATTGTCCTCATCATCACTAAAACTCAGCATATTATCAGCCTCCGCAGTTGGCTTTAGAACCTGAAACACATAACATCGACATTGACCATGTTGCAAAACACGCACACTAAACTATGTCCAAGTATCTGGCCATTAACGATCAAAAACAAATTCCACCGCAGAAGTTTCATAATGGACAGTGCAAAACTGCAAGTCGAAATAAATACATTGTGTTGTGATCACAGTGTGACAAAAGTAAATGAACAAAGGTCTAGATATTTAATAATAACGGGTCACGGTGCAATAAGCAGACACAACCATCCGAATCCAAATAAGCCCAGAACACATGAATGAATAAAATTTAATGAAAAGAACCACACAACAAGGACGGTAAAAGACCACTTACACTTGCTTTAACATAGCCAAACACAGATATACACAGGCGTGCACAGTAAAACATAGGCCTACACAAAGATTCACACAACAATTTACTGAAAAAAACATTTAAAGTTTAAACAAACTAAAATATACACTATTTAGCCAAATCAACACGATCGAACAATCACTTAAACTACACATCAAACGTTATCTGTGGATAACGCCAACTTTGATTGGCATTACTGTGTGTCCAGATACAGAAAACAAAATTCAAAAACGACAACTACTACTCCTTTCTGCTTTTCATGAAACAACAGTCTTTTCCAAAGTTTCTATAGACTGTGCCAGTTGCCCCAAATAACCAGTTGGACATTTGCAGCAGGTTTTTAATAAGCCAAATGCCATTCCCATGACTCAACCAAAGTCATTTGTTGATAAGTACGACTGGTGAAGAAAAAAATGCTCACATCGAGGATAAGCCGCAGGCTGGTAATGGTGAGATGCGGCACGAGATAAACGAATGCCGAGTTGATGACAACACGTGTTAGGTTCTGATCCTGAGACAGAGCGCTCATTAGCAGGTCTACGAGGACGTCTATCCACGCAGGCTCTGTTACAAACATCATCATTGGTCGGTGGCGTGGCACAGTGGTAGAACATCGGTCTGTGACCAGCAAACTTTCCCAGTCCTGTGCTCGACCTGCAGCGGACGGGTGACCACTTATGCGGGTAAACTGAACCGTCCGCTACAAGGTCAGCCAACTAGGCCAACTCAGCCTTTCATCCTTTCAAGGTCGTTAAATGAGTAGTAAGCTGTAATTGGATGTGCGTTACCTTGCATGGGTGGTGCCATCTGGTGACTGCTTACGGGGTAAAGGCAGGATGGTTCATTCCATTCGTGGATAAACGTGTGGGTGGCAGGTAAAACTGTGTGATCCCTCTAACAAGTGTCATTCCTGAGCGCAATAGAGGTGGTTACGACAATGCGCTACAAAAATCGACGTTTACTTACTTACTTACATCATGTCATTATCAATGCCATCGTCAACACTATCATCATCATCGTCATTATCATCATCATCAACCTCAGCATAACTGTTACTTTCACAACTAGAAATGCCTCATTCGAATTTGCACCATCACCTTAGCAACATTTTTAGCTGACTGAAGCATTTCAACAGCAGCTGTTACCCATTTACAGTTTTAAATTCTCGTCTGCTTTTTAAGGTAACTTTTTGACAAAGTCGATCTAATAAAGCCGGTCTCAAATGTCCGTCTGTCTGTACGTACGTACGCAAACGTGCGTACCTACGTACATCCGTCCACAAAACGTTTCTTCGATTTCAATGAAATTTGGCACGTAGGTAGAGGTCAATGAGTGATGTGCGACCGTATGCAGCATGACATTATCCAAGGTCAAGGTCAAGGTCACAAGCCCTTCAAAGTTGAAAATCCGGCCATTTTCAACAGCTATCTCTTCTACCATTTACAATGGGAGCTGGCAAATGACCACAGATTAAACTAAGGCACAATATCTAAATTTGATTGGGCTGGATTTATAGTTTTTGTGTCACGTTACTCTGAACTTGGCAGAAACGGCAGTTGCGAAGGGTTGACTGTCAGTCCCGTATGGGGCTAATTTTTACACTATTTGTCTTCTAAGCCACCTGCGACTACTGAGCCTATAATTTAATAGTTAGTGCTGACTTCCTGCAATGCTTTTACAATTGTTATATTATCGCCTTTGTTATAATTCTTACTAGTGTAAATCTAATCTGGCAAGTATAGTAACTAACATTATAGCTATTTAGTTCATATATGTGGCAGTCGAATGGCTGTTCTGGTGCACTATGCTAATGCAGAGCCAACCTGTTTCTGAATCTTGCGTCTTTTGTGTCGCTTTCTCATAGCAAACCTCCAACTCCTTGACACAACAGAATATGATCATTATCAACAACTTCATTTGAATTTACAGCAAACAGAAAATGCATTTTGCCTTGTACAACAAGCAAAAACAATAATCAAATTCTGGCATTTCTTCAGTGAATTCATGGTGTAAAACCAATGTTAATATGCATATCTAAAGCCAGATACCTTTTAGCCAATAACTACTTTACAAGGAATTTCAAACTATTCATAACTAACTTAGATTGTTCCTTTCAACATGTACTGCACTTCAATAGGTCACAGGGCTACACGAAACAAAATTATGGTTTGTAATGAATTACTTACAACTTGCAAACATTGCACCAAAACTGCTTTAAAATGACTGGTATTGGACTGAAAGTAGAAATCAGTTACGTGTAGGAATTCAGAAGCGACGTCAGGCCTGACAAACAGCTGCAGAACGCCGTGTAGAAACAGCAGTTCAAAGGCAACATGGAAACTGGGCTTTTCCGACTTGCTCACCTGCAAAAATGTAGTGCCTATGTCTTTCTGGCCACATTTCGACATTCACAAGCATAAGCACTAGCTGATAATACACAAGACGAGTATTTAATAACATCAGCAAGGAGTTATTCGAAGACACTCAGTCACATACTGACTGTTTTAGCAAATGCATATTTGCTAGAGTGATCATTGTGAATATTTTTTCCTCTTTTGACCTTGAAGTTTTTTGACCTTTGAACTTGACCTATACAAGGTCAAGGTGAACCATTATTCCAAATAACTATGTCAAAGATTCTTCATTCAAACCTTATCGTCTGAATACATGAAAAACAAAAACATATAATTCCTCCTTAAACTACGCCCTGGACCACTATCAAAACTAGCATCTTATGACACTCCATGTGTTCCATTTTCTAGTTTGCAAGAACATATCGATATATTGTATTCTAATGTATCTTTTATATATCCCATTCTGTAATATTCGTTTTATATTGCATACGTCATATGAATATATGACGTATGCAATATAAAACAAGTAATTTAATTACCATCTCATTTTTAATGTATGCACATTTTAGAATTTTTCGTTGTACCAATCTTGCCTGCAAAAGTTCATAAATTGTCTTTTTTTCGACACACACACAGCAGAGCAATCTCTCTACCTGGTCACTAAAGCAGTCAGTTAATACATAAGCCATAGCAGTCGTTTTCTCAATGTGCACTTTAGCAATACAGTCCTAAGAAAGTAGTATTATTAGCATCAAATTTATCCTTGCCATAAATTCTCACAATAAGCCGAATACCTCCGCATGAGTTTGATTGATAATCGCCATTACACGATTCCACTGCTGCTTGGTCACATCAGAGAATGGAGACACGCATTCAACATTGTGTGGATGACTTAGCAACATCTGAAATATCAAAACATACAGTGACAGCATTCGAGTGATTCACGTTGCAAATGATTAAGAAATGCAGTAATTGCACTGCACTGCATCAAAGCATCAGCTTGTGTGAAACAGGCCTTCTTTCTGCAGTAACACTCCAAGCTGCCATGTGTTAGTCCTCAGTGTTGAGGTTTGACATTTCTTGGAAGATGAAGATAAAAAGACAAGTTTAGGTTTTACGTCCCACCTGACACAAAATAGGCCATTTCGGAGACGTTCTTTGCAGCCAATCTCTTGGCTTAGCGGTAGTACTAAAGAAACTAAATCAAACAAAACAAAAGCAAACATGCATCTGTAACAAAATATACTACAACACAAAAATAAACGCACACAAAAACCAAAGTCAGGTTTGGTCGCTGATTAACACCCCTGGCCTGGAAATGGAATGGGCCTATATTTGAGGAAGTAAATCAATAACTAAACGATACATATAGTGACAAAATTAACAAATGAATGCATTACAGCTCCGGACCAGGGTGCAGTAATACTCCAGGATGTCCATTGAGCCCAGATACTGAAAGAGAAAGTTTGGCAAAAACTAGCGCATACGCTCAAACAACAGTGTCAAGGAGAACAATTAAGACAATAAAACACAAAATTTTCATAATCAGCAAAATGTTCCACATCCTAAAGTATTCCTACAATAATTTTGCAGTAAACTTTACAATACTATTATTGTTACTAAGTTTAATAGCAGCACAGAAATGCACCATAAGACACAAAAACTCACAAAACAAACCAACAGGATAACAGACAAAAAACTGTAATTATAACTGAAGTGTGCAATAACTGGCAACTCCAGATTTAGCAATGCAGAATTTCTGCCGTCATTTATGACTTCATTCGACATATAAAAGAAAACCTTTAACATTAACAGTGAGTGAGTGAGTAGTTTCTTAACGGCACATAAGCACAATTTAGGCCATTTAGTGCCATTACAGGTTAAAAACCAAGAAAGAAAAATTAACAACA
>Ga0209780_1004609_pt1 | contig 10661 bp, 6 predicted proteins | sample WorMetexBAHAMAS2_FD_187384 | JGI IMG/M metagenome (GOLD analysis project Ga0209780, IMG submission 187384) | Marine gutless worms symbiont microbial communities from Max Planck institute for Marine Microbiology, Germany - Inanidrilus exumae... | ecosystem: Host-associated > Annelida > Digestive... | reverse complement strand
GATAAGAAGTTATTTATTATACCATTTTATGTTTTAAGAACCTATTTCTATGTCGTTATGCCTATGTTGTGTAATGTCTCACTCAACACTCCAATAGCCTGTTTCCTTGTTCGTTTCCCTGGTATGACGTCATCACTTGCAATAGCAAACAAGTCACTTTCTTGCGCTTTTTCTAAAATTTCCTAATTCTTTGATGTTCCTTAATATCCAAATAGATTTGCTTATATTAAAGACATACTATGTGCAATTTACTTTAACAATCAAAAAATCATTGCATATCATCTTTAACCCTATATACTTCCTTAACATAAGTCCCATTAATCATGCTAAATTAACTCCACTTTCCTACATCCATGCATCAAAGTATATTTGATTCTCCACAAACGACCACCGTCAACATAGTAACAATGGCTATGGCGACATGCATTTCGGTAATTTTTTTCCATTAACAGTCCAATTTCTCTGTTGCTCTTTTACTTCAGTTTACAAGTGATTTTGAAATAGTGAAAATTATGCCTTTTAATAATACGAAAATTGAATTATGTCCGACTTTACAGTAAATTTAAGTGAAATCGGTTCTTCGTAGTGAAATTCATACCGCTATACGGCCCATTATAAAAAAATTAACCCTGTATGGGACTGACGGTCGACTCTTCACAACTGACGTTTCTGCCAAGTTCAAAGTCACGTGACACAGAAATTAGGATAAGTATCAATAAACCGGCCTATTGTGCCCTAGTTTAAGAATCCATGGTCAGTGGCCAGCTGCCATTGTAAACGGCAGAGGAGATAGCTTTTGAAAGGTTGGATTTCCAACTATGAAGGGCTCATGACCTTGACCTTGGATTGAGTCATACTGCACACCGTCGTGCATCACTCATCGACCTCTACATACATGCCAAATTTCATTTAAATCGAAGAAACTTTTTGTGGACGGATGGACGTACACATGGACGGGCATTTGAAACCGGCTTTATCAGGACGCATCTGTGCCTTGTGCATCAGTATTCTGTGTTTCGTGATTTGGTCAATCCTCCCTCCTGTCCGTCTGCAATTTCTGTTTTCACTAGTATGATCTGCAGGTGGATCTTGCTTGCATGTGAGACAAGATTGTTCTGTACTTTGCACACTGTTTAAGATCACCATTCATGGGAAGTGGGATGAACGTGGAGAACGTCCATTCCGCTGACCACTCACAAGTTTCCCAGACTGCCACACATGGTCTTTCATATATCACAGATTACACTCTACAATACACCATGTTTAGAAAAAAACATCCCCTTCTGTTTTGCAGTGTATCTCAAACATTCCTAAACCAATTCGAACAAGTAGCTCAGCTGTCGCTGACAAACCCGCGCGACGCGCTGCATCACAACAAACGGCAAAATTTTAAAAAAGTCACGTGACCACAACCACGCTCCCTTTGTTAGTGATGTCATCATGTTGTTAGAACTGATATAGCCTACTCTTATACAAAATTTGACAACTTTAGGTTCAGCTGTTCCAGTGATATGATTTGAGCCCCCAAAATTTTGTAATAGTCACATGACCTGACCACGCCCCTATCAGGGACAGTTTGTCGTCCGTAGGCTGTGACTTGCACATTCAACCTTTACATCAAATTTGTAGTCTTTGTGATCACCAATTACGAAGATGCATAAGGCAATGCAAAATGTAGAAACTGAGGTGGTTTAATGTGCTTGGGGGTCACCCCAGGTCATCGACAACATAACCAATCGATAGAGCACATACGACTTCCTATTCAAATTTAATAGAAACTATGAGGCTATCTTGTACCGTTTGAGATATTATCGCTTATGTTCCAAAAATTAAAGCGGTCTTATGACAGTGACCACGCCCCTTTCACGGAAAATTTGTCGTCCGTAGGCTGGGACTTGCTACGATCAACATGCACACCAAATTTGAACTCTCAAGCTTAAGCCGTTCCAGAGATATCTTATGGGGACTAAGAATTTAAAATGGGTCACGTGACGTGGCCACGCCCATTTCAGGGACGGTTAGAAAAAAACCCCCTTTTGTAGGCTGGGACTTGCTATGTTCAACCCATGTATTAAATTTGAAATGTCTACGATTACCTGCAACGAAGAAATGAAAGGCAACGCCAAATGTAAAAATACTTGTTTTGAGCCACACTTTGGGGGACTTAGGGTTAATGCACAGGGTTCATCTATGGCTCGATAGAAAGCGCGTTGTTGACTTCCTATTACTGATAATTGTAGTTTTCACTAGCTCTCACGGCTGCGGCAATATTAAGTGAAATCTGTCTAAATCGGCATTTTCTGACGGGGGTCAGTCACTTTGAGCACAAATTTTGGGTTGATGGGGACGTCGCCCACAATCCATCTATGGAATGTTATATAGAGGAATGATGTAGCTACAACTCTGCTGCTGGAAGTTTTCACATAAAGAAACTTTGCAGCAGACATTTTTTGAAAGACAGAAGTCGAAATTTACTGGAAAAAATAGCAAAATTGCGTTTTGTGACACCGTTTGGGGGACTTAGGGGTAACGTACACGGTTCATCTATGGCTCGTTAGAAAGCACATGGTCGATTTCCTATTAGTGCTAATTGAACCTTTTTCGCCAGCTCACGGTTGAGGCGCTATGAGCGAATATTTGTCAAAATTATGCTGTTTGAAAGGGAGGGGTGGGTCACTTTGAGTGCAAATTTCAGGGGGAAGGGGGCGTCGTCCACCAACAACTTTTGGCGTCAGAAAACTAGAGTCCCTGGGCTATCACGTGGCGTTGTCTGCGTGATCCTACATTTAGCAGTTTTGATTAAAGATCGAACCGGAACAGTTTCTGGTACTGTTCCGGCCCGGGACAACGTCGGTTCGGTCTGGTCTCGGGAACATTTTTTGTTCCGGAGCCGGAACATGCTAAGCATTTTTCTGTTCTTAGTGAAACCGTCGCGACGGTCTCACTTAGTGCACCCCCGCGTTCTCTCGACACATCGCGTCCGCTGTCAACTCGTCAGTGTGCGATTCTAAGAACTGATAAGACAAGGCCAAGCAAATTGAATTATGTGTTTAAACCGAGAATGTGACACACACACAGACAGACACACGCCGCACAGGTAATAAAATTTATCACAGTTGTAGCTCGAAGTTGTATATTAAAGAAACGTGAGACCATTAATGATAACTGCTGAACTGTGAACTTTTGCTCAGTGCAACAATGGAGATAATGTATTAGCACATGACAAACATGCACAGATGTGCAAATTGTGGTAATTCATGTCTGGGACTCAAATGTTTAACTCAGCAATACAGTCCAGCAAGCAACAGTTATCCATAGTTTGTGCTCAAAATATCCGCTTCTTGCTTTCAGACACTCTCTTACAGCAGATGGCAGACTCAATGACAAAGTAGTCCAGCTAGTCTTCTTCATTTACACATTCTTGCAACACCACATCTCGCATACTTTTTCGTACATTCTTTCGTGCATCACACCCCATATTTTGTCAGGAAACATTTTAAGCAAGTCGACAATTTCTATAGTCCATGCTAAATCACATTATCAGAACAAACTATTTGCTGATGTTAGTCACTAATAGTAAATAATATTTAAAACAGCTAAATTATTATCAACTATATGCAATCAACATTATTTCAGCTGTAAATGCGGAAATTTTTGTGCCAACTAGTAAGTTTGACTAGAAAAGGAAAAGGAATGTTTTTCTCTGAACTCACTGTAATTATTATTTTTATAGCATACAGACATTAATTATAATATCTGCTTATTGTATGCATATTATTTATATCCATGTAGGCAAAACACTCAGAGATACAAAGTCAAATACGGACAAAGATCATATTTGTACTGTATGAATTGCGTGTAACAAAGTTACTGTGTTTGCCAGTATTTTTATTCGTTATTAATTTAAATTCTCAACTTTTGCATTCTATAAGCAAGAACAGATAAATATATCAGTATTATGCAAGACACTGTGTAGGCTATTTTACAGTTTCCATGTATTGTAGATACTTTGTTATAGTAATTCACTCCTCAACGGTCAACCTTTCAACAGCCCTTTCAGTCATTTTCTGGGAGAATTTGAGTCAGCTCAGTGTTCTTCCTCCACTTATTCTGTAAGAAAACCTTTGGTGGTAAGTGGCACAGTTTTTATAAGCCACAAGCCCTTCCTGTCACCTGACCAACAGTGTCAAAGCACTAAAGGAAAAACAAAGATCAGTCGACTCGTTCAATAACACTCGTGTTGCAGACACGAAGACGACTGCATTCCTCCGGCTCTGATCGCTTGCACATACCGATCATTCGTCAATCCACAGTCGGCAGTCGCACATTCACAGCTTCCGGCACTGCGGTATGGAACGACCTGCCGGCTCACGTCACCGCTGCGCCGTCACTTGTGGTCTTCAGACAGCGCCTCAAGACTTTTCTGTTCTCGTGATACCCTGACATTGTCACTTAACCTATAAACTATGTATCCCTCTTCGACACCTTAGTGGACCTAGCAATAACTTTGTTATTTAGGGCACTTTAAAAATTTTGATGATGATGAATAAAAAATGAATAACAAAGTATAGACAGTACCTTTGGTTGCACAGTACCAGCTATAACTGGAGGCAATTGTAGCACAGAGCACCAAGTGAATCTGTTAGACCCGTTAACAGCAGATGGTTGTGTCCACTGATTTGCAAACATCCCACAAGCTCTCAACAACTGGTGATTGGCAGCAGCTGGAACAACTGGAATAACTGTTGCAGGTAACGGCAGAACTGAAGGTATCGGCAGAACCGAAGGTGCTACTGTAGCAGTCAGTGGTACAGAAATGTTGCACGTTACAGGTACAGAACGTGCTGCGGAACCAACAGCAGGGACACCGCCAGATGACATACTAGACCGCACTGGCCGACTCCGCCACATAACAATATGAATTTCTGCAGGGTCGATCGTTGGGAATGGAGATTTATATTGGCAAACGGCTGTGGACTTGAGATCGTCATAGGTCATCCATAGGTCATCTGCAACAACATTCACCATTAAGAGATAAAACCAAAACAGTACAACACAACAAACAAAAACCGGAACAGGACATGTTCCTACTAGTAATCTGTCTTGATTTAATCCTACTAACTGATAACATTTTAGTCCATCAAATCCCATTCAGGTTCTACCCATTCGACAGGAGACATGTACTATGATGAGTAGACAAGCAGAGAGCAAACAATGACAACAGGTGTGGTGCAATGTTTGTGTTATACAAACAAACCTGCTACATTATGACACTCAGTGAAAAAGACTAGTCTGAAAGCAGCTGATGAAGAGCTCACTGCTGGCTGCACATTTCTGCAAACAGTTATCAACTTCAGTCAAAACATGTAGACAACAACTGAATGAAGCCGGTGCTCTCTACCCTGTCACCTCGTACAGAACAGAACTTTCAAGTCTACACAGAACTGTCAAGATCTCATTACATGGAACTGTGCACTTTGCTGCTTTATTATGAGGTGAAATTCATCTTCTTCTTCTTCCAGCTGTCACGCAAAGCCAGTCAAATAGAACACTATGGAGTTCATTAGTATCTTCTGAGGCAGAATCTCATCAAAGATGGTAATCATTCCCTACCACCAGAGAATGGTTGAGCCATGGCATTTAATGTGACAACGAAGACACAGTAAGAGTAGCATACACCATGCTGAATCTTCACCACACAATTCACCTTCCTCTTCTTCCAGATTAAACTTGTCTTGCAAAGCCAGTCAAGATGGAGTGGCCATTATAATAAACATGAATGTGCACATTATCGACAACTGCTCAAGTGCTAACTAATTGCCAGTTCATGCACTGCTATGCCCAATAAACAGTCTCTTTTCACTACTGCATACTGAACATATTAGCTCAGAGAAGCCTGCTGCACAGCTTCCTTAAAACAAGAAGAGTAACTGAGTATTCAATCGAAAATTACAGAATGAAAGTGAATATGGCACATATGACAGTCAAGGGTAACAAAGGCTCCATCGTCCACTTTAGCACCACTGGTAGGCTTCTGTCGAAAACTACAAGTGTCTATCAGTGTGTGATGGGCAGAAACAGATATACTGAAAGTCTGCAACAGAATGACATTCTGCATAGCTCTGCTATGCAATAAAAAAACTCTTCACCGATGTAGCAAACATTATCAGTTTATAAACTTTGATAAAAAGATAAGAAGTAACCTCATAATTAACCATGTCACTTAATGTAAGTAATTCAGAGACATACAAATAAAAGACCAAGCGATAAAATTATGCAAAAAACACCCACGAGGCAGAGAACTTCTTGTTTCCAGAGACAACTCTTATGGTGCTTAGTACATGTAGCCATCCTCTAGGACTATTATCTAGTCATTGCCAGTGGGAGCTACAGTAACAGGCTGGACTAACAAGAAGCTCAGCTATCGCCGAGAGACCCGCACGATGCTCTGTACCAGCTGAAATGTTGTGCTACTGTTGTACAAATAACACAAACAGATCGCCTGTTAGCCTAAGGAGGACTTTCAGCAACTAGCACGTTTTAATCCGCTTCCTGCATAGTTTTGTACACACATCGTTCAACTATCCCACAGCGAGCACAGGGTAGCAGTTTACAATCAACCATGTTGATTGTCAGTGTCCAAGTGAAGATTATCCTTATTCATCCAGCTCAACTGGCTCAGTTCTGATCTGGACGTCTTGTAATTTAACAAGCAACACAGAATATGGTTTTGTAATATGTGTATAATAGTAAACGACATTATCCAGATCCGTATTATCAATAACAGCTAACCCTAAGGTCCAAAACTAAAACCAGACGTCTAGTTATTCACACAGCTTGCCAACACGTGGCATTAGGCTCATAACACAGAGTATAGATTCCAGAATGCACTGATGCATCAGTTGAAAAGACAAAATACACTGCTTCATGCTGTACTTCCAAGAAACGTGCTTGGAAAAACTGGCATCACGTGCCCCTGTGTCCATTTACATTTCTGCGACCATTCACCTCAACGGCTTACCAACAACTCTACAGCACCCGGCCACTGCAGTTACCTGGCAAGACCACAAATGCGCTGTGTATCACACCGTATGACACGACATTGGCTGTATGGGATTTCTCAATGGTATGGTGACCAGCCAGTTCCACCCCACACAGCACTGAACCACGTCAAAAGAAAGAACCTAGTAACGATATGACACTGATGTCAACTGGACCGTAACTCTGATAATCAGATTTTGACTGGCATCAGAGTTATATGTTGATGACACCACATACTGTTCCGCCAGCGCACCATCGTGGGCTCGGACCACCATGACGGATGGACACATTTTTGGTGGTAAGGCATATGAGCCGGAGACTTCTGGACCAGTCATAAAATGCAACTTTTACCTACTCCACCTACATCTCACGCCCCGTTGGGGGTGATTCCATCGGAATTTCGTAGATGACTGTAGATACCTTTTGCATAAAAAAACTACAGAGTCCCTGGGCTATCGAGCAGCATTATCTGTGATCCTACATGTAGGGCCTAGCCGTTTTGGTACAAATCCGGCTTGTGACAGACGAACAGACGAACACGCGATGACAGCAAATATAGCACAAACATAGCATTGCACAGACAAAATCTGAAGGCTTGCAGTACAGCATGACCTTGAAGGTGTCTCAAGGTCATCAGAATTGCCTCTTGAATAGGCCATATATCACTTGCTATTAGGTCTGCATTGGTAACAACGACTCTATCTGACACCGTTTCCGAGAAATTACCACATTTACAGTCTACATCACTGGCTGTGGCCTTGAGAAGTCCTTCGTTTTCAAAAAGAGAGTCTAAATTACAATTTACAAGCCACATGTACTTTCCGATTCAGGTGTAAAAATATCGTAGATAATATGTGCTGCCTGCTCTGTATTTCCCGCGTTTTGAGAGACAGAAAGGTTTCAAACAGTGAGTAACCTTCACGGTTACCTTTCACAGAAACTGTGTCTATCTGTTCCACTCCCGAGATATGCTGAGTTATTTTTCCAAATGCCACAAATTCTTCCACTGTATCTGCCCCCTGTTGGTGTAACCCCATTGGAATTGCACAGAGATAAACTAGAGTCCCTGGGCTATTGTGTAGCATTGTGTGCAGACATTTTTAGCAATTTTGACAGAACAACAGCTTGCGGCCGACAGAGAGACACACAGACAGACACGCTGCCATAGCATACACCATGTTAGCAAGGTACAAAGGGGCCATACACCCTGTGTGGGAAATCTATCACAAGTCGGCACTAGTCATGGTCAATTTATGTGGAAAATTTGCAAAAAAAATATGAGGAAGGACGAAAATTAAAAATGTTGCACAACTCTGTGTATGATCCCTTCTGGGTTGGTACATGCCATGGTCAAACAATGTATCAAATTTGAAATGTCTAGCTTCACTGGCTGCCTGTGTTAAATCCTTTCAAACTGAGCATGGTACATCTGTCGCAATATGCTCCAACAGTCATGCAACACTGAAGGCACTCAACTCTGCAAAGACAACTTCCCACTCAGTTGCGGTAAAATGATGACTAGATTGACCAGGAACCCAAATTAATCCGACACTGTTAAACATCTGATGTGGTTGGCAACAAAACAGCGGATCAACTTGCCAACAGGTATCATGCATTACTTTACCATGGCTGTAACTATGACAGCAGTTAATACACAAGTAAACTGTGTCTGATATCGCCACTTTTACCTAATCTGCCTGTATGTGGCTTTCTACTACGTTACCCACTTTTGACAGGAGAAAAACCAGACCCTAGGATACCATATGCCATCGACTGGCTGATTATCAGTTCAGCCATTTTACCACAATACCAGTGTTTGACAGCATACAGACAGACTAATGGACAGAACTTTCTGTAACAGTATCACACTCTGCATAGCTCACCTATGCTGATGCATGATAATAATCGGACTTTGGAGGTGGTCCCTAAAACGGCGATTCTATGCCCCATTTTGATTTTTGCTCTCATGGGGCACAGTCAAAACTACTGAAAATGTTCTAGCAACATAATCATAGCATTTGTAGGTTTGGCAAGTTGCTGTGGCATATAAAAATGTGCAGTAACCTACAAACGACCTCCAAGTCTATGGAATCTGTGAAAATTTCAAATTTTGTAGGATTCACATGTTAATGGTGTCACCAAGCTCAAGACTTCGTTTATAGCAGACGACGTCCCTCACTACAACGAAGGGGATACTGCACTGTCCCCTGCCAATTTTGCCACAGTGAATGCAGAAATATATTTCAGCCTTCTTGGACGTATGAGTTCTTTTGGTGCATTATAGTTCAATATGATTTCACATTCTCCTCCTCTGTGCTACAGTGGAAAGAAAAGGTAGAAGATAGCACAGTAAAAGGCAGCAGAGTAGAGAACTGAATGAAGAGATTATTAATGGAAATGTCTTAGCTAATCATATATATTCCTAGAGTGAAAGTTGACTGTAGAGGAAAAAGGCCTTAATCTATTCAAGAAACTATTAAATTTTATACATAAATTTTTCACTGTGCAAATAAATAAGGCAATAAAGATCGGGGTAGAAAAGTTGCAGCATGAAATAAAGTGATGTCACAGACGTGTCTTACTTTTCATTTCATCTATATCATCATTAGCAGGTATATAACACAGGAATCCAGTTTAAAGGCAGTCAAATCCAATCATAATCATCATCGATCTCAATGATGTTGAGACATGAAGAGGAACTGAGTCTATAGACATATTACCGTAGCAACCACCACCACCACCACGATCATGCTAATCATCGTATCATCATATTGGCAACTTCACTGCCATTATGTACTCATCTTATCCCTAAACTAGCCATGTGTAACTTACTTACGACACTTAGCATGATCGGAATTGGTCCGCTGGGAGCAAGGCACATCCAGTTTGTCCATGATCATTCAAATTATCGACCCACTACTTGAGTGATAAACACTTTCATCAATTAGATTAACTTTTCACGTTGCAGCACATTTCTCAGTACTTCAGACCATTTTCACACTTTAAACTACTTCCGGTTTTCCAATTCTATTTCCAGTCTAAAGTCCAATGCCACAAATGAAATATAGACTCCGTCTGCCTTCAAGACACAATTATTGTGGCCTTCCAACGTCATCTTTGGGCAATTTCATGTTATCTTTCATATTGCCAGTCCAAAATGGTGGCTGAAACCACCTCAGGTTCAAATTTAGACCACATATTTAGACTTTTTGCATTTGATTTCCTATTATGGCACATTTCACAACAATGAGCTATTTTCTGCATTTATATAAATCAATCCTGATGAAGACCTCAGATGGGAGGTCAAAACGTTATGTTTTTTGTAATAAAAAGGTAACAAGTTTATATAAAATTGTCAACCTCATGAAACTTATCACAGAACTGCTTTATTTTCATACATGTTATTATGTGAAAATGCTTATTTTAAGTGGCTTAAATGTCCTTCTCGACATTCTTATTGAATTTGAATCATGCTGAATATAAGCCATGATCTCTGCCAATGCCAAAAAACTTCTAACGTAGCTTTTTACTACTAATGATTTGTTTTAGCCATTAGAAATGTTTATTATTTATTTACTTATTTGTCGTTATTGTGGAACCAGCTTATACCACTTTCACAC
>Ga0209780_1004608_pt1 | contig 10661 bp, 4 predicted proteins | sample WorMetexBAHAMAS2_FD_187384 | JGI IMG/M metagenome (GOLD analysis project Ga0209780, IMG submission 187384) | Marine gutless worms symbiont microbial communities from Max Planck institute for Marine Microbiology, Germany - Inanidrilus exumae... | ecosystem: Host-associated > Annelida > Digestive... | reverse complement strand
GTCATATACGTCATAAGTAAACAGTAAACAACTTGTGTCAACGTGGATGGCGCAACTAAACGTCAGATGTGAGCCAACCTGTCGGTTAAGATAGTGCTTCTGTGTCGACGTCTGACTGTCTGACATGAACCGCGGCAACGGACAGACATGGAAGTCAACATCAGTCTCAGAGTACGGCAACGGATTGACGAGCGTCAGCAGACCAGGTGCAGCGTTCTGCCAACACACACACTGCAAGGTCATCACCACGCTGAAACCGACACACGGTCATGTCCCCACCCCCCTGGATTTACAAAAAAAGCTGAGGACAAACTTAGGAAAACTTAGGATAAACTGTGACTTAGGAAAGTCTTAAGAAAAACGTAGGATGAACTTATGCAAAACTTAAGATCAACTTAATAAGAACAAGTAGCTCAGCTGTCGCTGACAAACCCGCGCGTCGCGCTGCATCACGACTAACTGCAAAATTTTAAAACAGTCACGTGACCATAACCACGCCCTTTTGTTGATGATATGTCATCCTGTTGCATAGAATTGATATGGCCTACTCGTGTACAAAATTTGGCGACTTTAGGTTCAGCCATTCCAGTGATATGATTGGAGGCCCAAAATTTTGTAATGGGTCACACGACCTGACCAAGTCCCAATAAGGGACAGTTTGTCGTCCGTAGGCTGTGACTTGCACATTCAACCAGTACATCAAATTTGTAATGTTTGCAATCGCCAATTACAAAGATGCATAAGGCAATGCAAAATGCAGAAATTGAGGTGGTTTAACGTGCTTAGGCGTCACCCAAGGTCTGATAGGAGCGTGGTCAAGTCATGTGACCCATTACCAAATATTGGGGCCCCAATAATAGGCTAAACCTAAAGTCAAATTTTGTACACAAGTAGGCTATATCAATTCTAGCAACAGGATGACATATCACCCTCAAAAGGGCGTGGTTATGGTCACGCGATTGTTTTAAAATTTTGCCATTTGTCGTAATGCAGCGCATCATGCGGGTTTGTCAGTGACAGCTGAGCTACTTGGTGCACTGTTTGACGTTTTTGATCCTATAACTACCACTATACACAGTCATGGGTATTTGCTCCAAATCCGTAAACAACAAACAGTTACAGCAGACTCAACAGTCCAATTGTCATGCTCATCGTTTTGCATCTTAATATTGGAACTGTATGCCTAAATTAAAACTAAATTGTATGACAAAGTCATAATTATCAGCAGGATGCCCGCAAGGCATATGCCATTATTTAGAATTTTAGATTACTTGGGAGGTTGTTTTTAAAGTTTTTTTGCCTTGCAGGGGCGACTCGTTGCACCGGTTGCATGCAGGAGTCGATTAAACACCCCATTGGTGCAAGGGTGGGGCGTGAGCCACAAAAACTGTAAATTTTACAAAATTTTGGAGTATAAACGCCACATCGGGGCGTATCCATTGCCAAATTTTTAAGACATTTGTACGGTTTGTGGGCAGTTCCATGTTAGATTAATGGTTTAAATTTGGGGCATTTGGTCAAAGGGTTGTGCGGTTATGGCGTTTAACCTTGGCAGTGCAGATTGCCCCAAATTTTAAGAGCCCCTAGCGGCGAATCTATATATCAGATCCCAAAATTTATTAGAGGTGCAAAAAATGGTTCACATGTCCTTTATCACATGTCGAGTTTAATGGGGCTCGGACTTGTGCAAGTGCTAGCCTGCCACACTACCAGTTTTGGACCACGCAGCTTTGCTGCTTGTGCTCCATAACTGTGGAACTCTCTGCCACAGTCAATTCGAGATCCAACATTGAGTGCTAGCAGTAAACGACAAACCATCCCTGAAAGAGGCGTGGTTAAGTCACGTGAACCATGTAAATTTTGGTCGGCACCAGCCATATCTCTGAAAAGGCTGCAGATAGAATTGTTACGTCGATCGTCTCAGGTACTGTGAACTTAGGTGGACGGTCAGTGTGATAAACACAAACTGGTGACAGTCGTCAGTCACCAGTTTATCACACTGACTGTCCACATCTATGTGCAACACGGTGGGCATTACGCACTGCGTCGCGTGGGTTTGTCAGTGGCAGCGGAGACTTGTAAAAAATAAGCTTAGCCAATAAACCAATTTGATTTAATTTGACTTGATCGCACTGCATCATATTATTTATTATTTACTATTACAATATTCGTACTGTTACTTCGCTCAGATGAAGAACACGATGTGCCAGTAACAACTTACAAAGATGTGCAGTAAGGGGTATTTGACTGGCTGGAGAAGAGTGAGTGGAGGAGACAAGCTCTCCATCTGCCAGCTGTCACAGACTTCATCCGTGCCATCAACATCGACAGCAGCAGCAGCCGTTGTAGCTGTGGCTGTGTCAGGCTGAGTGGCAGGTTTGGCTGAAGACACTGTCACGTCACACTGCACCAAGTCATCATCCTACCAGTCACACCAACACATACGGCATATACACTTCATTTTATGCAACATTAATAGGCTGCACTGACTGAGCTTAAGGTCACATTGCTGTAATAATAATAATAATAATATACACATTTGTATAGCGCCATATGGTCGTAACTTTAGAGGCGCAATGTATGTAGGTATGGACTGGTTTACTACAAATAGAAGTATAGGACAACAGTGTACACAATAATATACGAAATCAATAAAATATCACAAAAATTATGCACATGCAATATTCACAACTTTAAAGCAGACCATGCATGACAAAATTCAATCAAAATCTTCCTCGTGGTAGCCTGCATTTGCTTTGCAGTACAGCTAGAACGAAAACCCTTTCTCTATTAAAATAGCTGATAATTAATGACACTTTCTCCAAGCAATCTAACCTTGTCATCCCTGCCAGTCATGCCATTTAAGCGAGTTCCTGGGCCAACTGACGATAGTATTTTAGTTTTAAAACTTTCTAACCAAGATTTATATTACTGCCATCAAGAAACTTAAGATTTATATTACTGGTTATTATTATTATTACTCAAGATTTATATTACTGTCATCAAGAAACCCTCATACTAACACTCACATTACTGTTGTGATTACAAAAAGTAACTGATTTCATATGTAATTTCCAAATGGCGGCCTTTAAAAATAAAAAGAGGTATATATGCAATGCAAAAATACATACAAATATAAAAACTAAAGACTCCATAAAGCTCCACAGTTCCTCATCATTTCAGATCTGCTAAATCTATAAAGAGAAATCCGGTAGCATGACAGATGTGCTATGATGTGACTGGTTCTATAGCAGCAGTAATTGATGTAGTACGTATGCTATGACTTCCATTGCTCAGTAATGTTCCGCCATCTTTACCGGTAATTTATTGACAGCAGCATACTCTGCTGCATGTATTTATGTAAGTCAAATATCTAGAATATTTAATCCTACATAACTATCATTGGATATCCGTGATAGCAACTAATATACTAACTGTCAGTGGGCCCAGGAACTCTCTTAAAATGCCTCAAAATAACTCTTTCCCCAATGCAACATGACAGCCCGGGGTGGAGTTATCTTCGACACAGACTTCTATGCCAAAGTAGTCAAAGGCCACACACTGTGGCATATGTACACTGCAAACAATGTGAAAACTGCAATTTAGCTGCAAGAAACAGATCGTCAAATCATAAAACTTACAAGTAGTATGTGTTTTGGGGGCCCCGGAATGTGCATACCGGTTTAATTTTACTTTTTTGGGGGCCCCGGAATGGTAACGGGACAAATTCAAGTGCCCCAGAACGGTGATCCAGTGTGTTCCGGCTTACTTTAACCACTGCTAACCGTTAACTACCTACTTTTAGTTTTGAAACTTTCTAACCAAAATTTACATTACTGTCATCAAGAAACCCTCATACTAACACCCACATTACTGTTATAATTACAAAAAGTAACTGATTTCATATGCAATTTAAAACTGGCGGCCTTTAAGAATAAAAAGAGGTATTTACTTGAGGATTGTCGCGCAAAGCTGTCAATGTGACTTGGTTGATGTAACTGGAAGCTGCAGTTTGTACATCAACTCGACTGTAACCATACAGTTTACTGTACTGTGGCACCTGCAGCATACATTATCTCATCTATCAGTACATGGACGTATCTACGTACATATGCATTCGTGCGCATTTACTAGCTGTTTTCCCGGTGAATCTGGGTTAACCAGGTCCTCACAGTAATTTTCCTCCAACTGTTCCAGTGGCAGAGTTCCTTTTAAGAGCCGGATGTCACCCAACCAACAGTGTGAAAGCACTGAAGGTAGCTCAAAACAGTAACCCTATGAACTGACTCCTGGATAAAGCGAGGTTGCTCCCTTTAAGTAAGCTCTCCAGCGCCAGAACTGTAATGCACAATGCCTACATACACATAAATATAATATGCACATACACACATATATGCATACACAAAAATTTAGGAGAAAAAAATTAAATAGCCAACAAATTAAACTGCACATAAATTACAAATACGCACTTAAGAAGAAATTTAGAGTACCGGTACCTAAAAGTAAACTTGAAATACCTGGAGTGGAAAGAATGGAAAGACGGCGGTGACACTGAGTGGCATGTTGGTTGCGGAGACTGGGACTGGGCCGAGAGCATCAACGTCCTGCATCAACAACAGTCACAGCCACTAACTGACTGACTGCTGGGCAGAGTACAAACAAGCACACACACACACACACACACAGACAGACAGACTCTCTGGTTACTCAGTGACGAGTACACAAGTATTAACCATGAATGAGTGCTGTAATGACTATTGTAATGACAAAAAAGCTGTCTTCTCTAAGATGATCACCGTGGACGATTTCCGTGGGATTCTATTAGTCCGATAATATCCAAGGTCTTTGAACACAATGTAATTGACAGATTTGGTGATTATTTCATGACCAGTGATAATCAGTTTGGCTTTAAGAAACAGCTTAGTTGTTCACATGCAATTTACACTCTGCGTTGTGTCGTTGATGCTTATGTTAATTCTGGTTCCACTCTTAACATATGCGCTCTTGACTTATCAAAAACATTTGATAAGATGAACCATTATGACCTGTTTATTAAGTTAATACAAAAAAGTTTACCCAATAACTTGTTATCTAATTTTGAACATCGGTTCTCCATTAGTACAACATGTGTTAAATGGGGCACTTTTCTTTAATTTGAGTTACGGAGTTCGACAAGGTGGCGTATTATCTCCGTATCTGTTTGCAGTGTACATAGACAGTGTTTTCGAGGAAGTGTGTCTCAAAGCTAGTGGATGTTATATGAAATGGTAAGTATTCTCATGTACGCCGACGACATTCTTTTGTTAGCACCGTCCGTGTCGAGCTTGCAAAATCTCTTAGGCTTATGTGAAAATGAGCTACTTAACTTAGACATGTGTCTAAATGTCAGGAAATCTATGTGTACCCGTATTGGTCCACGATATAAACTTAAATGCAGCAATTTAGTTACTAGCTATGGTCGAGAAATATTGCGGGTCGACACCGTTCGTTACCTGGGTGTTTTCATTGTGTCGTCCAGCAGGTTTTGCTGCTCATTTGATAAAGCAAAAAAATCACTTTACTGAGCCTTCAACGCTATGTTTGGTAAAGTAGATAGAGTTGCATCACAAAACGTTGTCATTGTATTGCTAATGTCTAAATGCATTCCTGTACTACTACATTACGGATCTGAATGTTGCATCATCTCTAAAAGTCAGTTTAACTCGATAGAATTTGCTCTTTATGAGTCTTTTAATAAAAATATTTAATACTTGGTCTAAAGAGATTGCTAATTACCGTATGGAAATTCTTAATGTTCAAACCGCGCATTATGCTATAACTAAGCACAAATGCTAGTTTCTTTCTAATATAATGTAATCAAAGAATGTACTTTGCGAGATCTGTTGAGAGTTTGCAGAAAAGGAATTGTGTGCACATTCATCTAACTGTGTGAATTTAGTTAATAGGACCGTTGTTATTGAATAGGAGTCAGTCAGTAGTGGTGTACTGTTTGAACAGACTCAGTGAAGTAGTTACAGTGGCGTCGATGATGCCACTAGTGTTGACAAAAATGAAATTTTATACACACGTCTCCTGAACTTCGTCTTGACGCAGATAACTCCCAAACTCAAGAGACCTCCTTTGTTCTTCCAGCCGACTGCTTAGTTACGGTCGTGATAAATGAAAACTGCAGCTGCTAGGACTACATCAAAACTCGTTAAACTAAACCTAATTAACCCCGTTCGGTCGTGACTTATGACATATATAGTACGGTACACAGGAAACGTATCAGGCTGGTCTAACCAAACTTACAACTCCCAGAATCCAACTGGGACTGCAAAATAACTGTAGCCACTTCTATCTCATTCGATGCATGCATTGTGGTGATTTGGGGTAAGTTGATGAACGGCGGTGATGGTGATTCGTGGCATCAGACAGACCCAATACATTACGTACAAGTATTTATAACAGTAACTCACCAATTCGTGCTTGACACGACCATCAAAGTAAACTGGAAAGGTAGCGCTGCGTATGCGAGAAACATCCACGAAGTGTTCTCGTTGAGCTGTGCTGCTGTCAATCAACGTCGTTTCACTGCTGACTACTGTCACAGTGAACACACACTAACCACCGTTCATCACTTCAATCACTCCCACTTGCCGGTGTCATGTCAGAGCACGGCAATAATCAACAGCGAAATCAGCAAGTAAAACAAGAAGCTCCGCTACCGCAGAGGAACCACGCGACACGCTATGTTAGTAAGTTTGTGCTATGTTTCACGAGGTATGGGAGTCAGAAAGGTTTCAAACAGCAACAGTGACCTTCAAGGTCATTCAAGAACATTGGCAATGGTGCCATTCGATAGGCCACATACGATTTCCTATTAGTGCTCCATTGCAACTATGTCTCTATCTTGCACTGTTAACGAGATATAATCATTTATTTGCCAAAATTTAAAGACGTCACATGACTTTGAACACATCCCTTTCAAGGGTAATATATGATGCTTGCACTAGTACTCCTATCTATCAATCAGCTCACGAAATGTGAAGTGCCAAGATTCACCAACTCCAAAGATATGATTGCGGCAAAATTTAAAAAAAAATGGTCGCGTGACCCTGATCACGCGATAGCTGAGCTACATGTTGAGATATAGTGAGATATTGGTCGCAAATCCCCGATGTAAACCTACCACACCTCTATTTGGCACCCCCGTTTGGGGTGACCCCGTTGGAATTTCGCCGAGATCTTTGGCATCAGAAAACTAGAGTCCCTGTGCCATCATGTGGCATTGTTTGCGTGATCCTACGTTTAGCCATTTTGATACAATACCGGCGTGTGACAGACAGACAGACGGACGGACACACAATGACGGCATATACTGCGCCAGCATAGCATCGCGCGGTAAAAACCATACAGAAGTCATCAGACTTCTTTACTGACGTCACCGGCATTCAAACATATTACGCCTAGATGGCATTTTAGCACGTATTAATACAACGTTCCAACACAAAAATAAAATTAGCTCTATACAAAACACTGGAAGTGCTGAGAATTATGATAATCTGTAATAGATATTTCTGATTTAATTTTTATTATGACACAATTACAGGTAAATTGTTTGTAAATGGAAAAGCATTCAACACTCATACAGGACCAATGGAACAAGAGGATCGGCTATCGCAGAGGGACCGCGCGACGCGGCATATTGGCAAATTCATGCTATGTTTCACAAGGTATGGGAGTTCGAAGGGTTTCAAACAGCAAAAGTGGCCATCAAGGTCATTCAAGAGCACTGGCAATGGCGCCATTCGATAGGCCACATAACAATTCCTATTAGTGTTCCATTACAACTATGCCTCTATAATGCACAGTTAACGAAATATTATCACTTATTTGAATTATTTCCCAAAATTTCAAGAGGTCACATGACTCTGAACATATCCCTTTTGGGGGTAGTGCATCATACATGCACTAGTACTCCTCTGTATGTATTAGTACACGAAATTTGAAATGCTCACTTCACTGACACCAAAGATATGATTGGGGGAACATTTTTTAAACGGGTCACGTGACCCTGACCACGCCCACTAGGGGTAGTCTGTCTCCTCAAGGCTAGCATATGATATATTCCACCTGTATATAAAATTTGGTGACTCACGCTTCAGCCGTTCCGAAGATATAACTGTGGGCGTAAAAACTGATAAATTTGCTTCATATGGGACTGGCGGTCGACTCCTACTTACTGCCAAATTCAAAGTCACGTGACACAAAAACTAAAACAAAAATCAAAAATCCGACGCCAATAAGCTTTAGGTATTGCCCCCTAATTTAAGAATCCGTGGCCATTTGCCAGCCTCCCTTAACAGTCACATGAAAAAGAATACACCCCTTTCAGGGGTTATCATGCATGTGCTAGCATTTTGTAACAATTAATCTGCGTATGAAATCTGAAGTGCCTAGCTTCACCCATTTCAAAGATATGATAGGGACCTCAAAATTTAAAAGCGGTCACGTGACCCTGACCACGCCCGTTTGGGGTGGTTTGTCATCCCAAGGCTTACACTTGTTATGGTCTACCTAAGTACTAAATTGGAATACTCTAGTTTTACTCGTTACAAATATATGAAGGAAGACTCAATATTTAAAAATTTGAGTTATATGAGGTGTCACTCATTGGCAGTGTCACCATTCGACAGAATGAACATGACTTCTTATTCACAGAAATTGTGTACACCCTGTACCGTTATCGAGAAATAGTGAGTCCAAAAATGCAATTTTACCCACACCACGTGTATTTCGCGCCCCACTGTGAGTTTCCCCATTAGAACTTAGAACTTTTGGCATCAGAAAACTAGTCCCTTAGCTACCACGTGGCATTATTTGCATTGTTACAGACAGACGGATTGACTGACTGCCGTAGCATATACCATGTTAGCATAGCAGTGCACGGTAACAACGACTGATAGCATAAATCAGACAAGAATGCAAGCTTATAAGGAAAGAAGCAAGAAATCAAGCCAACTGCAGAGAGCCATCGTTAAGGGAATAAAAGCTTGCACAAGCTTGCAAAATAATCTATAGGCAAAACCTCAGTTACAATTCGGGCAGCAGAAGTTAACAGTAAAAAAATTATTTTAAGAAGGTACACAATGCACAGAACATAAGCTGACAAGAATAAAAAGGGCAATACCAGAGTCTTCACATCTGATGATGTCAGACTGTAAGAAACGTTGCAAAGCTTTCAACCTTGGCAACATACGACGGCGAACTACGACCTGAAGTGTCACAAGCACACAATGAAAGCCACGTAATGAAGAAACAAACAATCCGCAAACTAACAGCAACAGCAAGAAAATAACGCTTTGAAAAGACGTTCTAAACCAGCAGCGAAATAAACTGGAAAAACACAGTAAAAACCTTTCTAGCAGCCTGCTGAAACCGTGTCAAAACTGCACGCCTTGACAACCACAAGTTGTTGACATATGGGTCAAAGTTGGCTATTAACGGTGCAACCTGGTGAAACATGACATACAAGTAAATATAACATACAACCATAAATAAATCACCAAACTTTTTGAGCCAGCAACGACACAATGCAAACTTAGCTGCTAATATATTAATGCAAATAAATAATAAATTAGCCCCATACAGGACTGACGGTCGACTCCTACTTACTGCCAACTTCAAGTCACGTGACACAAAAAATGGGGAAAAATGAAAAATCCGGCCCCAATAAGCTTTAGGTATTGTGCCCTAATTTAAGAATCCGTGGTCATTTGCCAGCCCTCGTTATAAATGGAGGAGATAGTTTTTGAAAATGGCCGAATTTCCGACTTTCAAGGGCTCGTGACCTTGACCTTGACCTTGCATTTGTCGATCACAAATAAATGTTTACTTACTTACTTACATTTACATATGATACAATAAGAAACGTTTAGTGTGTGCTAAAAAGTTGACAGATGGCATCATAGCCAGCGTAATCTACCACAGAATCAAACCAGAAAGTAATGAAAAAGAACTAAAAGACGAACTGATTGGCATGATAGAAGACTGGTCCAAGTCCCAGTATGTGAAATCAGTCCCACTCCTGATGAAGGAAGAGTCTATGATAGGAAGGATTTGTCCATTAGCCTACATCGGTTGCAGTGTTTAACAAACAGCTATGAGCTGTACAGTGGTAGACGACAGAATGCAGGGTAAGAGAGTTGTGAAACCTCGCCAGCATCTCGATGAGTCTTCATCAGTTTCCGATCACTCACTCGCCTCTCGCGTGCTGTCTCCACATCCACATCACCTCGCAACTTCTGCCAACATTCAAACACCACATCTTCAACAGAATTTCTCTCCGTATTACACTTCGTCGGACAAGATGTTGCTCAACAATTGGTTTCAGCATTCATTTTATCGCAACTCGACTACTGCAACTCACTGTTGTCTCGTCGGCCAAAGTCAACTGATCAGCCTCTGCAGCGTGTGATGAATGCAGTCGGCTCGAGTCATAACGAACTTGTCGTTGCGCGACCATGTCAAACCAGCGTTCAAGCAGCTACACTGGCTGCCGGTTGAGCACAGAATTACATACAAGCTGTGTCTGTTCATGCACCACATCCACATCGGACAGGCACCACAACACCTGTCAGACTGTGTGTCCACAGCTTCTGAAGCCGGTGGCAGATACC
>Ga0209780_1004607_pt1 | contig 10663 bp, 6 predicted proteins | sample WorMetexBAHAMAS2_FD_187384 | JGI IMG/M metagenome (GOLD analysis project Ga0209780, IMG submission 187384) | Marine gutless worms symbiont microbial communities from Max Planck institute for Marine Microbiology, Germany - Inanidrilus exumae... | ecosystem: Host-associated > Annelida > Digestive... | reverse complement strand
ATTTGTCACAATTTCGCTGTTTGAAAGGGGGTGGGTCACTTTGAACGCAAATTTCAGGGGGAAAGGGGCGTCCCCCACCAACGATTTTTGGCACCAGAAAAGTAGAGTCCCTCTGCTATCGTATGGTGAAAAAAATTGCCGAAAAGTTCAACCGCCTGAGTAGGGTGCACCAACGTCACAGACGACAGACAGACGACAGACGGACGGCTCATAACATATAGCAAACGTAACGTAATACGTTGACGTTTGCTAAAAACTAAAACAAAAAACCGAGTAGCTCAGAAGAAACGGTGAAGGCAGTCCGGGAGGTAGTAGTGAAACTACGGGGGTAGGATTTGTGAAACAGGTAGGTTTTAAGCCAGGAGTGAAAGAGAGAGGGAATGGATGAGCACAGTGGTGAATCGCAAACGCAAAGGACCCACCATGCAGTTTTGTGATGCCTAAGATCACGGCGAAATTCAAATTTGGTTCACCCCATCGCGGGCAGCAAATACAGGTGGGGTAGATTAACATAGGCGATTTTCGACCCATATCTCGCTATACTGCAGAAACGGTGCAAGGTAAAGAGTAGACATAGTTACGGTGGAAGGCTAACCGTAACTCATATGCGCGCTATCGAATGGTCATGAGTGGTCTTAATCTTGAATGACCGTTAACTGCCCCGAAACCACTCCATTTTCCACATTTCATATCTTAGTGGTGGGTTGTGATAGAGACTTCAAAAATGGTAGGCTGTAGGAAGTTCTAGCCCTCGGATGACAAAACATCCCTGAAAGGGGCGTGGTCAGCTCACGTGAATCATTTTTACCCGCGCGACGCTAGCTACGCGCGGGTATTGGCCGTCGTCGTGTGTCTGTCTGTGTGTCTGTCTGTCATACGCCGGTATTGTGTCAAAACGGCTAAACGTAGGATCATGCGTATAACGCCGCGTGATAGCCCAGGGACTCTAGTTTTCTGACGCCAACAGTCGTTGGTGGGCAACTCCCCATACCGCTTGAAATTTATGCTCAAAGTGACCCACCCCCTTTCGAACACAACGATTTCGACCAATATCCGCTCATAGCGCCTCAACCGTGAGATCTGGCGAAAAAGTTCAAATAGCACTAATAGGAAGTCGACCACGCGCTTTCCAACGAGCCATATAGATGAACCGTGTACGTTACCCCTAAGTACCCCAAAGGGTGTCAAAAGAAGTCTGCTACAAAGTTACTTTATGTGAAAACTTGCAGCGGCAAAGTTGTGGCTACATCATTCCTTTATCTAACGGTCCATAGATGGATTGCGGGCGACGTCCTCATCTAACTAAAATTTGTTCTCAAAGTTACCCACTCCTTCAGAAAACGCCGATTTCGACAGATTTCGTTTAGTAGTGCTTCAGTTGTGAGAGCTAGCGAAAAAAGTTCAATTATCACTAATAGGAAGTCGATAATCCGCTTCTCATTGAGCCATAGATGAACCGGCTGCGTTACCCCTAAGTCTCCCAAAGTGAGGCTCAAAACGAGAATTTTTACATTTTGCGTTGCCTTTCATATCTTCGTTGCAGGTAGTCGTATACACTTCAAATTTGGTATGTGGATTGAACATAGCAAGTCCCAGCCTACAGATGACAAACCGTCGCTGAAATGGGCGTGGTCACGTCACGTGACACATTTTAAAGTTACCCATTTTAAACTTTGAGTCCCCTAAGATATTTCTGGAATGGCTTAAGCCAGAGACTTCAAATTTGGTGACCCCTAACCACCTTAAGCAAGCACAAGCTGCTCAAGCCTACTTAACCCTTCCTCCACCCTACACAACTCGCACATACACCGCACACACCTATTAATTCCCCTCCTCTCCCTGGGCTGGCGCATTGGACCGACATAAAGGTCTCAGCGCTGGGGTCCAGAGTAGGCTGGACCCCTGCCCGCAATAACGAACGAACGAACGAACCACCTTAAACCACCTCAGTTTCTACATTTTGCGGTGCCTTATGCATCTTTCTAATTGGTGATCGCAAAGACTTCAAATTTGATGTACAGGTTGAGTGTGCAAGTCACAGCCTACGGACGACAAACCGTCGCTGATAGGGGCGTGGTCGGGTCATGTGACCAGATACAAATTTTGGGGCTCCAGTCATATCACTGGAAGTAGTGAATTTTTACACATGTAGGCTATATCAATTCTAGCAACAGGATAACATATCACCAACATAAGGGCGTGGTTATGATCACGTGACTGTTTTAAAATTTTGCCGTTTGCCGTGATGCAGCGCGTCGCGCGGGTTTGTCAGCGACAGCTGAGCTACTTGTTACATTTGGCGTTGCCTTTTATATCTTCGTTGCAGGTAATCGTAGACACTTCAAATTTGGTATGTGGGTTGAACATAGCAAGTCAAACCGTCCCTGAAATGGCCTTATTCACGTCAAGCGACTCATTTTAATTTTTTAGTCCCTATTATATCTCGGCTTAAGCTAGAGATTTCATATTTGGTTTGCATGTTGATGATGCAAGTCCCAGCCTATGGACAGCAAACTGTCGCTGAAAGGGGGGGTGGTCACTGTCACGTGACCTCTTTAACTTGAAAAATTTGCGATAATATCTCGAAAACGGTACAAGATAGCCTTATAGTTTCTGTTAAATTCGAATAGGAAGTGGTATGCGCTCTATCAAATGCTTATGTTGCCGATGACCTTGGGTGACCCCTGACCACCTTAAAAACCACATCAATTTCTACATTTTGCGCTGCCTTATGCATCTTCGTAATTGGTGATTGCAAAGTCTTCCAATTTGATGTACAGGTTGAATATGCAAGTCAGCCTACGGACGACAAACCGCTCCTGATAGGGGCATGGTCAGGTCATGTGACCCATGAAAAATTTTGGGGGCTCCAATCATATCACTGGAACGGCTGAACCTAAAGTCTTCAATTTTGGTATACAGGTAGGCTATATCAATTCTAGCAACAGGATGACATATCACCCACAAAAGGGGCGTGGTTATGGTCATGTGACTGTTTTAAAATTTTACCGTTAGCCGTGATCCAGCGCGTCGTGCGGGTTTGTCAGCGATAGCTGAGCTACTTGTTCAGTTCATGGTCATTATTTTGAGTAGAAAAACGTGACAGATCGCGTGTCGTCCTTTCTTACAAAATTAATTACCGCCGCTGAGTCGGCGGTTACGCTGTGCTTCGTATGTGTTTTCTCTTATTACCCGCCACACCGAAGGTGATGGGAGGTTATGTTTGCGCCAACGTCGGTCATCAGTCAATAGAAACATGAAAGATGAGCAGTAAAATCAGTAGCTAAAGTACTATTCTTGGAACGAGCAACGAATTGCAAGTCAATTACACCAAACACAATTTTCTAGCTCCATAAAAGATCAGTGTGGATTTCGACTTTTGCACAGTGGATTTCGTGCTGGCCTAGGCCTAAGTGTTGTGGATTTCGATGTTTAGGCAGGTGGATTTCGTACAGTTTGTGGATTTCGTGGATTTCGATATTTAGCCGAGGTCGCATTTCAGTGGATTTCGTGGATTTCGATTTTTAGACAGACCCGTCAGCAACAGCCGACGTGGGCCATGGCGCTCTTGAGAGTGCACGTTTCTTCTAGTTACCCACGCCGCCGTAGGTAGGGTGTTCAGTCGCGTCTGTCTGTTTGTCTGTTTGTCCGCGCTCTAAAAGGAAAATGGCTTGAGCTATCAACACCAAACTTGGTACACATATACTCTATGGGAGTCGCTTGGCATGGATTGACCAAGAGGTCAAAAAGTCAAAGGTCAACCGTCACGGTCGCACGGTTGCTAGTGACCATGTCCCGGAATCCGTACACCTATACGCCGCTGTGCTGCCTGTGGCCGTTGCCTTCGTGGGTCTGCATGTTAACACGACTGCCAATGGTTTCTAGTTTGATATGTATTCGAATCCAGGAAAGCAGTGGAGTCTGGAGATTGAGTTAAGATATGAAAGCCTGTATAGGTCGGCAACGAGTTTATCCGTGGAGTTTCCGGAGGTGAACGCAAGCGAGTCAACATTGGTATGGAACTCATAAAGTCTCCGCCGATCTTGTTTTTGGACGAACCAACCACCGGGCTTGATGCCAGCACCGCCAACATTGTCATGTCGGTTATACACAGGTATTTCGTTATCCATTATTATTTATTATGATATCGTACAGTGAGTACGCAGTAACATAGAAGCAGTAATAAAAGCAATACATCAATACAAATGGAAATAACTACTGCATAAGAACTAGACGGGTTGCAGTGTATCTGGAGACACACTGCAATATAAGCTCGAAGAGAGCGTTTACCACCGGCGTACTCGACAGGTGACACAACTGTTTACTTATTTACTGATGCACGAGCTGTTTAGTTCCTGCATTCGACGATACATAGTGTCATGTGCCTGCGACTGAGTGATGTTAGCGTTATCTGCCGTGTTACTTATTTTCAGTCTCCAATTAATCTTCTTTTCTTCAATATATCGCTAATAGGCAGCACCAGAGCCATATCTATGGCTCTGGGCCGCACCAGCACTGCAGCGTACTATTGGACAGTATCGGACAACGGACGTTGCTGAAAATTTGGTTAAGCCCCTCTCTGGTGCGCAGCGTACAGCTCAGAGGAAAGACTTTGAAGTGATTCTAACGGTAAAAATGGAACCTAAACATCCGGGCCATTTGGCCGTGAGTTTTCGGCATTTGTAATCATTGCGGAGTTATGACGGCCTGAAGTCGCAAAACCTGAAAATTTTGTTAGCAATTTTTGCGTGTTTTTTTCGAAAAACGATCCCTCTCAAACTGTCGCTACTTTGCGGATAGCGCCCAAAATCTGCCGGGGCCAGCCCCCATATTTGGCTCACATTGTTCCAAATTTCATACAAATCGGTTCACTTTCGGCGGAGTTAAGCGTAAAGACCGTTTTTGCCCTGTAGAGTATTTACAATATAGGCTCTTTGAGCCTATAATAACTACAGCATAAGAATAATTATATACTCAAATTCAAGTACATAAAGAGAGTCAGTGAAGAAATTGATGTCTGTAGTACTGAACAACGCCAACTCAGCATGATGACACTTAACAGATAGTCGCTCCATTATTACGCTGGCCGCGTCCAGCGGTAAGTGTAATTTAACGGTCTGGTGTCCGTCCGTCTGTCTGTCCCAGCTTTTTTTCTAACGTTAATAGGGCGCGCGACGCATGCTCAATGTGATTGACCAGGGGGCAGCACGTGACGCGACCAGCAAATACGTTTCCGTCCGAGTATTAGGAGGACGCGCGTGGCTTTTTTGCGCCGTGTACAAATATTTTTACTTACTTACTTACTTACTCGCCGGCACAAGACGATTTCATTAGAATTACGGGAACGAACTTTGGTGGCACTAGCACACAGTGGTAAACTATCTTCTGTAGAAGAAACTCGCTTTTCAGTAAGGTGTGAATTGAAATGATGCATAGACCTGGCGTTTTAACGAAATGAGATACAAACTGAACTTGCGGTCTGATATGCTTGACACTGTCCTTAGTCCTGTTGGTTCTTCAGCGATTTCATCGTCCCGTGTACACGATGTCTGTCGTGTCAGTATCGAGTAATCGAGTATAAAGTAAACGAAGCTCAGTTACCGCAGAGGGACCGCGCGACGCGCTATGTTAGTAAATTCATGCTATGTTTTACGACGTATGGCAGTTAGAATGGTTTCAAGCAGCAAAAGTGACCTCCAAGGTCATTTAACAGCATTGGCAATGGTGCCATTCGATAGGCCACATACGATTTCTTATTAGTCTTACATTGCAACTATGTCTCTATCTTGCACCGTTTCGGGGGAATTATCACTTATTTCCCCAAATTTAAAGAGGTCACGTGACTGTGAACACATCCCTATTAGGAGTAATATATCACGCACGCACTCGTACTCCATTGTATCAATCAGTACTCGAAATTTGTAAGTGCTTAGCTTCACCAATACAAAGATATGATAGGGGCAAAATTTAAAAAAACGGCGGATCACGTGACTCTGACCACGCCCCTTGTAGGGGTGGTTTGTCATCCATGGGCTAGGATTTGATACAGTCTACCTCCATTCAAAATTTGACGATTCTAATTTCAGCTGTTCCAGAGATATCACTGGGCACGTCAAAATTTAAAGAAGGTCACGTGACCCTGGCCACTCCCGTTTTAAGAGAGATTTGTCATCCTTATGCTGGGACTTAACATAGCCTATACATGCATGCAAAATTTGACCACTGTTGCTTCAGCCGTTCTGGAGATATGGTTGGTGCCTTCCAAAATTTAAACGGTTCACGTGACTGACCACGCCCCTTTCTGGGGTGGTTTGCCATCCATTGGCTAGCACTGGCTACGATCAACCTATCTACCAAATTTGAACTCTCTATCTTTACCCCTTACAAAGATATGAAAGGCAATACAAAATATCAAAAATTGGGTGGTTTGAGGTACTTAGGGGTCTGTCAAGGTCATTGGAAATATCGCCATTTGACAGAGCGCATATGAGTCCCTATTAGTGTTCCATATGTCCATATCTTGCACCGTTTCAGAGATATAGCGAGATGTTGGTCGAAAATCGCCAGTTTGAACCTAAATTTTCAGAAATTCGAGGAAACTTAAAAAGCCAACGGTTGTAAATCTATAAGTGGCTCACTGTTCCATTAGGGCGGGCCGATATCGTCTCAGCCAGCGTGAATACAGATATACTGTTGTCTGTGTGTGCTTTTAGGCTATCTCAACGTAACCGGACCGTCATAGTATCCATTCATCAGCCTCGATATGCAATCTTCCGACTCTTTGATCGACTTACTCTGCTTGCTGCTGGCAACATTCTCTATCAAGGCAATGCGATAGAAGCTCTCGACTTCTTCAATACGCTTGGTATCTTGTCTCGCACGAATATAGGACAATTGACTGTTTTGAGAACTGTAACGTAACTTAGTGACGATACTGACCTACAATTACCAAGGTATCGCCCTAACGGGACGTAACCGTACTGTACCGCCGTGCAGTGAATTTGATCCGGCCGCCGGACGGACCGGCGACGCGCCCGGCCCGGCGGCGGCCGACCGCCCGCGCGCGTTACAGACGACGACAGACGACGCCGACAGACGACAGCATGCAAAACAACACTGGCCCATTAGGCGGGCCAGTAATAACGTAAACAGCGTGCGACTGAATTACTTTTCGAAATCAGAGAATATTTTACGACGATAAGCAACTGTTTGGTCCCGTGAAAGCAGTCTTGTACTTGTAGTCAAGACCAGTAGTGCCAAGACCAAGACCAAGACTGGGAAGTGGAACATAAAATAAATACACATTGCTCACAGCACCAGCGTATCTGGCAGACAGCCTGCAGCTGACATCAGAGGTCGTCGCTCGTCGTCGTCTTCGTTCTGTCGACAGTCCGACGCTGCTGGTGCCGTCAACTCGTCGGGCAACTCTCGGCGACCGCGCATTTCCTGTGGCTGCAGCGCAGGCATTGAACAGTCTGCCAGCACAGACCATGCAGAACCGCGTATTCTTTGGCAACATTCCGGCGCGAAAGGACTGACGGACGTCTGACGCTGCCCAGCATGCTGGTGGCGAACTAAACTTGAGCACATGTTTTAATAATTTCGTATAGGTGTGTAATGGCGTCGCATATATCTTGACATTAGTAGTAGTAGTAGTAGTTGCAGTAACAGTTAAAGTTTCATGAACGTTGTAAAACAACCACCACAAGGCTGTTATGTAGTTTATAAATCTGCATTACGTTTTGCAACCTTTGTTATTAACTTGCGCAAAAAGTATTATAATTTTACGACGCACACATGCTGACAAATTATTGATCGCCTTTGATCGGTCTCGAAAACAGCCGAGACCGATTCTTCAAGACCAAGACCACAAGTGCCAAGCCCAAGCTGAAGACCAAGACCGCAAAATTCCGGTTTCGAGCGATCTCGAGACCAAGACTGGAGTTTTGAGGTCTATATCATGTACATGTCTGCGTGAAAGGAGAGGCTGTTGGACTCGTTGTAATAATTTACACATATGTCTGTTTATTACACTATGAAGTCTTCGTGTTCCTACCTGCCCATGTGACCCACGGTTAAAGCACTCGGGCGCTATGTGCGGTAAAGCGTGACGCGCTCATTGGTCGGGGTTCGCGCCTCAGCCCGGCGCGTCTGCCTACCAAAGAATTAATTCTAGTAATTCCTATGCACATGATGAACAGGGAGTAAATCCCGAGCAGGAAAAGAGGGTTCGATGGTGTCCTCTATAAACTGTGACCGTTGCTGATGCCTTAATTAGCAGCGTCAAGGCATTGGCCGCGCTGACGTGAGCCGAAGCAAATATATGTGACAAACTGCTCTGGCTATTGGCTGGCGCTGAAGAAGTGTCAGTCAGGTGGCTGGGGCTGAATACGTGCCAGTCCGGGCTTAGCCAGACAGTAGGCTACGCCTAGAGGGGGCGCGCTTTAGAAATACTCGACAAACTGTTTACTCCTATTCAAGCTATTGTGCCATGAGACAGGCGTCTCCATCCCCCTTCAATGAACACAGACGCCCCCTTCGAAAGATATGATACACTTAGAATGGCGCCCCTAAACTGCTGCTGATGGCACAGCCCCTAAAACATCGCCAGTCCGACACAGAATTACTGTAAATTCAGTGGACACAATTGTGCCTATTCACGCCCAGAAGGCCAGTGGTTACTAAAGGCGACAGTTTTTGAGGTCGCGTGGCTTTAAAACTTGTTGTAACGAAATTAGTTTGCGATAAACTGGTAATTAATTCATGGCGATCTGCGCGGTGCACCTGCGGAGAAAAGGTATTTTTTATTATTATTATTACGCTCGTAGGCAGCACATACAAAAATTATATACATACACAGCATAAAAGCGAAGAAGCGACCGGTATACGCCGTGGGCGGGTATACTCGGTAACTCGGTCGCTAAAAATGGCACAACAGTTCTTACAGCGTATACATGTACTTGTAGGATATCACTGCGAGAAGCATAACAATCCACCCGACTTCTTCCTAGATGTGATCAATGGTCATTCGTCCACACTGAGTGATATTCCGATCGGTGTGTTTGCGGCAGTATTTTTTCTCCAGTTTATTTTGCATACGAATAGTTATTTTACTTAGACCCCCAAGCCGGCGCCGTTAGCCGAATCCGCCGCCGAATTTGCGTCCGCTGAAAACTCGCCGAAAAAGTTTGACATCGACCGCCAAACTTTCTTTGCGAAAAAAATCTGACGAAAAATACTACATGTGCAATACTTCAGGACCATGATGTGCAGTACTTATGTTATGTGGGTTATGTGCAATATTTCGGCCATATTTCAGCCGAAAATGTTGGTAGTCAGCCTTATTTTAGCCATATTTTTACTTATTGCGGTGATTTGGTTAAGCCGAATATCTGCCGAAATTTCTTTCCAGCCATCTGGAATTTTTAAAAAATTCAGCTTGGGGGTCTAATTTTACTACGTTAACGTTATTGGAAATGAAGAATGCTATGCTTTGAGTTATAGATCTGCAACAATGCTGAATAAAGTAGGCAAATACATATAGGTTTCTACATGTAGGACTATGCAGTCCGTGTGCTATGTGAGCATAAAACTTCGTGTGTTGTAGTGACAGTTCATACATACGTTAAATATTGCTTATTTATTTATTTATCGTCATATACAAGTCGCAATGACCAAGGCTACAAAATAGCTCTTACACGCACTAACGAAAAGGAAAAAATAAAAACAAAAAACGTTAAAAAACATACAGCATAGTCTAAAAGTCTCTAAACTCCGACAATATCGGATCGTTCTACTGTTGTGTTACGTGTGAATAATTTCTAGAACTTGATAAGTTTACCGTAAGAGCTTTTAGCCTGGTTATTCCCATTCTATGGCTGTTCTTGTGTCATAGCTCTTATTGTCTTTGAACATGATGATAATGATGATGATGCTATTGACAATTGTTTTGTTTCATATCTAGTGCAGTGGAATTTGCAAAACAGATGTCACATCATGATTGGACTAACAAATCAATGCAGATAAGTCAAGATTTAGCAGCCGAGTACAATGCGTCTGCATGGGCTGAAAGGTACACTTGACAGTGTTTCATGCTACAGGACCTGCTTATTGTTATGTATAATGTCGCTATGTCAAACGTGTAGTTCGATAAGCCAGCTTTATCAGTTGCGTAACGTTTAGCATTAAAAAACTGATCTGATATCGTTTGTCAAACATTGAGAAAGTCAGTTCAGTTTACGTTTATCATTAGAATCAATTCGAAGTCTTTACTCTGTGCTGTACACTCCGCACAAGAAAGGTACCTACCCAAATTTTCGGCAACGTCCGATATCCGATATTGCGTACTAAAACGAATAGTATGCCGCAGTGCTGGTACGGCCTAGCGAGCGATATATTGAAGAAAAGCAGACTGAATTGGAAACTGAAAATAAGTAACACGGCACGGCACATTACGCTGGCATCACTCAGTCGCAGGCACGTGAATTAGAATTAGAAAGTACCCTTGTATAGCCCATTAAACGAAAAGAATCATTTCTTATGCGCTGAATGCGTAATCTGCTCGAATAAAAACGTCTTTAGAGAGCGTTTGAAGATGGCTATAGATGTCGATTTCCGCACATTTTCAGCAAGTAAGTTCCAGGCATGAGGGACGGCGTACGAA
>Ga0209780_1004606_pt1 | contig 10664 bp, 7 predicted proteins | sample WorMetexBAHAMAS2_FD_187384 | JGI IMG/M metagenome (GOLD analysis project Ga0209780, IMG submission 187384) | Marine gutless worms symbiont microbial communities from Max Planck institute for Marine Microbiology, Germany - Inanidrilus exumae... | ecosystem: Host-associated > Annelida > Digestive... | reverse complement strand
CCACTCACGGACCCCCCGGCAGCCGGCTGCCAGGGGGTCCGTGAGTGGTCTGTGGACCCCTGGGGGACTGCAGCCGGCTGCCGGGGGGTCCGTGAGTGGTCTGTGGACCCCTGGGGGACTGCAGCCGGCTGCCAGGGGGTCCGTGAGCAAGCACAGAAATAGATAGCTTTTGTGACACGTGAACATGAAGTTGATTTGTCTTTCGGCTACGTTAACACATGGCTGAGAGATTATTTGATGCTTTGTGGCTTCTGCTGTCTGTCAGGAATGACAGTATACAACGAGAGTCTTGCGGCGCTGATATGTTATAGGAACTGATGAACAGCAATTACACAAGATATCACATTGAACTGATAAATGCACTGTGAGTCAAAACAAAACAATAAACTTGTCGGCTGATTTACTCTATGTGTCTACTTGTCGTGTGTCTGTGTTTGGTCTTTGTCACTCTGTCTGTCTGTCTGTGTATGGGTGTGGTATTAGTCTTGCCTGTATGTGCATCACGTGTGTCTGCGTGCAGTTTTTGTCGTCAGACGTAATCACAAAGCCGCCGTCGAGTAGTCATGGTCACTGTCGAGCTGGTTCTCTGTCGCTGTGTCCGCCGTCACTGTCACGTTGTACCAGCTCCAATCATGAAGACATCTCGTCTTCCGTGATGACCGCCACGCTGTCGACGAGTGACGTGTCAGTCGCCAGCTACTCAACCGTTTCACGGCCGCGGTCACTGGCAACGTCATCAGGTGTCATCATGAGTGCCTCGGAGCTACTGACCGACGGACGGTCGTCAGCGATGACGTCATCAGTGACGTCATCAGTGACGTCAGACACGGTCAGGAACATCGTGGCCAGCGTTCGACCTGGTGCTATTGACAACTCACTGTTGGTCACACATCACTCCAGGGTAATGTCATCTCCGCCACTACCACCACCGGCGTCATTAGTACTAGCATCATCATCATCATCGTCATCCGTAGTAGTAGTAGCATCACTAGTACGTCGCGGACGGCATCCACCGACGACTGCAGTCCGTCCTGCACGCCGCCGCGCGGCTGATCACCAGAATACATCACGTCAACACTCCGAGACACGTTGCACTGGCTGCTGATAACACAGCGCCGTGTCTCCTTCAAATTGCGCTGATGTCATTCGACGTTCACCACGGCCGATGTCCAAAGTATCTGCGTGATGTGTGCACACTGTGGCGGCACGATCACGACTGCGGTCTGCTGATCACGGCGACCTTGTCGTCCCCCGCGCACTGACAACTCGCTTCGGCAGCTGCAGCTTCCGCATTGCCGGACCCTCAACTTGAAACAGTCTTCCCTCGAACATTCGTAGTGCGAGCACCAGGGGAGCAGTTCAAACGTAGCCTAAAGAGCTGGCTGTTTGAGTGCCGTACGGTAGGAGGTGCGTCTGAGATACTTTTGTATGAAGACGCGCCTTACAAATTTGCCTTCTACTACTACTACTAGTAGTAGAAGGCATCATAATCATCATGTCGTCATCAGTAGTAGTAGCAGTAGTAGTAGCATCACCAGTAGTGGCTCTCAGCAGCAGCAGCAGCAGTTACTATTAATAGTATGAGTTGTTGTACTGGTTGTTGCATGCAGTGCCTAGTCGTCTAACAGTATACAGATACGAGGCTGGCGGCTGATTTAATGCTGCAGGTGCCGACGCTGACTAACGAAGGCGGAATTCTGAAGAGAGATCGGCGTCTCCAGCGTGCAGTGGACTATGAGATTGTTCCGGAGTCACTGTGGAAGGCGCTGGCGCTGTGGTATGGCAAGGGAACGTTTACACTGCCGCGGACTGTAAGTCCATCTCACTGATCCTTGACTTTGTACACTGTCTGCCATTGCTGTGTTTTTGTCTGTAATCACTTAGGCTGTTTGCTGCTATCGCCACAGAATGAAGCTGTACGTCTATAAAGAAGGTAAAAGGTAAAGGTCGGATTCTACTATAGCGCTACTTGCTGCGACCAGCCGCGCTGTACAATCACAGGAATTGGCAGTTGATTGGCAAGAGCCAATGGCGCAGGAGCACAAATGCTGCAGCTACAACACACTCCACCGCCCCAATCAACCACACCAGGCCTTCACCCCGTAAGCATTCACCAGACGGCGACACCCGTGCAAGGAAGCAAATATCCGATTACAGCTTACTACTCAGTTTATCGACCTCGAAAGGATGAAAGGCTGAGTCGACCTGGGTGGCTGGTTACATACCAAAATACAGTGCCGCCTCCGGGAGTTGAACCCGGACACGTCACCCATCCCAGTACTAACCATGCTTGACGTAGAGTAACTTTGTTGATACGACCAACGCCGTTACCACTACGCCACGCCGTCCAATGATGTGTTTAATATGATCAGTGGATGCTGAGTCAGATAAGGTTTCATTCAGCTGACATTGACAGATGCTGAACCTACGTAGAACTGTGTTATTGTTTGCTGACTGCTGATGAGTTGGTGATGGCTTGTAGGTGATGGTGCCACGAGCTGGCGCTGCAGCCGAGCTGGAATTGTACCCAGTACACGTGAAGCTACTGCGCTACTTGTTGACTGGACAACGTCAACCTAATGCCAGCATGTTTGCTGGAATGGTCGGCAGCATTGGTGGCGTCATGTCCAGTAAGCAATGAATATTCAATGTTGTTGTGTCACTGTATGATGACTGCTCAGTTTCAGATGCCACAGTCAATGCCTTGTACCCAAATGACTATTGTAACATGTTTCAACCACTGGCCTGTTGTGATGTCAGTAACATTTTGTCTGATTATGTCCTTGCGGCTGTGTTAGTTAGTTAGTTAGTTGGAGTTTAACGTCCCCTTTTAGCACAAATATGGCTATATCGGAGACAAAATGTCAGGGCTGGAGAGCTATCCCTACGCAGTGAAGGAAGGCCAGCGATATATTAACCTCAACCCTGGCCGCCTTTTTGTTCAGCAGCCACCCAAAAGGGAAAGGGATCGAGAGGCTCATTTAAATCATTACGCTAGCGCCTACAACAGGGAAAGACAACTATCACACTGCAAGACTAAACTAAACCAAATACAACAAAACACCAGAATAAATCTTAACTAAGCAATACAGATAACACAATCATAAACAAAAAAACTAAACCCAGGTTCGGTCGCCTCCTACGACCTCTCGCTTGGAAATGGAGTGGGACTATTCTGGTAGAAAGGGATCGGATGGACAGTAGAAGAAAATAAGTAAAGTGAATGAGAAAAGGAAAAGAGGAAAAGTAATAAAGAGCAAAAGATGAGAAAGGGAATGGACAAGGGAGGAGCAAAGGCGGAAAGGGTGTACCCCGGCCCCACGCGGGGTCTTGTTACACCTCTTTTAGGTGTTCAAGGTCTTTAATTTTCTGCAATACACCATCTGCTGTAGTGTTTGCTGAACTGAGAGTCAAATGGATTGAGTCGTTTGACAATCACGTGTTGTATACATCAGCTGTCAGGAATGACAGTATACAACGAGACTCTTTAGGTGCTGATATGTGATAGAAACTGATGAACAGCAATTACACAAGATATCACATTGAACTAATAAATACACTGTGAGTCAAAACAAAACAATAAACTTGACTTTTGATAATAACTTTGGCAAATGTAAACCGATTTTTAAAAATTTTTCGCTGTCAGATTTCCGAGGAAACTCTCTATAAATTATCATGTGTTCCACCTCGCCTTAAATGTGTTACTGCACTACTTTGCAGAATTCAAAAATCTGAAATAACAGCTGAACTTTTACTCTTACCATTACAATTAATTGGTTTTACTTGAAACTTAACAAAACTTAACAACAATTAGATGACGAATGCTACAAAAAATCAGATTGAGGATTTTACTTAATTTTTGTGCAGTATATGAAGCACAAAATGCAGATAACGCGAGAACTTTGGGAATATGATTTGACGACAAACTCGGTGAAGTTTATGCAACAAGTGACTTTATCGTGGTGGTGGATGAGATGACATTACCCTGAAATTAGTGTTTGTAACTAATACCTACTGCAGTCCAGCTATCTAATAAATTGTGCGAGAGTTAAAGCGAGTGCTGAAAACGTCCATCTCTGATACAAACACAAGTTCACAGACATTTATGCCATTCACTGTCATTGACTGTCTGTTACACGTCAATCATCCACTGCTTCAGTTCGCTGACATCACGGATTCTCTTCTGAGCACTGCTGCATTGTTTTCCAGATTTCATAGTCACAAGATTCCGACCTGAGCTGTTAAGGTGGCCTCATATCTTGCACGATGTATTCTGAGGCCTCACATGCAATATGCCATTGAAATTAGCAGCAATTCCAATTTTGAAGTTACACAAGGTATCAGTATGTAAGGTAGAATGGAGAATGTTTATGATGTGTCTGTACAAAATTTCCTCTGGAATCTGATGTTGAAAGACTGTTGTAAATCAGTCTAAATTTGCCAAAGTTATGAGCAGAAGTTAAGTGTATTGTTTTTTGACTCACTAGGTCTTGTGGTGCTTGGTTAGTTTTCACCCTGTTGTAGGCACTAGCGTAATAACTTAAATGAGCCTCCCCTATCTTTTTCCATTGTGGGTCGTCACTGAACAAAAAGGCAATGAGGTCGGGAGGTTACTGCATCATTGGCCATATTTAACTTGGTGGAACTAAATCTTCACCGAAGACTTTGTCCCCAGTATAGCCTGTTTTTGTGCTGAAATGCGACGTTAATCTCCCAACCAAGCCATATCCTCTCAGTAAGATGATGCACTGTCAGATTGACCATCAGCTCGTGATGATGCTGTTACATCTGTCACACTGAGTTTTGATGTGCGGCGCCTTAGAAAACAAAACACTTGTTTACTTTACTTACTTACTGTTGTTTTTGGATTTGACAATCACTGAACTGTTGCCAGTAAGGCTTTTGGCATATAATAAGATGGAGCTAATCCACAAAGAGTATTTAACCGCTGCATAAAACTGCACCTGAGCCGTCTGTGACAGGTGCGTCTGGCATGGCAGTTGGTTCTTCGGCGACGTCGCCGCCGCGGCGCTACGTAGCGTACACAGCAGCGTTTAGCTGCAAGCATACACTGCAACAAGTGTATGAGTTTCTGACAACACATCTCAAGATCAGCCGTGAAGACATGAGGCTGTGGAAGGTCAAGGACGAGGTGTGTACACACACACACACGTGCACACATGTACAACCACAACAGACGTACACATCTCAGAACACAAGTCAAGTTCCACATGTTTCTAATTGTGTGTGTGTGTTTTCAGCAGAACTTGTCACTGCTTGAAGCTGAGGAGAAAACCGTGGAACAGCTTGGCATTGAAGATGGTACTCAGATTCTCATTGAAGGTGATCACTGTCACTTGTTCTAGTTGTAGAACTTTGCTGTTTTGTTGGTCAAAAGTTGTGTTCTCAGTGGTGTTCTGGATGTTCTGTGCTGATTGGTTGCTATTTTTAGTTTTTTTTCATTAATTACCTCCCCCACTGAAGGTGATGGGAGGTTATGTTTTCGCCGGCGTCAGTATGTAGGTAGATATATATGTCTGTGAACAACTTCCTGGCGCCATTTCAAGTCCAGTTGTCACCAAACTTCGTCAATCATACCCTTGGCCACAGGGGACGAGGTGATTAAATTTTTGGAAGGTTAAAGGTCAGGGTCGGTGGGGGAAGTATGCACTCTACTGAACGCCTTTCTAGTTTTTGCTATGATTTCTTGTAGTAAACTGTCGGGTTTTCGGTATGCATGGTCTGCATGTCTGCGTTATGACACGTCACGTTATGATCATGCTTTGTGATTTTTGGCGCATTACATATGCACATATGCATATGTATGTTTATGTATGAGTATGCTGTGTTGACAGTGAGAAACAAGGACCTGACGTGGCCTGAGGAGCTGTGTCAACTGGCAAAGAACAAGGCATTGATTGACAAGTCACAAACAGGTTTTGTGACAAGTCATTATTAACACTGTCCCCAAAGTTATTGTAGAAATAGAAGATGACCATTTTGGGGACAACGCTTAATTGTCAGATTTCTTATAATTTAAATGAAACAGCAGCAATGTATTCCACGTTGATGAGGAAACTTTGCTGAACTGGCCTTGCAGAGTACCATCTGACAGGGAGTGTATAACAGTGTGATGTGATGGAGCTGCTGTGTGTATCTCCTGTGTGACATCTTAGCAGTGTTAGAATTACAATAATGTTAATGGGGGGGGGGCACATTCGCAAGTGGAGTGAGTGAAAAAAAATTTCCAGCCCCCAGAGGGGCCCGGAAAAGTTAAAAGTAAATTGTTTGGTTGTGATTGTAAAGATCAGGTTTAAGTGGTATAATAATGTTGTAGCAACTAATATTGCAGATTGAAATATACCTTTTGTTACACTGTATGATGCTGATTTTAGCGTGATTTTAAGAAAATTAGAAAATTTTAAGTTGTTGGTTTTATGTGTTATTTAACTCAAAGTACACCAAACGTTCAGGAGTATTCTGACCATGACAGCGATGAACAGACTGAACAGTAGGAACTGTTTCATGTTGTTTTATTATCAAATAGTAACTTGCTTGCTAGTGACGTGCGCTGCTGCTGCTGCTGCTGACGTGGGTCTGCATCACTGCATGTCGACGGCCTATGTTTTCCATTAAAAATTCTTTCAGTGGCGTGATCGTGAATGAACATCTCAAACTAAAAATGATCAATGATGATACGGTGTGGGAAGGAGTTTCCTCTGGGGAGGGGACTAAACTGGGTGCCCATAACAGGCAAAAGTTGCCAATTTTAGACCCCACAATACTGAGCCTTAAGCATCCTGATTTCTGATTGCTGTCTTTTAAAGTGTGGCTGCCTGTATTACATGATTTATTTGCGGCCCCCAGAAGTGCAATTTTAACACCTATTGGGGTGGCTGCTGACTCAGTTGGGGGGCCTAGCCCTACCAGGGGTATTGGTAATTCTAACAGTGCATGTTGGTGCTGTTGGTCTGTCTGCAGTGCCGATTGAGCGTGGTGCAACTGGCCTCAACAACCTCGGCAACACCTGCTTCATGAACTCCGCCCTACAGTGTATTAGTAACACCTTCATTTTGACGACGTACTTCACCAGTGGTCTTCACCTGTACGAGCTCAACAGGTGTGTGTGTGCCACTAAAGTAGTTCTTCCGCTTTTTTGTTGATCATAATGCTTTGAATTTTACATCTTTATATGTGCAGATTTTTCTCATAACAGACTGTATTCCCTCAACTCTTTGTTTGACTGGTAAAATAAGTATCACTTTCAGTTTTAGGGCCGAGTAATAATAATAAATGTCAGACTTACTTTACTGCCTGTGTTAGTTGGCTTGGTCTGGCGGTCGGCAGCTAGAAGGCATGAAATCTGCATTGATGAAGTGAATCGTGTGAAATCTTGAAGTGATGGTAGCACTATAGACATTGTTGTTGTCACAGTCGTCGTTTGTAGCTGTGTTGACAGATGTTGCTGATGTTGTTCAGGTCCAATCCTCTCGGTGCCCGTGGCAACATAGCACAGCGCTACGGTGAGCTGGTCAAAGACTTGTGGAGTGCTACAGCACGCAGCATTGCGCCACTCAAACTGCGGGTAAACAATCGACGTCACGTGACTCGTTGTTAACTGAATAATACTGTCACATTATGCCCAGCCAGTGAGCCACCGACCTGTGTGTGCATGCTTGTGTGTGTGTCTGTGTGTCTGTCTAGTGGACTATTGGGAAGTATGCGCCGTGTTTCAATGGCTTTCAGCAGCATGATTCTCAAGAGCTACTGGCATTTGTGCTGGATGGTCTTCATGAAGACCTCAACAGGTGCTCCTTTGTTATTTATGCATGACGACCAGTTCTCCAGTAAACTGCGGTGTACGTGAATATTCATTCTTCCTCAGTGATACATGTGACATTGTTGGGTTGTGTACCAAGAGTATATTATCCTCTACCCTCTACAATAAGTATTTGTCCTTCCATTAGTCCTTACAGACCTGTCATATGCTGGTACTGTGGCCAGCTGGTAGGTTTTGTGATGCTGAAGACAGTGTTTTGTTTTGTTCTGGGGCCCGATTTACAAAATATCTTAGTATAAACTTAGGAAAAACTTATGCTAAACTTAGGATTTTTTCTAAGATTTTTTTTGTAAATCGGACCCTGTTCTTTAGCCGTACTCAATCCGAGGGTTGGCCACACGATGGATGTACTTTCTCCATTTATCTCTGTCCTCTGTCATTCTGATTGACTCTTCCACAGGGAGTTGATGTTGATGTTGACCCTTCAGGCCGTGTGTGGTCTTCCTCGTCTGCTTGCACCTGGCATTGTTCTTTGCATTATCTCTTTCTCCAGGCAACTCCCTTGTTTCCTCATGGTGTGACCATAGTATGCTAGCTTGCTGGCTTTGACAGTGTCTAACAGTTCCCTCTTTACTCCAGCTTTTAAGAACCCACAATAGTTCATTATAATTAATAACACTGTGTAATTGTGTGTCTGTCGTGCTTAACTTTGTCTCAAAACACATGGCAGTTCATTGTGACTTTTACCTTACTACAAACTTACAGAAAATTGTGTGCAACAATTGCTGCCTGATGCTGAAATAGAGCAACAGAAGTTGGGGGATTACGGATTACTTTTTGGTACACCCTATGTAGATGAGTAGTAGTCGGTGGACCCCCATTCCCTCCAATAGACAGCGTCTGAGCTCTGGTGCTTGTCTGGAGGATAAGAGCGAAGATAATCAGAACTGCTCTGTGCTGTGTTGTGTACAACAGTTGTACACAATGACACAACACACACACACACACGTGTGAACAGTTCTTACATTTTTGCATGTTAGTTGGGTTTAGATTTTTTTTGTGTGTTTATTTAGGTTTTGTCTTTTGTGTGTTCTTTCATGTAAGCTTAGGTCATTTAGCATGCACAGCATGCATGCCCCCTGGGCTATAAGTTCTACTTGCGTTTGTTAATTTCTTTTTCTTATTTTATGAGCAAAATGATCTAAGGATCCAACGGATCGATTTTTACCAAATTTTCGTCATACGGTAGGTATTTGATCGTAGATTACTGATTTGACCCTCCTTATCCGATCGCTCAAGGGTCGTTGCCATGGCAACCAATTTTAGGGTACAAAATGGGCGAAACTGGCCGACTCACTTTCATTTGTCGCCTTAGTTTTCTTCTTGCTTGCTTTTGTCGTGTTAGGTTTAGTTTCTTTAGTACTTAGCCTAGAGATTGGCTTGGAAGAACGTCTTCGGAATGACCTATTTTGTGTCGAGTGGGACGTAAAACTTTAACTCAATCAATCAGTCAGTAGTCCGTGGATCGGTGAGTGTAGAGCTGATGTCTCAATGAGATGCAGTGATGTGTGGTTGATGAAGACTGATGCTAGCAGCTGCAGCAGCCGTGAATGTGATGATGTGACAGTGATGTCTGTCTGTCTGTGTCTTTGTCTGTGTGTCAGGGTACATGAGAAGCCGTATGTTGAGCTGAAAGACAGTGACGGTCGTCCTGATGACGTTGTTGCCAAAGAGGTTGTCATCACCTTTTGTCTGATATGATACAAAACAGTGTCGTAGTTTTGCACGCTGACATGTGGCCTGCGAAAGGGAACCATAACTGAGAAAAAATAATGAAAAAGTACTAAAATTAAAAACAATGCTCTCAGAAGATCTTTGCTAGTCCTTATCTGTGGCGACAGTCTGTTTTGGCATTTTTGTCCGTGAAGGGAGAGAGTTCTATTGTGAGTCTTGTTTTGTGCAGTCTGTGATGTGAATGATTGTTCTTCAGTCTCCTGATTCATTTTGGTCCGTGAAGGGAGGGAGTTCTATTGTGAGTCTTGTCTTGTGCAGTCTGTGATGTGAATGATTGTTCTTCAGTCTCCTAATTCATTTTGGTCCGTGAAGGGAGGGAGTTCTATTGCGAGTCTTGTTTTGTGCAGTCTGTGATGACTCATGTACATAAAGCATTGTTCACATCACACAAACGTAACTGAAATGGCGTCCGTGTTTTTATCGTTATGTTGATTTTCACTTAAAATGGAAAATGCGATATGAACATATGTCTTAATTTTTAAATTCAAACTGTTATTCTTACATAACCATTATAATCACTGAGGTTTATCATTTTATTTTTGCTTTTGAATGATTTTCCATTTAACGTATGTTAGCATTTCTTGAATACGATGCTGCTGCTGCTGCTGCTAGGCGTGTTAGAATCACCTGTAGTGTGTGATGCTAGGCGTGGGACAATCACCTGCTTCGTAATCAGTCCATCATTGTCGACCTGTTTCATGGACAGCTCAAGTCGTGTGTTCGGTGTATTCAGTGTCAACACACTAGTGTCAAGTTTGATCCATTCACATTCCTCTCTCTGCCACTGCCAATGGACTCCTGCATCTACCTGGAAATCATCGGTCAGAACGTTTCTCTGCCTTACTACACTGCTCTACTTAATGTCATGTCCTTTATAATAATAACAAAATGGTAAAAACTGGCCAGTTTACAACCAAGTGTAAGGGCAACAAAGTCATAGGTCTAAAACAGCAAATATCATTTTGCTAGGAGATTGAGATTGCCCTTACAACAGAAGTCACGTTAAAGCGAGATAAGGCATTCTTTGCATATCGTATGTCCTTTGACAAAAGCACTAGCCTAACTGCAGGGTATAAGCTAGCCAGAGACT
>Ga0209780_1004605_pt1 | contig 10666 bp, 6 predicted proteins | sample WorMetexBAHAMAS2_FD_187384 | JGI IMG/M metagenome (GOLD analysis project Ga0209780, IMG submission 187384) | Marine gutless worms symbiont microbial communities from Max Planck institute for Marine Microbiology, Germany - Inanidrilus exumae... | ecosystem: Host-associated > Annelida > Digestive... | reverse complement strand
GAAGAATAATTTCTTTTTTTCTGTAGTTATGTTTCACATAAAAGTATTCAAAGCACACCATTAACCATTTTTAATAGTTTATTTTAAAACAACGAAAAGAAAAAAATCGCTATACCCCGACTTTAAGTAATGTAACGCGTTACTTTTACTTCGTTACTGAACAAGTCTGTCATTATGTCATGATTTTCCTGAACAGAAACTTCAATAATAGCACACTAGATAATGCATGTTTTTCCCTCAAGAAGACAGTTGTAACTGGGCTGATATTGGGCTGCATTTTCATATACTGAGTCCAGTGTAAGGCTGATTATTACAAACCATTGCATGTCTTACTTAAATACAGGCTTCTCAAATAATTCCCAGATATGTTTGGCCTGCATCTAGGTGCAACAGTCTCACCACCCCACAAACAATGCAAGTAAATCAACAGATGATAATGGAATGTGTTAGAGCATATATTACAATAAATTACGTGGCCAGTGGCAGGCCTACAGCAAGCAACATCAGCTAGGCAATTTGGTTTGCTGCTGAAAAATTTCTGCTATCGCAAGAGGTTATCTCCATTTCCGACTCACCCGTTCCTTCACCCATCACTTCTTCCTCTTCTGATTCACCACTCTGCTCATCTGCAACTCCCTCTCTTTCACTCCCAGCTTAAAACCTACCTGTTTCACAAACCCTACCCCCCATAGTTTCACTTCTTCCTCCCGGACTGCCTTCACGGACTATTGCCTAGACCGTTTCTTGTAAGCTACTCGGTTTTTGTTTTTAGTTTTTTCCTTATTTTTTTGTTCATGTGCTGTGCGCCAAATTAGGCTGGCCATCTCGTCAGCTTGTAAATCTATCGTATCGCATCTCGAGATCTAGTCATTTAGTGAATTATAAATATCTTAGGCTAAGAATGCCTCAATGGCACCACAACAACATTAATTGTTTTGCATCGTCATCTGGTGAAAAACCGCTAGAATGCTAAATTACTGAATGATTATAGTATTATATTTCGATTTTGATCAATTTCACCATGGACGTTGAATTAGAAAGTACACTCATCATGTACCAATGGGCTTAGCGCCAAGTGCCATGGCAGAAGGCCTACTAGCTTGCTCTTCTGGCCTGGAATATTTAATACACTGGTTAGCAGTAAACCTTGAACCACAATTACGTAAACATGTTTCGGCAGTGCATTATTCAAATGATAGCAAGTGCATTAAGTATACTATACAGCGGTGTTATAGTGTAGTACATGCAACTGAAATCAACCGTCTGCATTTAAAACCGTAAAAACACTTGTGGCGGCAACGAAATTACCTGAACTTGCGGCTAAACTGTTAAATCTCGCCCACTAGGTGCCAGCTTCATCCAAACAGGAAGAGCAAGATCTCACAGTGGCGCTGGCGGATATTTAGTTAGTTGAAGTTTAACGTCCCTTTTCAGCACAAATATGGCTATGTCAGAGATCAATGGTCAGATCAGGGGTGGAGAACTAACCCCAGCGATATATTAAACTTGGTTAACGCCGTATTGTTCGGCAGCTATCCAAAAAGGTATCGAGAGGCTCATTTAAATTATTATGCTAGCGCCTACAACAGGAGGAGATAACTATCACACCGCAAGATAAACTAAATCAAATACAACAAAAAAGGCATGCATCCTTAACTAAGAAATAACACAAAACCAAAAAAACACTAAATCCAGGTTTAGTTGCCTCCTACGACATCCGGCCAGGAAAAAGAGTGGGATTATTGTGGTAGAATGGAAAGGAATGGAAAAGCAAGAAAATAGATGAAGCAAGTAAGAAACGGAGAAGTAAAAGATACAAAAATAGAGTAGAAGGTGGGGAGGTGAAGTCATAAGGGGGGGGGTTGCCCCGGGCCCACACGGGGCCGCTGGCGGATACAAGATACGGCGTAATTTAACCCACATGAACAGCTAGTTGTGACGGATGACGGGATATGCAACAGGCTGCGTATCGGCGCATCTCTCCGTCACGGACCGATGCTGTACCATGGTGATCTTTCCGTCTCGTTCATCACTGTGAACTGACTGCTGCCAGTTCCGAGGACACGCAATCACCTGAAACGTCTTGTTGAGGCACACTTCAACCGCAGCAATGTACTGTGTCTTCGTCTCCTACACAGCAAATATCCACCACATTCATCCACATCTGCCAGACTTGTAATCTGCAAATAATTCAGTCAATATGTCCACTTCCTATAAAAAAGTAAACGCTTCCCACACTTGTTACCGAGCTGATCCCGATGTACAGGCAGTCAGCTCGCAGGTGATTATATCATCCACCCGGCGGTAGGCTGCCATTACTTTCCGCCAGGCCTGCAGTTACGTTCCCAGCCGCAGAGCATCACCGCCCCTTGGCCGGTACCAAGTTATACTGCTTTTTGGTGACAGAGGAACATAGATGTGAACAACTTGCCCAAGGTTGTTACTCATCTTTTGCCCCCAAGTAGGATTTTGAACCCACGACCTGTTGGTCTGACATCCAACGCTCTACCCGTTGCGCCACTACGCCACCTGCGCTTCCTATAGCAGCTGTATAATAAATTATCACGAGCATGATCGAAAAGCTGTCTCTACAGGTCGGATTAAAAACCCAGTCTGTTAATGTATTTACAATTTACGTGCAGGTGGGCATGGCCTGCGCACTGGCCGATTCGTCCGATTTTGGGTTGCTGGGGGAGCAAAGTTCCCCAAAATTTGAGACTCCATGCCTGGGATGCCAATGAACCGCTGTGCAAAATGTGACGCTGCTAGCTTTATCCTCGGCGGAGAAACCATACAAAAAAACACACAAACAGTAACCGATATATCCACACCTTGCCTATTGGAAAGTGTGGATAATAACACAGTATTATCAAATCAGACAACAATAGGTAGAAACCTTATAATAAAAGCAGTTAACGGTCGGAGCATGGCCCAGTGCATCTGACAAAACGCTGACGACGTCACTCAGCTGTCAATAAAACATTCAAAAGTATTCAATGGTGACTGTTCTTGTCTATTGTCCAGAAAACTGAATTCTACAATTACTAGTAGGATGATAATGATTTTATTGTTGCAGTCACATGCGGTCGTCAGTTCGCAATAAACAATTGTCAACGAACTCTCAAACAAACACTAACAGTTAATCATATAAACTACAACAACACTGATTTCTGTCTGTACAACGGACTGCATAATAAATAAGACTGATGCAGTCGGAAAAAGCAGACTTCTCCCCCCGGTGCCGCCACCTGGCGATCTCCACTTGTTGAAGCAAAGCTTTACTGCCGTCATGCCGTTGCTGACGGCACATTTGGATTCGTATCAGGAAGAAGATACGATGGTTCTTAAGTTAATAGTGCTACCTATGCTGTCTACATACTATTACACCTCAGCTTTCATTTCATGCTATTAACGTTCACTTTAACAGCCCCAAATGGTTTCCACTCAAAAATACAGCAGTTATGAAAGAACTGAAAACATACGGATATGTCAGAATTGTTATCTAACCTGATATGTGTATTCGTCCCTTGGATGAATGTGACCATTGCTCAATATTCTATGCACGCAAAAAATATGCAAATTTTACGTCCACAAATACTTCTAAGCAACCAACACCATCAACAAACTCACCCAAACCAGGGAAAATCACCAAATGATCTCATTCTTTCTTGATCTACCAACAGATTTCTGAGGGAAGGGGACAATAAACTCTCTTGGCTCTCCAATTTCTATTTCTGTCACGTCAATAATAAGGACTGTGTATTATATCCACGGCCCTTGACATCAATCAATCAATCAATCAAAATTTATTTTCCAAGTAATAACAGAAAAAATACAATGTAATAAATGTCGTAGCACTTGAAACATGACAGGAAGAATTTGTGCTGATTTATAGGTGTCAATTATGGGCCTTTCTCCTCTCGTACATGTTACATAATAACAGTTTTTCATATTTATTATCATTTAGTGTCTTATATGTTTCAATGAAATCATCCCGGACTCTTCTTTTCTGCAACCGAGTTTAGAGTTGTGGAAGACTGAAGCTTTCGTACTTTCGAGGACCTCCACTGGTCCTTCTGGAAGACCCGTGGAACCAGCCGTGTTCAAGGCATGCTGTTTATCTGGTGATCAGTTACAGTCATTTTAGAATGCACAACGAAAACACCGACACTTACTTAAGTAGATTAAACTCTAAGGAAAGATTCAGTCCAGCTGAGAAATATTTAAGTTCAGAATTCAGTGAAGGCAGCGTCATAGAACACGTTCCGTGTTTCTCCCACTCATGTTTCCTGCACAAAAACACACGTAACAACATCCATAAAGCCCCGTCTACACCAGCAACAATGTTGGAGCAATTTCATTCTTTGTTTCGACTTTGTCAAAAGAACGAAATTTCGTTCGACACTGTTGCAATAAACATTGTCGAAAGGATGAAATTTTATGATAAACCCGTTCAACGATGTTGCCGTTTCTGCCAACAAAGTCGAACGTTGCTTCGACACTGTTGCAGGTGTAAACGGGGTTTTACACAGCTAGATACCGTGATGGGCTAACCAATGTTTTAAAAGTAGTCATGCTACTATACTTAACTATTCAGTCGAAATTAACTGAATGATGCACAGCGAAGCAAGTTAAGGCAAAAACCAACAGTTGCAATATCTCTGAAATAAACTTGCCAGAAATCATTCGCTGGTTCATCGACAAACATGTTGGGCCAGCGTGCTTCCAGGTACGGTCGAATACTCTAAACATGCATGCATATTCATAATTACAGTTTACAAAACAACGACAACAACAGTTTCATTATGCAGGTTAACCCGTGTTAAGAACTGGAGGACTTGTTGGAGCAAAGTTTTGCTAATCTAATCTAATCGAATCTAATGTTAATAGCTAGTTTCACAAAAAAGTGAATCAGTAGCAGGATAGCATGTGTCTATGACGCAATGACGAGAAATAGGTGTGTCTTCAGTCTGGTATGAAAGGTTCCAATAGTTTCAGAAGATATTTTGGATGGTAGGTCACAGAGTCTTTGCCTGGTACCAAGATAAATGACTTCAGACCTCATGCTGTTGCTGCCTTCATGCTGTTGCATTGGGACCACGGAGAAAACACAATATTTCTCCTTGACGGTGTTAACCACACCGTCTCCACACCATCGGATAGCTTACAAAACAGTGAGAATAAAACAACAAATGCTACCCCCATAGTTTCCCTAATTCCTTCCAGACTGCCTTCACGGACTATTGCCCGGACCATTTTTTCCTTATTTTTCGTTTCTGTGCCATGCACTAGGTTAGTCTGGCCATGTCGTCGGCTTCTGAGCGCATGTAAACATTCTGTATCATATCGTGTCGTAACAACTACAATAATAACAATAGCAAGTGGTCACAGAATTTTGACGAAAGGCCGCATCACAAGGAGGGGGGATTTTTCACGGGGGACGATGTAATTTGACGACTACCAGTCGAGATCACTGCAGTTGGCTTAACTGAGTCATTCATTTATTTATTATCTATTTACTATTATGCGTAAAATAATCACGTCAGACGCACAATATGATAATACAAGCACATGTGGGATAAACAGAAGAACAAAAATAAAAAATTAGCCCCGTACGGGACTGGCGGTCGACTCCTACTTACTGCCAACTTCAAAGTCACGTAACACAAAAACTAGGACATAAATCAAAAATCAAGCCTTGATAAGCTTTAGGTATTGCCCCCTAATTTAAGAATCCGTGGTCATTTGCCAGCCCCCATTATAAATGGGGAGATAGCAATTGAAAATGGCCGAATTTCCGACTTTCAGAGGCTCGTGACCTTGACCTTGGATCGGGTCATAATGCATACCGTCATGCATCACTCGTTGACCTCTACCTACAAACCAAATTTCATGGAAATCGAACAAACTTTTTGCAGACGGACGGACGGGCGGACGCACATCTGAGATAACTTTATTAGGTCGACTCAAAGTAGTCGACCTAAACATATGAGACGTTTGCCTGATGTGGCACTGGTAGACTAGAAGTCAATGGTGCTTTCAACACAAATATATCGAGCCTTTAGTATTATAAGTTATCACACAAACCAATACTTTTGATGAAATCTACAACATTTTTGCAAGTTGAGAGAGTGCAGAGTTCATTAACATTAGCAAGAGAAAAGTATTTATGTCAAAAATGACTGTAATAGGTATGTTATCTTAGCACTTGTGTGTGTTCTTGATAGTAAGTACAATTTTGGCATTTCATGCACATTATGTTAAAGGTGTTCTACATACTTGCATTATACAATTTGACATTTACTTATTAAATCAACATACCTAAATAAACATAGCCGAATGATGCATTTACAAATCATAAAGTGGAACACAAAATTTATGCAACTATACAATTAAACAATATCATCATATATATTTTAAAAAGCAGCCTTTAAAAACCGAACCTCAATTTTTTTAGAATCAAATTTTGCAGATTTATTGCAGAACGCTGGACCCTCTGTCGCTCCCTTTGACGGCCTGAAAAAAAACAATGACAAACATTCTGTCGGCAGGCTGCATGGTCCCCTGCATTATTCTACCACAATAATAGATTTAATCTATGCCACTCAGTTTTGGAGTCACTCCAGATTGCATCAAATACCCACTAAAACTCTCCAAGACAATTTGACGCAGGCATTTTTATAGGCTTCCAGTCGCCCACGGTGGAGCAATGGGTACAGCGTTGGACTTGCGATCAACAGGTCGTGGGTTCAAATCCTACTCGAGGCAAAAGCTGCATTACAACCTTGGGCAAGTTGTTCACACCTATGTGCCTCTGTCACCAAGCAGTATAACTTGGTACTGGCCAAAAAGTGGTGATGCTCTGAGGCTGGGAAGGTAACCGCAGGCCTGGCGAAAAGTAACGGCAGCCTACCGCCGGGTGGATGACTTATAGTCACCTGCGGACTGACTGCCTGTACACCAGGATCAGCTCCAGGCCCGACACTCGGTAACGAGTATGGGAAGCCTTTACCATTTTTTACCTGTCGCCCAACCAACAGTGTTAAAGCAAAGATTCTAACCATAAAAATATCCAAGTAGACTCCATCCTTTCATGGGTCACCAAATGACTCCTAAGGAAAGGTAGGCCACACGCCTAAGTCGGCTGTCCGATGCCCATATCCAGATTAGATGCAATCCATGTCTGCAATTGCACACGCCGGGAGATAGGGTTTTCAGCAGTGTTTGTTTGTTTGTATGTCTGTTAACTGCACGATATCTAAAAAACCTGCTGCAGTTAGCAGCTCCAAACTTGACACAGAAATGTTCCACCACGAGTCCTGGAAATCCATTTATTTGGGGTCAAAAAGGTCAAAGGTCAAGGTCATGAGGCACAAAAAACAGTGCCGGCGAGGGTTTTCGCACTCTTGTGAGTGTCGGTTTCCACTACGAGTGCTCGCTTCTAGTTTTGTATTCGTTTTAAAGACGACTGGAGTCAGCATTCACAACAAACTACTGACACCATTGTGGTGGCTCAGCGATAGGGTGTTCGGCTTGCAATTTACAGGTCGCGCGGGTTCAATTCCCAGACGGTCTGCTTTCATGGAACATAAGTCAACTCAGCCTTGCATCCCTCCAGGGTCGCTAAATCGAGTACCTGCTTCGGCTGGGGGTAAAGGCGGGATTCTCACCTCTGCCGAGTGACAGATAACATTGTGATCCCATATGGCATGTGAGTTAGCCGTATCAGTGAAGAGCTAAGTTGATGCTAAACTGCTGACTTAATGACCCTACTGAACTTACATCTGGTTGTAAACTGGCCAGTTTTTACCATTTATAATTATAAAATGTAAAAAACTGCAGTTTATACACACTGTTGACGGCGACGGATCAAAAACCGCAAAAATCATAAAAAGGCAATGTTAGCCACACCAACATAGCCTGAATGTCAATGTTAGTGTGGTTAACATTGCTTTTATAATTTTTGCAGTTTTCGATCCGTCGCCGTTAACAGTGTGCATAAACTGCAGTTTTTACATTTATATTTGCTGTTTTATTACCCGTTTTGAGTAGGTTATGTCCATTAATGTCCATTAATGCTACATTTTTTATTTTTCAAGATGGCGGCCTTCCTTCGACTCCCCTGTGGCAAATTTTTTGGTGATCGGTTGAGGGGTGTCAATTCTGTAGGGGGTCAAAAATTGCCTGTGATAATGACTATTCAAATGATTGCATACTTCAGCGACTACATTTAGCAAGTTAACACGACGTACAAGAAATAAACGAAATGATTATTACCATAAACCATGCACAGTCCATGTTGTGACATTACTCGCAATCACACAGCGGTGTTTATGCTACAAAAATATACAACATACAGGTACATAATAATTACGCTTTAATAAATTCAATTTGCTGACAAGTGCAATTCACATGATACAAAGAAATAAGAGCTCTGGCATTTTTCTGCCTTGTTGGGGTATTTGTGCCATCTAGTTCTTCGGCTTTCTATTGATAGTTGGAAATTTGGCGTTGAAAATACAATATATTCAGCAGTCATGTTTTGTCAACTTGCCACTTAACTCGACGCTCAATTTCTGAGATCATTCTCTCCACACAATCAGGTGCTTTTCGTTCAAGTTATCAAAATAGTCTCCCGATTCTGACACAAATCAATAACGCGACGTTATTGGTAAATGCACAAAATCTACAAACTGGCACAGTGCATGAACCAAACTACTCTATGGTGATCTACAGGCTACAAAGAACACAAACTCTCTGATGTTAGCCACACGCAAGAGCAATTGATGCGAGCAAATAGCATCTAAGATGATGTTATAGTGTTAAGACTATACGACTGACACTTTATGCAGCATAAATCCACTGTTTGAGAAAGGCTAGATTTTGGCTACATCACTCTGAATAAAGTGCCTACAATAATTTAACACAACATTAGCATGATCGAAGTACTTGAAGGATAACTAGCATAATTATGCTGGTCTAGTATTTTTGTATGACTTAATATCAATCCTCTGGTTTTTCCCTGACTTATTCCAAATTCCCTACTTTTCCAGGTTTTTTCCAGACTAGGATCCATACTCACGCTTTCACCTTCAGCAACCTACTGGCAAAGCAAGACGAGACTTCATTCCACAGCAGAAGAAATACGCATGAATTTAAATATAAGCCAAAATACACACTTTGCTAGTGAATTCTCTAGTTTATGTATCAAAATGAACTAGCTAGCAGTGCGAGCAAGTCTGTGAAATTACCATCAAATTTTACAATACTAATTTATTATTTTTAAAATATAAAAAACCGGCTTCAGTTTCTCATCATTGTGAAAGTCACCACTTTAAAACAGCAAAGATCAAAATTTTATCCCCAAATTCTCAGCACAGAAGCTATACATCACATTTATATCAGTGTCATAAATGCATAAAGTAGCCCCGTACGGGACTGGCGGTCGACTCCTACTTACTGCCAACTTCAAAGTCACGTGACACAAAAACTAGGACAAAATCAAACACCTGGACCCGATAAACTGTAGGTGTTGTGCCCTAATTTAAGAATCCGTGGTCATTTGCCAGCCCCCATTATAAATGGGGGAGGAGACAGCCTTTGAAAATGGCCAAATTTCCGACTTTCAAGGGCTCGTGACCTTGACCTTGGATCGGGTCATACTGCATACCGTCATGCGTCACTCATCAACCTCTACCTACACACCAAATTTTTTTGAAATTGAAGAAACTTTTTGTGGACAGACGGACGTACGGATAGATGTAAGGACGTACGGACTGGCGGACGGACATTTGAGACCCACTTTATTAGGTCGACTCGGAGGAGTCGACCTAAAAAGCTAGCTTCTGTGCCGAAAAATGACCTCTCTTTGTGCCCGATCGGACTCCTGATGATAAGAGAAATGCTCCCTTTTACTGAATCTCCAACAACAATACCCTGATATCAATACTCATTGCTCTGTAGATCATAAATTAAGTCAGAACAGAAATTTAACCGCAAACCAGTACAGTAAACGTACAGTGAGATTACTGTCGATACAGACGGACATTGGCCATTGTTGAGTAAACACAAAATGATCCCATTCAGCATTCTTCTGATGATCACTGCCACACAAAATTCTGACACTGATTATTACATCCTCACATTAATCAGCAACAAACACTAACCACTGTAATATGAAAAGTCCACAAAACAGATCACTTAAGAATTAATAGGGTGTGTAAGCAGTAAGCTATCTGACGTAATTATCCACACATGAAGATAGACAAGGTGTGAATATATCGGTTACTGTTCGTGTGTAATTTTGTTTGTGTGTTTGTATGGTTCAGATTTCTCCACCAAGGATAAAGCTAACTAGCGGTGTCAAATTTTTCTCGGTAGTTCAACAGCGTCCAAGGCAGGGAATCTCCTATTTTGGGGAACTTTGCTCCCCCAGAAGCCCAAAATCAAACTAATCGGTGTGGCCTGCACGCTGGCCGATTCGGGCAATAGAGCAGTGATGTTCATGAAATATCGCGCGGCGTGTGGATGTAGGTCGGCATGTGTGGATATATGTCATTGACGTAAGTTCCTGTATCTAATGTTTGCCACTTTCAACAACTTCTGCTATTAAATACTGCATGTGGGGCCACTTACATTATCAGCAAATAATCTAATTATTTATTAA
>Ga0209780_1004604_pt1 | contig 10666 bp, 5 predicted proteins | sample WorMetexBAHAMAS2_FD_187384 | JGI IMG/M metagenome (GOLD analysis project Ga0209780, IMG submission 187384) | Marine gutless worms symbiont microbial communities from Max Planck institute for Marine Microbiology, Germany - Inanidrilus exumae... | ecosystem: Host-associated > Annelida > Digestive... | reverse complement strand
CAATCAATCAATCAACTGGTTTATTCGTATGGCAGCTCAAAAGCTGGATTAAAACATGCATACGACTAAACATATGACACAATGAATTACATCAAGAGAGTTATCGGTAGTTCGAGAGAGCGTATGGGATGAACGATTTTTAAACCGCGTTGACTTTGTACATAAGCTTATCAACGGGTACTCTTTGGCTGTCCGAAGGCTACTAATTATTTCAAACACATGCAACTTTATTTTACCACAAACTTACTGGACGACACGCTGGCGAAGTATGTATACTTAGAGATCGGTGACAGTATACGTTGCCTGTTTCCTTATCTATGGAATTCGATTACTCTTAGCTGGCTTCAGTCACAGTGTCTCTGGTTCTGGTTCAATAGTCAGCAAATCCTCTTCTGAGGTATCACGCCGAGGAGATGAAAGAAAGGTCGAGTTCGTTGCAGCGTTTGAGCCTCATTCTTGAGTAACAAAGGTCTGATTATTTTGCGCTTCCAGCTGGTTCCAATCACTTTCTCTCTGTAAAAAAAGAGTGCTTGAAGGCATTGTTATTAGCTGATGTGTGCCAGCGTGTATAGTCTTTGGCATGTTTGAAGCGTTTGGTATGTGAATCTGCCTTTATTACGCTGGAAGCAACTAGTGGAAAGCGTAATGTAATGGCCTGGCGTCCGTCCGTCTGTCTTTCTGTCTGTCCCGTCGGCATACTCACCGTAACTCACCAGAACAGCATTCGACGCGGCCAGCGTACTTTTTATGAAGGACAATACGGAGGTTGGGATATTATCCGTGGGTACTGTTGTGTAGACACCAGAGTTGCCAGTCAAACAGACCCGAAGCAGATGCAACCCGGAAAAACAGCCAATGAGCGAGTGATAGCGAGCTAGGCGGGGCGATTATGAGGGTGATCAGGACGCACGAGGGATAATCGGGAAGAGGATTATGATGATGCTTATAAGTTATGACACAGAAGTCGTGACTGTATTGATGATGTGGATGACGGAGTTGTGCGTTTAATTACGCTGTTGTAAACAAGGTGTCATCCTAACGGGACGTAACACTACTGGCCCGCCGCGTGCTGCCCGTGATGAGTTACGTTGCATATGCGAGTGTTACAAACGACAGACGACGGCAGACGACGACAAACGATAACAGACGCCAGCGACCGTAACTAGTCCGGCCCCCTAGACTATGTGTAGGCGGGCCAGTAATAATGTACAAACTGTAACACTCGGCTTCAGCTACCACAACAACAAAGTAACGTAAAATGAAACAAGTAGGAGACAAGAGCGGGAAGAAGGAGACGTTACAGGTAGGCCTACCACCATAAGGCTGTACAGTATCGCATCGTCAAAGTAGGCGGAAGGATTATTTTATGTGTGGAAATTTCGTATAGATGCAGTCATAATGTAATCAAACCGATAATATATTAAAACGACGAATGGAGAATTGCAACGAGGAAAATCGAACATAATTACCGTTGCAATGTATAGTCCGGCAAAACGAATTTTAATGTCGAATTCTGCTGCCATCGTAGCGTATCTTAGGTCCATCTGCAACCAAAACATCATAATAATTAATAATCTCTAGGCGGTTCTCAGCATCGAGTTGGTGTCTTGCTACCTTTGCCAATCACTTAAATACACACTTGTATTTCAGTTAACCTTGCATCAATTAATATTCCAATACCTAATGAACTCTGCTCAGTCTATAATCTTCTTAATCTCTAAATTTCATAAAAGTCCACATGTAACATGTGCGCATATGTGCATATTGCAACCTACTATATTTTGCCACTGTGTACAACTGTAAACCGTTTAAAAAAATAAATAACGTTTTGAATTATCCTGCTAACAAACAAATTTTACCAGCGACTGAAACAGTTGCAGAGGTAAAAAATTCACTAGTTAAGCAAACTGGCTTTGCCCTGATCGTTAACCTTTCAAGACAGTAACGTTCGCTATATGCTATCGCCCGTCCGTCTGTCGTCTGGCTGTAACGTTCGTGCGCCCTACTCAGCGGGTTGAAATTTTCGGATTTTTTTCGCCGTTTGGTACCTCGGCGATCCGTTGACATCCACGGAAAAATTTACGGAAATCGTCCCAGGGGACCCCTCCGTCGGGGGGTTTAAACGCAAGAGGGGTAGCCAAATATAGCGATTTTTGACATTTCGAAAGCTATATCTCGCAAACGGTGCAAGATAGCAGGTAAGTTAGTATTAATCACTGGTAGGAAGTCGTATATGAGCTTTCGATTGGTACCAAAATCTGTGACCTTGAATGGCCCTTATTGTGCGTTATTTTATCGAATTTGGTAGTTACCGGGGCGCATTGAGTAAAAGTGGTTGACAAAGCCATAACTATGGACAATTTACGATTACGGTGCTATGTCTAGCAGTAAATGTCTGCAGAGGCACCGCGCGACGCTCAATATAAATATTCTATAACTGCAAGGTGAAAATTCTGTAGCAGATACATAAATTCAAGACGTAAAGCGCAGTACTTGCCTAGCTATCGTCTAATTTGTTAAACAAAGTATGTCCTTTTTCGGTAGTACGTGTGCCATATCGTCGTAAAAAGTTTACCTTCGCTATCTCATCTGCTGGTGAGTTCTTGTGACATCATAATATTAATGGTTACAGCCGAGCCACTGCGGGCGGTAGTCGGAATTGCGGGAATTGTTTGCCAAATAAAAGGGCTAAACACTATAAAGCCCTTACTCGATGTCGCACCGACCATTTTAGCAATATCTTAGGCAACCGAAAAATTAGTTTTAAATTCAGGTCTGCTTTTCTGCACTGAAGTTTTTGGCTTTCGCTACGTACGCCACAGTCGACCGCCTCAGCAGCTGCTGAGCTCTTGTTACCTTTTGTGACCGTGAACTCTGACCTACTAATTTGACCTGACCTTAGAATTTGACCTAGACAAGGTCACGATGAACCAGCAAGCCAAATCTCTAGGTCAGTGGTTATTTGGTTCAAACGTTATTGTCCGAACACAAAGCGACACACACACACACACACATCGGATCGGACCGACTGCTCTACCTGAACTACTAAAGTGGTCGTTAAAGTGACGATGCAGACGAAGTGACAGTGAGGGGGCGATGGCTTACCCCGGCTGTGACGTGCGTGTAGTAGTATCTGATGGAGTTGACAGCATCGTTGTGCTTCGCCGTCGTCGTCCGTTCTCGACTCAAGTCGTACCAGCTACACACGACAGACCACGACATGACATTGTCGCGAGAATGACGACTCGTAGGAAGTAAAGACTTCGCAGTGAAGTAATCCAAACGAATCTAATCTAACACAGATTCATAAAATGTCATTATCATTGACAGAAGCAGCGACGCTTAATGACTGAAATGTCCACAGTGTCGCTAAACCTGATGAAACAAGTATGTCGGTCCTTTTTATTGTCGGGCCAAATGTACGCTGGCCGCGTCGCATGCCGCCCACTAGTGACTCGTATTGAGTATGTGCCGCACGCTCTATTTACGTTCTCACTGACGCGGTCAAACGCGGACGTGGTCGAACGCGTCCGAACGCGGGGGGGGCAGTCTAAAAAATTTAGCATTGCTAGATGTTCGAACATCTAGCAATGCTAGATTTTCGAGACAACCCCTCGCTCTCGCACGCGCGTTCGACCGTGTCCGCGTTCCAACGCGGTCGATTGCGTTCGAACGCGTTCGAAGCCTTCCATAGTAACTAAGTCTCTATCCCGTTTCTATAAGATATAGCGAGATATAGGTCGAAAATCGCCTATTTTAACTTACCCCACCTCCATTTGGCGCCCCAGTTGGAATTTCGCCGAGATCTTTGGCTCAGAAAACTAGTCACTGGGCTATCGTATGACGTTGTTTGCGTGATCCTAGGTTTAGCCGTTTTGGTACAAAACCGGCGTGTGACAGACAGACGGACACACAACGACAGCATATACCATGCTTGCATGGCGTCGCGCGGTAAACATTTATTCTGTGATCGCAATTAACTTTGCAGTTATGCGGAGAGACAGACAAACAGTCAGAAGGACAGACACATGACGATAGCATACACCGCGCTAGCACAGCGTCGCGCGGTAAAAATAAGTTCCAAACAGTTAATGCTGCCATCTGAAAAAATCAAGGTTCGAAAATCGTAGAAGTAAACAAATACGATCGTGAGTGAATAAATCAGAACTCTTTTTGTTTTTTTATTTTTACCTTATTTTTTCTTTTCTGTGTCGTGCCCTAGATTAGGCTGGCGATCTCGTCCGCTTTTGAGCACACGATAATCTACCGTATCGTCTCGTATTTGGTAGACACAGTTACAGATGCACCTGATGGTGTAAAATAGTCATTCCGTTAACGGTAATTGAGTACTGGCGACATAGCTGTCCACTAGATCCATCGTCCGTCCTCTGCGAGCATCTCGTCGTGTGCAGACAGAAGCATTATATACAGACTAGAGTATAGGTAGAAAGAAGTAAACGATCCAAGGTAAAGTTGAGAGAAACGAGACGAGCTAGTTGTCGTGACCTGTGGTAGATGGCGTAGTCGATGACCATGAGGACTTCGACGACGTAGACCGGAAACTGCGACGTGGCGTTGGCGTACTGCATCCAGTCGTCGCGGTTGTCAGGGTCCACTTCATCATCGTCGCTGTCGTCATCTGTACACGGCAGTCATCAGCGCGTCAACTACGTGCAGTACCTCGCTACCGGCTCAACACTGAGGCTCTCGAACCTTTTCAGTTGCCGGCCCCAAAGTCTGGAACTCTCTCCCACAGACTGTTTCAGACGTTTGCTTAAGACGACAAGTGTCAGTAAATCAAACTCAAAGCTTGATTAAAAGGCAAAGCGACGTAGAAAACGATGCAAGATATCATTATAATATTATTTTGACTTACATTTATAGTAACATTTTATAATAAAACGTTAAAAAATATACATAAAACGTTAAAACGTGACAAAAATAAAAAATGCCGCTGTACAGGCAGTCAGCTCGCAGGTGACTATAAGTCATCCACGCGGCAGTAGGCTGTAATTACTCTCCGCCAGGCGTGCGGTTACCTTCCCAGCCGTAGAGTATCACCGCCCCTTGGCCGGTACCACGTTATACTGCTCGGTGACGGAGGCATATAGGTGTGAACAACTTATCGAAGGTTGTTACGCAGCTTTTGCCCCTAGTAGGATTTGAACCCACGACCAGTTGATCGCAAGTCCAACGCTCTACCCATTGCGCCACCGCCCCACCGCGCCACGCAGGTAAACAGTAGTCGAAGTTAACTTGAGGACAAGTAATCAAGAACTCTAGACACGTGACCGGTGATGTTGTCGTGAGTTGGTGCTTGTAGTCGGTAGGCAACGTAATCTTCGCCGTCTGCTGTCGTCGTTCCGCCGTCATCTCCAGTTCGTCGTCGTCGTCGCCTATGTGTCGACTGACTTGTCAACAAGTAGCTGCTGTTGTTCAGACGAAACGTTCCTTCCTGTCAACCACAAGTCGGCAGCTAGTGTGCGGTGAGTAGAATATGTTTATAGTGATATAGAATATGTACATCGACGCAAAAAACGGACACGTCTTCAATCATTTTGGGAACAAAACTTGACAGAAAATACCGTCAATATTTTGGGATGTGTTTGTAAGCATCAAAATGACTCAGTTTGTCGCCAGTAGTCACTGGTGTTTCTGCTGTGCCAATCAAAGTAACCGACGCTTCACGGCTGTTACGAACATCGGCATCACAGAGGCAGATTTTTCACGAGGAAAAGTTAACGTTACACCGGCCAGCAGGGAGCAATGCATTCGGCTGCAGCAGTCGCGCTGATGCCGTTATTGCCTACACCGCAGCAATGACTCACAATGCTTTTAAATGCGCTGGACAAACCCAGAAATTGCCCATTCCTGTCTGGGATATGGACACCTATCTAATCTAATTCACGGTTTCTTTGGCCCACCCGCGTCTATCCTCCAATCGGCATCTCGATCCGTTCAGCCGTTTTGCATGAACAGACAGACAAAATGACACACATACAACGCTACAATTCGTCTGTAACAATAGGCCGCATCTAGCTATTGCTGCGACGTGGCCTAAAATAAGCACTGTGGACAACCGGCGACGAATAGAACATTTTACCGCGCGACGCTATGCTAGCGCGGTATATACATCTTGCATTAATAACAGCAAATGTAACCTTGTCTGTCCGTCAGTCTGAGTTCCTGTCGGTATTCTATCAAAACAGCTAAATGTAGCTCACAGAAACAATGCCACACACTAACCCATATCAACACTGTGGTTTCCAATGCCAAAGATTTGTTAAAATTTCAATGGGTTTAGTCCAAAAGGACAGGTGGACTAGATAAAAAAAATCAGCGATTTTCGACCAATGCGTCGTTATATTTCAAATGGACTGACAGAGCTCTGTCGTAAGGCATATACGATACGATGCAATATGATACGATACGGTATATTTACGTGCGCTCAAAATGTTTTTACTTTTGTGTTACTAATAATGAATTGTGTAAGATATTTACTGATCATGCGAAGAAAGAACGGGCAACATTGTTAACCGATATTTAGTTAAGTTTAGTTAAGTAGTTAAGTTTTTCTTTTTTTATACTGCTACCTTTATTGGTGAATTACAATTAAAGAAAAGCTGATGAGATGGCCAGCTTAATCTAGCGCACGGCCCAGAAACCAAAAAAGTGAGGAAAAACTAAAAACAAAAACTGAGTAGGGCGTTGAACCAGCACTCGGCTGTTTGTCCCACAAAGCGTTAGACAGCAAGGCGATTAAGAACATGCATGTAGACTAGACACTGCGTGAATGAATAAGCGTATAGTCACAGAAACACTCAACACTCACGTAGGTTCTGATCACGTGACCAGAAGACGTCACGCTCGACTTCAGCAGCATGGTGGCGCGGTTAGCAGCATCAGTGAACACGACAAAACTCTGCAATCGACCGCGACGTCACCATGCATCTCATTACCAATACGCGAGATTCTAACAGTATGACGAGCGTTAGAAGCGTCATTACTGGCCCGCCCACACATAGTGTATGGGGCCAGACGAGTAACGACGGCTGATGTGATGTCTGTCGTCGTCTGTCGTCTGTCGCCTGTAACGCTGCCGGGTGGGCCGGCCGGCCGCCGGGCGCGTGGGCGGTGGGGCGGCCGACACTCCACGGCGGGCCGGTACGGTTACGTCCCGTTAGGGCGACACCGTATTTATTCATTTACTACTAACGACCAACGTGTACAGTCGGTCACCGACGTCTCTCTGTCTGTCTCTTACGACGATTAAACTTAAACCTCCGATTATATTGACTTCAGCCTCGTGACAATATTAGTCTTCGACAGTGCTTCGTTTCGTATTGTTTTTTAGATTGAAAGATAGACACGTAGTTTCGATGAAAGACAGTTAAGAAGTCGCATGCGCTATATCGAACGGTGACATTAAACGTTACTGATGACCTTGAGTACTCTAACCAGCCCAAATCACCGCTATTTTACGTTATGGGTCTTCATATCTCTGGATATGCTGAAGCTAGAGTCTTCAAATGCTATACGAAAGTAGGCTATAGGCCATATCAAGTGCCAAAAACCTTCGGATGACAAAATATATACCCAAATGGGTGTGATAAGGTCATGTGACCATTTTATTTTTCGGCCCCACGATCTCTTAGCAACACATAAAGCTACGGAATTCAAATTTGGTGTACATATTGACCGTTGTGATCGAGTATCGTATGCATGATAGATTACCCTCAAATATGGTGTGTTCTGGGTTACGTGTTCTCTTCAAATTTTGCTCACTATGTGGTAGGGCCTAATATATCGAAAACAGAACAAGATAGACATAGTTAATAGATAGCTAAAATATAAGGCTAATAGGAAATCAAATACCATTGACCTTGAATGACCCTGAAAATCACTATAGCAGTTTGACATTTTTAACTCCCGTAGGCCTACTTCGGAAAAGATTGCACGCATAACTACAACACGTTTACACATGAATCGAAACTCGTACGTTTCCGGTAATTCTCCCCGCGAAAGCGAGGGAGTATGTTTTTACCGGCGTTGGTTTGTGTGTCTGTCTGTGTTCGTCTGTGATCACAATAACTAAAAAGATTGTGGGCGGATTTGTACCACATTTTATGGGAAGGTTCCTAGGGAGAAAGGGAAGCCAAATTTCATGTTTCGCTACGATCGGTAGAGGGATGTGGAAGTAACGGTCAAAAGAACTCCGTAAACCGGCAATTGTTTACATTACATTTTGTACTTCTTCGAACGATCATACCTGAGACATTGAATCATATCTTCCGACACTCGGAACTTGAACTGGAGTTCCAAGAATTTAGTAGGTGTGGCAAGTAGCAAGTATTGCCAAGTGTTGGCGACAAACTTTCGCGGGGAGTTGTACTCTCTCGGAGTATTTTCTTTCCATCTAGTTTCAACTGTCGTATCTAAACTAAAGGACTCGTCAAGGTCACAGGCAGTCACATGTACTGCAGAGTAGTAGTATCTCGGAAATGGTGGAAATGGTCTGCGATAGCTCAGCTTTTCGTTTTATCTCTATAGTTTCTGCGACCATAAACACTGACTTACAATCTTGACCGGAACAGTGTCAAGATTATATACTAGATTGCCAAATATCTAGATAAAAAGTTCAAAAGTTATTGTCTGTCCGTACGGACAGACACACACACACACCGTACAACTGGTTTACCTGGAACATTGAAGTGGTCATTAAATATGGTAGACTACAACTTCATAAACGTGCACAGACGAGATGATTGCGGTATTTTATGTGCATTCAAAAATTGCGGATGTAATTATTTCGCCCCCGGTATAGGTGCGAAGTATTGCAATCCGCGTGTATGTATGTCGGTCTGTCTGTCTCTCCACTCGCATATCTCAAAAGCTACATGTCCAAACTTCACGAAATTGTCTGCACATGTTATCTACAATCACGGTTCGGTACTCCGCCGACCACAATGCAATGCGTTACCTACTTCCGGTTTTGTGGATGACGTCATGTTTTTACATATACGGCCATTTGGACAGAATCAAAGACGACGTCATGTTTCGTCGAGTTCGCCAGGTGGCAGCACTGGGACAAAATCTAATGTCTATGATTGCCTTGTTCGTAGATTGCGACACGAATATGCGTGAAAGTTTACACTTTAGCTAAGACGGCTGTCTGTGTTTAACCTAGTTTTTGTGTTTGTATAGTAACCTCTCTTTCTCTGTCTCTGCGTGAGTTTGTGTGTGCAGTGTAGTAGTGAAATTTTTTCTGTTGCTGTTTTATGGGCTTTGCCTGATACAAATAAAGATGATAATGAAATCAAAGAACATAACCGCAAAGACAAAATGCCGAAGAATGCGGAAGTGTGATTCGATTGCACGAAACTACGGTTTATTCAACAACTTGTAGGAGAAAAGAGGGAGGAACTGGAAAGCAGGAAAGGTAACGAAGCCGTAGCGAGCCGGCAAAGAGGTTGTAGACAGGAAGCACCTGGTTGAGAGGCGCGGCAGTCCAGCGACTGACGTTGCCGTGGCTAGCAACGTAGACCGGCGTTTGATCATCAATGATCTGACTGCGTGTGAGATTGAGTACAACAGATGATGACTTGAGACTCAGCCGAAGTGAATGTCGCTTAGCAACAGCAGTGCCATGACTGTCTGTCGACGAATGCGACTGAACGTCATTCATAAAGTCCACACGCTGCACGCTGATTGGCTCACCGGACGATGACGTCACTATGCAATAACAAATGCACGTGCATATGAAAGTTAGATTACGTGTGAAGTTACGAAACTCACTGACGTTTGTTAAATTTGTCGAAATATAAATATATGCGCCTAATGGATATTAAGACGTACGTACGGTACTGACGGTGGCGTAGGTAGGCCTGGGCCTATCTAAGGCATTTAGGCCGAGGCTCAACAGTAGTCTGCAAGTTACACTAACTAACATTGCAACTGCGAAGTTTTTGATATTAATTGTTACTAATACTACAACAATGAAAAAGACGGGGTTCAACTTTTGGCCACCCGATGTATAATATTTACAGGCTTATAGCAAATATTTTGAATGCATGTGCTTACTTCAATGTTACTTTGCCCAATGTAGGTGGGCTAAGCATTGTGATCAGCGTGTCTGTTTGTCTGTCTGTCTGTCCGTTCGCATATCTTAAAGACAACATGTCCACATTTCATCAAATTCTCTGCACCTGTTACCTGTCGCCGTGGCTCTATCGTCCTATGACAACAGTACAGAATGATACGTACTTTTGATTTTGCCCATAACGTCATGTTTACACATAATGGAGCGAACGAGCTACAATCAAAGTAGGCCCTACGTTCGTCAATTCGCCAGGTGGCGGCACCGGAGGAGTAGTCTGACTACATCTTGTTATTTGACGTAACAAACAATTCAATCGGGAGTAGCACATTTCGCCCCCGGGTGCGTTTATGCCGTAAGTGCGAAGCCCATCGCAGTGCCTGTGAGCGGACACTGCAGGCGGGCTTGGCAAGTACGGCATATTATGTGAAAACGTGACTCCGTCCACGAAACCAGGGGCCCGATTCACAAAAAATCTTAGGAAAAATCCTAAGTTTATCATAATTTTTTCCTAAGTTTATCTTAAGTTTATCCTAAGTTATAAAGTTAACATTTTCATCTCCATACGAC
>Ga0209780_1004603_pt1 | contig 10667 bp, 10 predicted proteins | sample WorMetexBAHAMAS2_FD_187384 | JGI IMG/M metagenome (GOLD analysis project Ga0209780, IMG submission 187384) | Marine gutless worms symbiont microbial communities from Max Planck institute for Marine Microbiology, Germany - Inanidrilus exumae... | ecosystem: Host-associated > Annelida > Digestive... | reverse complement strand
GTTTCGTCGCACGTTTTGGTCGGAGCAAAGTCAGAGCGCTCGGACTGGTCTCGTCCGGAGTTAAAGAACGCGAAACGAATCGCTCGGACGTAGAAAAAGAACGGCTTGATACGAGACGGGACCGCTCTGGAGCGGTCCGACGCAGTATAAGAACGCAGCCAATATATCGTATCGTATCGTTACTTACTTACTAACAAATTCATATGTATTTTACTCGCACATTGATGTCACACTGTGAGCAATGCGACTTTGATACAGTCGCTTTTAATGGATGACTTATTGCATTAGGTACAACAAAGCTAGGAGTAAATCTGTGTCCCGGTGACTCTCCACTAAATCAATGCATATACTACTATCAGCGACTGTTGTCTATGTGTTAGATTTGTTGTGGTAATTACGCACGCCGAGCGACGTGAGTCACCGGGGTGGGGTAGGGTTTTCACCGCCGTTTGTCTGTGTGTCTGTCTGTTTTTGTAGCACGATATCTCAGAAACCTATAAGAAAACTCGACATTTAAATGTTCCGCGATGAGTGCTGAGAATCAATTTTATTTTGGAGTCAAAAGGTCAAAGGTCATGAGTCGCAAAAACATAGCCGGTGTTTCATTGCACTCTTGTGAGTGCTGGCTTCTGTTAGTTGACCAGTGCGATCGTTATACGGTGACTGCTGAGCAAGTAGCGTTTTTGCTCGACAAATACCATTTCACTTTCGAGACGAATCTCGTAATCTTGTATCCCCAAGAGAGATGTAATTAAGAGCTAATTAGAGTACCATCTTAGCTGAAACATTCGCGTGAGGGCGCTACACGTATGAGGCGGAAGTTGTCGTTAGTGACTCTATGTTTACTATAGTAACTTATACAGTCAAGTACTAAAAACGATTCTTGTCTTTTCAAAATGCGATACGCTGCGTCCCACGATGTACTGGACGTGGTGGATTTATGTTTCCGCGAGATCCGGCAATTCGCGCGAGGTGGATAGTCGCCGTACGTCGTGAAGGGCTGGCGATCACGCCGAACACGGCCGTCTGTCACATTCATTTCCGCGAAGAAGACTTCACGACTGATAAAAATGTTCATGGTACGTGGTTCATGGTCTTTCCAATTTTCTATCGTACCTCAAAATAGCAAATATTTTACACTGACATACTATTTTTTTACCGCGCGACGCTATGCTAGCGCGGTACCGGCACGTACTTGCCGTCGTCGTGTGTCTGTGTCTGTCACAAGTCGGTGTTCTACCAAAATGGCTGAACGTAGGATCACGCGAACAACGCCACACGCCCAGGGACTGTAGTTTCTGATGCTCGAGTTTTTAAATTTTGTACGCGGGTAGTTCATATCAAGGGTTGGCCTGGGAAGCACAATTCACCCCTAAAATGGGCGTGGCCAGGCCATGTGACCCACTTTAAAAATTTAGTCCCCATAAAATATCTCTGGAATGGCTAAAGCTAAATACTTCAAATTTTCTAGAGTTGTTGGACATATGAAGTACTAGCCTCAGTATGACAAAATACCCCCCAAGTGGGTGTAGTCAAAGTAACGTGACCCATTTTATTAAAAGTGACATTTATAAATAGTATGCTTAATATCTTTATCATTGTTTGATTCGTGTTTAGGGCACACTCGGGCTAGACGCCGACTACTGCCATCGGCCATTCCAAGTGTATTTTTTTGGACCAAGCCAGCATCAACCTCGACACTTTCCCGGCGTTCACGTGCTGCTAGGAGACTCAGTCTCGACCAGAGCACTGCCAACTGTGATAATGCCAGCACGTCATCATCGGTCGATGTGGCTCCATTGGTCGAGCAAGAAGTAGAACATGAAGAGACAGTCTCGGCAGCTTCCTGCAAGTCCAAACAGCTGGATATTGCAATCCAGACTGATACTGTAACCTCAGCATGTTCATATTCTCAGACTGAAGACCGGCTATCGGCTGTTCCCATTCCCACTGTACCATTTCTGTCCTTCGAAAACCTTCAACATGATCAGGATATGCTTCACTATTACACCGGGCTTGAAACTGTTAAGAAAATTATGACTGTATTTTACACTCTTGGTCCTGCTGTATACCACCTAAATTACTTTCATACTCAAACAGTAACTGGTATAACTCCACTCAATCAATTTATTCTTACACTGGCAAAGCTGCGACAGGATTTGGACTACATGCCACTGTCACGACTCTGTGGTATATCAGAGTTTACTGCTCGAAACATATTTATCACATGGATCAACTTTTGTTCTAGGCAATGGTCGGAAATTAACATATGGCCAGAAAAAGATTTAGTACAATTTTATTCTCCAACGGACTTCAAAGTTAAATTCCCTACGACCAGGGTTATTGTTGATGGCACGGAGATACCTGTGCAGAAGCCTGCCAATCCAATAGCCCAGCGTTGTACTTTTAGTACATATAAAAACAGAAATACCGTAAAAGTTTTGGTTGGTTCTACACCAGGTGGTTTGATCTCCTATTTGTCCCCCAGCATATGGTGGATCGACTTCAGACAGACAGATAGTTGAGCGAAGCCGTTTGGTTGAAATGTGCGATGCAAGTGACTCGATAATGGCGGACAAGGGTTTTAATGTCCAGGATCTGTTTGCACCTTGAAATATCCATGTAAATATTCCAAGTTTTTTCAAAAATAAAAATAGGATGAGTGGGCAACAGGTTTGGAAAGATAGAAAAATTTCTAGCAAACGGGTGCACATTGAGCGAATAATTGGTCTTATGAAAACTTACAAAATTCTCGTCTCCCCTTTACCAGCTTCGGAAACCATGCTTGCATCACACATCGTTACTGTTTGTGTTACATTGTGCAATTTCCGGCATCGAATTGTGTCCCAGAATGCATGACACTGCTGCTGATTGTTGTTATCAGTAAAAGTCTGAATAACTGTATACACTGCACAGGGAACTGTTAAATCTTAAAGGAATTATGTATATTTGTACAGTATGTGTCGATTTCAGTGAAACTTTGCATCAATGTTACCGTACATTTATTCAGGTGCAACAGCAATGCCAGTTTTCATAACAGAATCTTGCATGAAATCATTCATTAGCACCATATAATACAGAAAGTATAAAACTGTACACTTCTGGAAAATGATTGACGTGAACAGTTCTTATATAGCACCGAAACATAAATCGCCGACGAATGTGTAACACGCAAAACAGCTGACGAACACAAATAGCATGTGACTATCAATAGTCCAAAATATCCAGGTCAGAGGTAGTGAGAGCAAACATACTGACATTGAAATAGAAAATAGCACCTGTAAACATTAAAAGTCTGTAGTGTTGACATTATATAATACTGGTAGTGGTATAGTCAGTCACTGAACTTGACAACGTGCATATCTCACTATGAGAAGTCAGACTCAAAACAGTTTGTGCACACTTTGGTACATTACGATTGATGACAACGACATATTATGTTATCGAAGTAGTCTCCAGCTAGGTATTTATCAATGAGTGCATTGCGAAAGTGGCTATGGTAAAATTCTGTCAGCTTATCTAGCATTTTGCGGATGAAATCATCATTTCTCTGAACATCGATTATGCGTAAATCAGACAAAGTGTATATTACCAATTTCACATTACTGGCACCAGTACATAGCATCTGGCCCTGGATTTGATACTGATAATCGTGGCTAGTTTTCAGTACGAGTGCTCCATCTACAGATTCTAAATATGGCACAGTGGTGGGTGAGATCGTTTTGTTCTTGGCTACATAGGGACATTTTACTTCCAGCAGTATGTATTCATTGATAAGCCGGTCTGGTGATGCACATAAATATGGGTGCGAACTAGACACAAACAAACCACATTCATGAGTAACTTCCCCTGTCAAATCTTCATACTTTTTCACAGCCTCCGCTTCATAGGTTCTGCCATGCTGCACTGCAGCAGACAGTAGCTCGTGGTCAGTGAGAAAAGATTTAGCAAATTTAGGTGCATTTGTTTTATCTGTCAGTTTACAAATACGACCAAAATTGGATAAGGTCATTCGTTTGAGACGCTCGGCTTTCCAGACAGGATTGCTGGATTGACCACAAGTTGCTTGCTGCAGTGCATCAATCTCTGACTGACTTATTTCAGAAATTTTCTGCGATAGGAAAAATGACTCAACTGGATCTCTGACCATATGGTAATCGTGGTCTCTGAGCACAGCTAGCGGGTTGGCGGGATACAGAATTTGGGATATCGGAGCAGTGCACATCACACCAGAGTTTATTAAAGTATTTTTAAATGAAGTTACATAATTATCTTGATTTATGTACTGAACTGGACGAGGATCGTAGTCTATGTTTTTGTTGACTCTAAGTGCCAAATTTTGAGCCTTGACAGGTGTCCCTGAATGTTTTTTAGTTTGGTGGAACGTCTGCAATTTTTGTGTGCAAGTTTCATGCACTGTGAAGTCCTTCGACTGAGAGCATATGGACAGACCATACAGCACAGCACCGACATGTTTGCAGTGTGCTGTCGGGCCCATGCCCACAGCACACTCGCACTGACATTTCTCAATTGTGCCAGCGTCATTCACGCTCACGTCCACAACATATGCGACACGAGCTCGCATCTGGGCACGGCACTCAGCCTTAAAGTAACAGGCATCTGTTTTGGCAAAGCGGATGTAGTTTATGTACCCATCATGATACAGCTCAGTCCAGATCCTTTCCAGTTTCTTGTCTACTGAGGTCATGTAGCTGTCAACAGCTTGTGGTGTGAGTTGTTGGACAACGGAGTCGCTGTTGAGATCCCTGTATGCCATTGCTGCTGGTAGTTCCATGGTGTACTCTTTTTCCAGTCCGACTGGCTGCCCGAAATTGAAATTTCTGTCATAGTCCTCCAGTCTGCAATATTCATATCAACATACAACGGGTACAGTAATAGTGTTATAGCACAGCAAAATTAGGTTAAAATGTTTAGTGGTGATAAACTTTAACAAACTGTATCCCTACCCAGCAGCGGGTAATACAACAACAAAAAGAAAAATCCAGGCAGCTGGTACAGCAGCCGTTATTTGAAAAACCCGGCAGCCAAGGCCTAATAAAACCCCTTTTGTGTCCATGAGGATGAGTTGCTCTGAGCTCCTGACGATCAAGTTGCTCAGGGAGACAGGACAAACGCATCATGTGGTCTGTTTGCATAATGAACTATTATGATATAGGCCTAGTGTAGCTATCTCAGCTTTTGCTGTCCAACATACCAAATTTGATCATTTGAACTTGATTATCAGGAAAATCATTAAAAATGTTGCCACCAGATGTTATTTATTAAAACTAAAATGCACCAAATTCGACCCCACTGGGGAGCTTATAGCGTTTCCCAGACCCCCTATCTGGATCAAAGGGGTCCTAATTCTTAGGGGAGGGAGGGAGAGGAAGGGCTATACGAGCCGGCTAGAGCTTCGAGCGGGGTATAGCAGTGAGCTTTCATGCACATGTTTACAGACTATTAGACATGTGACACTTACCGCTGTACTAGCTCAGCCTTTCTTCCGGATACTTTTGCATTACGCTTGCGGAGTTCGCCTCTCAGTTCTGCTAATCGTAATTCGCCGTAATTATTCGCCATTATATAAAATATTGACAAACTATGTCGTCAAATTCGCGCAGTTCTCATAGCAACCACAAGGTAAACAAACTGGTATCATAAGCACTTCCGCCTCATGCATGTAGCGACACCTAGCGACTGGAAAATGTACTTCGGCAGCAAGGTCTCCCATTCTAATAATAATATCAGCCCAGCGCCTCCGACTCGAGCATGCTTGAATTTCTGCGCTATACAAATTTTGTAATAATAATAATAATAATAATAATAATTCAGTTGCTGTCTATTGCATGGGAGAAAGACTGTTAAAATGCAAATGGCTGGCTTCGTAGCTTTATTTCATAGACACATTTCCATTGCGACATTTTGTCGCAGTCAGCATTAAAATAGCTTTCGCAATGCATTGTGACACGTGTCCAAAATAATTTGGCAAAAGTCGAGGCGCCGTCTTGACACCCGCCGCAGATGCGACTAGATTTGTCTCATGATGATCCCATCTAATACGTGGTTCCCAGCCCCCAAACCGCATCTCGATCGGTTCAGCCGTTTTTGCAGGGTTCACGAACGTGATCAACAGACACACAAACAGACAGACCGACAGACCACGTTACTGCGTCTATAGCAATAGGCCGTATCTTATGCACTGTGTGCATGCGATGCGGCCTGGCCTAATAATAATAATAATAATAATTATTATTATTATTATCATTATTATTATATCAATAGGAGTGCTATTTGTTTAGTTGTCAAATGTTAAAAGCACTCTTGAAGTAGAGACTCTTAAACTTCGAAGATTATAATTTTATTTGTTGTAGATTTAAAAATCTCACGTTTTCTCGGTTGTAGTTGACGATACTATTGCATGCATCATTTTAGAACAGAAAATATTACAAGAGGAAATTGCAAGATTATTAAAAGTCAGTGCAAAAGTAATTCACGTGCATTATCTGAATGTCGTCCTGTCAACATTTGGGATAGTTTGCCTAATTGTGTTAGGTGTGCGATTTCTGTTTATTCTTGTAAACGTTTTTTGGATAGTTATGATACTACACTGTCCTCAGACTTAACGTAATGTGTTTTTATTGTAAGTGCCAAGTCACTTGCCTTGATGTCGATAGTTCTTTTCCTGTTTGTGTTATCATTTGTGGTGTATACTTGATTTTACTGATAAATAAAATAAATAAATAAATAAAATAAAATAATGAAAAATGGAGTTCATTAACATAACAAGAACGTTATACTTTTATGCCTAACGTACCACGTCAACGACTACACTAACAACAACATCAGAAGCCGTAAGCAGCGACGCGTAGTCTCTGCAAAACCGGCAGGATGGCTAGCTGCACCCAGACCTTTTAATAATAGGCTGGCGAGACTGAACCGATGGTAGGCCCTATAATTTTCCATGCAAAATCTCAGCTTGATTAGTATATAATATAATGATGTCGCCCATGAAGGGCGAAAAATGCCAAAAAACCCGCGACTTTTACCATATTTTTTTAACTCCCCTGCTGCAGTTAGGGATAAATTTGTCGTGCGAGAGAAGACCAATGGCGTATTGTACTATACGCCAAATTTCACCCTATATACGATGTATTAAACGCTTTTATTTTGTTGTGTATGTAGTCTTGTTGTTATTGTATTGTTATGTCGTATTTTTTCAGTTTGTGATTTACTATTATTGAGTGATTTTAATATGCTTGACTGTACTGTATTCGTGACATGTTAGTGGCGCAAGTCGCCCTTTGTCATTTGTTTGAAATAAACAAATTTACACTATAGGCCTATTTACATCAACTGTCTGCGAACCTTTAACTACTGTAGATAGCTTTACTGTACCATGTAACCTGAAGTCTCATAACACGCGCAGAACGGCAGCAGGCGTAAGACCACAATCAGATACAGACGCTGCAGACATAGGCCTGCCTAAAAATCAAAATCCACGTAATCCATAAAATGAACGAAATCCATCTGTTTAAACATGGAATCCACAACACTTAGGCATACTAAATCCACTGTCTATAAGTCGAAATTAACAGGACAGATTTATGGCATATGAGGAGTAAAAGTCGAAGTGTAGATGTGATTTTAAGAAATTCTATAACTGTCGTTAGTTGTTTAAATTGATTGATGTACTTTGTCGTCGTTAGCTATGTCGTTAACCTAGGCCAAGATATTAGATTTGTAATTCATGCCATGTTTTCCTAAGTGTTTCTAGCCTACATTTTTACGAATTTTATGAAACAGTGAACAACTAGAAGAACGTTCGGCAGGGCGCATATACCTCCCCACCGACTTTGATCTTTGACCTTGAAATCTAACACACGCTTAAAGACAGATTCGCGATTTAGGCTAGTAGGTTGCGATCGCGACTTAATACAAAAAAAGTCGATGCCGTAGATGACAAGACAGACAGACTAACGCGTTTATTAAACGCTACAGAAAAAGGCAGACACATTATATCAATAACAAAACAATTGGGCCTAGGCCTGCTGGTTCGTGGACTGCCAATGTGGATTTCATACAGTTTGTGAATTTCGTGAATTTCGATTTTTAGTCAGACCGGCAGATGCTGGCGGTGTCGTGGTGGAGGGAGCAACTACGGACTATGACCACATCGTAGATGTAGGCCACTGCAGTGTGCTGCTTGTTTCTGCAAGCCTGTGGCATAGCATCAGTACTGTTGATATCTCACGCTCTGGCATGTCCAGACGACAGCCACGCCGTACGGGGACGGACTGTGTCCACCCGGAGCCGGCTAACGCTGTTTTGATGCTGGCCGTCGGTATACTAATTCCATTAACAGATAGTCGTAGACACTAGACATACAGTTGGACGTTGATCTGACTTGGGCCATGTTTACGCGCGCTTATTTTGCCAATGCTGACTCAACCGACGCTAGTCTTGTGGTGGTGCGTCAATTGACGCGCACGGCTGTTGCAGGTCGGCTGCTCGGCTGTACTAGTGTTAACTTGGTGAACAAAGCTGACTATAGTTTAAGGTACGCAAATGGTGTTGCTTACGTGTAGGGATACGCAATAACGCCTTGTGTCTACCCGTGTCGCTATTAAGTGGTATGGTCATCTCATGGGTAATAGAGATGAGATATTTGGGAATATTTATTATGCGCTCACGCGTATTTAAATGGTCATTGGAACATGTGAAAAAGTCATTTTATCGTGCTGCGAACACAGTAGGTAGGTAGAGTTGTCACGTCGATCATCTCAGGTGCTGTCAACTTAGGTGAATGGTTACAGACGGACAGACGGACGAACACACGACGACAGCATATACCGCGCTAGCATAGCGTTGCGCGGTAAAAAGAAAACTACCAGCAGGTCCGAATTACGTTTGTGGTAGGCCCTAAGCACTGCACAACCGCAGGCCCCTCCGTCTTTTACCTGTAGCCCTCTATGCAATGCTAAATTGTTTAGCTAATTGATGAGTGATAACTGATAACTTTAACAGCTAATCGGTTATTTCACAGAAAATAACTATGTAAAGCGTGTGACAATTTTTTTTCATTATGTATTTGAATGAGGTCATATAGGGGCCTACAGTAGGCCCATTGTCAGGTTATTACGCAATATAGGTGTTTTAGTGCAAAAATCGACAGTTCATTGCTTACATGAAACGTTAGTAATTGATTGGCTAAGATATGATCAAACTAGATGGCTGTATTGTGTACAATAAACACAATTTAGTATTCGGCTCGAAGGCTACCAGTGTACAAGCTGTTTACTTCCTGCATTCGACGATGCTTAGTGTCACGTGCCAGCGACTGAGTGATGTTAGCGTTATCTGCCATGTGACTTATTTTTAGTTTCCAATTTATGTCTGCTTTTCTTCCATGTCTGTCAACCAGGCAGCAGCGGCGTACTGGTTAACCCAATATCGGACATAGGACGTTATTTTGGGTCTTTTTCTTGTACGGAGCGTACAGCCCAGCGGAATGATTTTGAATTGATTCTAACGGTAAAAATGGAAACTAAACATCCATAGAGGGATCAGTTGGTAGTGAATTTACGGCGATCTGTAATCATTGCGTATAGGTATGGCGATCTGAAGTCGCAAGTCGTTGAAATTTTGTGAGTGTTGTGTCTTCTTTAAAAACGACCCCTTACGTTAAAATATTCAAAATTCTGTTCCGAACGTTTTTACCATATCACCTATCGATGTTATTGTGTTCAAATGTGGTGAAATTTAACCGACTGAAAATCGGCGAAATCGTGTGTTATTTATCTGACAAAAAAAACAAAATGTCGCCTACCTCTCAAACTGTTGCTACTGCGCGGATAGCGCCCAAAATCGGCTAGGGCTAGTCCACGACAATGTTCTCAGAGTGTCCCAGATTTAATTCAAATCGGTTCACTTTCGGCGAAGTTATAGCCGAACGCGTAAACACCGTCAAATCGCTCCGTAAGGTAAATTCCATATACGGCCGAAATATTTAGCAGTCATCTTTTGTATGTCAATTCGACGTCGTAGGCCCAAGGCATTTGCCCACAATGCATACACCGGCCCTGGCTTGCAAAGCGTTTAAAACAATAAAAGCTTCTGTTGCAATTTTTGGGGTGACACGCCATATTTTCAGTCTACTTCCCGTTATCGGCGGAAGTAGAATTTATGAGACAAAACTTATTTCTAGGCGTGTTGGTGCTGCAGCAAACAAAGAGATGAATGTGACTGGATTCAGCGGCAACAACAACAATACGTTCCTTGGTAATCAATCAGTCCATCAGTCGAACAGTTCGATGAGTAAGGAATCGTGGTTAGATTGGACCACGACTCATGCGGTGCACGACATCATCTTGTACGTCGCTTACGCACTGGGAATTCCTGGCAACGTTCTGTCGGCGATTGTCTGGCTGCGACGTCACGTCGCCAGCGAGAATCCATCAGCTATGATCTACCTCGCAGCGTTAGCCATCAACGACCTCGTCTACCTGTCACTTGACTTTGTTTTTACTTGCATCTCTGACTGCCATAACGATAAACGATCATCTTGGAGTTCTCATCGTGAAGTATCTGATTTTAACGTTAACGTTTGTGCCTGAGACAGTTATCGGCATATTTTGCCATGGATTAGTCACTACACATTACTATCT
>Ga0209780_1004602_pt1 | contig 10667 bp, 8 predicted proteins | sample WorMetexBAHAMAS2_FD_187384 | JGI IMG/M metagenome (GOLD analysis project Ga0209780, IMG submission 187384) | Marine gutless worms symbiont microbial communities from Max Planck institute for Marine Microbiology, Germany - Inanidrilus exumae... | ecosystem: Host-associated > Annelida > Digestive... | reverse complement strand
GTGCTTAGAATTTGCGGATAAAATTTTGATATTTGCTGTTTTAGAACGGCGGCTTTTACAATGAAGAGAAACTGAAGCCAGTTTTTGTTTTTATAATTGACACTATATGCCGAATTTCATTATTTATAGAGTTTGAAGTATTTTTACAGCATTTTCTGTTGATTTGATGAACTCGAGCAGGAGGAGTTGCAACTTTGTACGAGATACGGCTGTGGTACATCAAGTAGCTGTTTCTGGTGAATTTAACAATGTAAAGTAAAGTATGCGTCGATTTGTATAGCGCGTTTTACCGCAAAGCGCCTCAAATGCGCTCAGACATGGATCACACAGTTTTACCTGCAAATTACACCATGCCTGCCTTTACTCCCCAGCCGCAGAACATCACCGCCCTTTGGCTGGTACTCATTTTACCGTCCCACGGAGGGTAGAAAGCTGAGTCGACCTGGTTGGTTGGTTACATACCGAAATAAAGTGCCGCCTCCGGGAGTCGAACCCAGACACGTCACCCATCCCAGTACTAACCGGGCTCAGCGTAGGTTAACTTCGTTGATTTAGACCAACGACGCTACCGCTACGCCACGCCACCACCACCACCACCACGTCAACAATGTTGAAGTTGTGTGTATTGATGTGCATTTGTGTAATTGGTATTTATCGCCCGCCAGCAGTGCTGGAGTGCTTTTATGCATGCTGCTAATAATGCTGTTGAGAAGTTTGTTCATATGAAGTGCTGAGTGATTGGTCGTTCAACATGCAACCTAAACGTATAACTGATGTAGTTTATTTTTACTTCAAGAAGGCATTTGATTCTGTTTCACATGATAAATTACTGGTTAAGATTGCTGCGTATGGGATGAACACAATACGGTATTCGCCCCGAATCGGTCCGCTATATGCAACAAGTGTTTCCCTGGGCCCACCCGAGTCCTGAACGCAAACGGTATCTCGATCGCTTCCGAATTTTCTGCAGGACTCACTAGGCGACAGACCGACAAACAGACCGACAGACCACGCTACTCGGTCGTTCACAATAGGCGGCATCTACTTACGTAGAAAAGAAAAGAAAATGAAAGGAAGAGTATTTATATAGCGCCATTTGTATACTATGTATATCTCAAAGCGCTCAGGCATGGATTACACAGTTTTACCTGCAAATACACCATACCTGCCTTTCATTCGTAAGCGTTCACCAAATAGCGCCACCCCTAACTGAGATAAGAGACATCTATTTGCAGCTTACTACTCATCTATCGAACTCAAAGGGATGAAAGGATGAGTTGGCCTGGTTGTTTGACCTATGGCGGACGGTTTACCTACATAAGTGGTCATCCGTCAGCTGCAGGTCTCGCGCGGGACAGGAAAAGTTCGCCGGCCAAAGACCGACGTTCTGCCGCTATGCCACGCAACCAACAGCGATGCAGTCTAATAATAATATTGTAGCATATCTAGGCTCTTAGACTGGTTTCCATGCTTGCATCGTCGTACGGAACAAGGCAGTCGTAGACAGCCGACTTCGCTTCGCCGGCGGTGTGGAATCGCACGCTTAACTATATGCTTACTTAACGTGAGTCCAGTTAATGCTAAATTAACTTCGCCTTCCTACGATCATCAATATATATTTCTTTCTTCAGCGACGTTGTCCGTTGCCATAGTAACACCACCAACAAAATTTGTTTTTGTATCATTTTTCCCACTAATCGTCCAATTTCTCGGTTCCTGTTTTAGTTCATTTTGCGAGTAATGTCGAAATAGTTAGTCACAATTATGCCGTTTAATAATGCGAAACTAAATTATGTCAGACTTAATTTTACGGTAAGTAATTTAGTTTAAGCAAAATCGGTGCTCCGTAGCGAAATTGATATCGCAATGCATGCATTGCGATATCAATTTCGCTACGGAGCTCCGATTTTGTACTTTAGCAGGTGACGGCCAGGTCATCCAATAAAATAGCGCGATACTGGGTCATGCCCCAGTTTCGCGTTATTTTATTGGATGACATGGCCATGACCTGATGACATAATCAGGCCACGGTGACCGCCAGCGATCACTAAGACCTATCCTGTCTGAACGGACGCTAAACGTTGCCGAAATTCTTTTTCTTGTGCGCAGCGTACATATCAGGGGAAAGACTTTGAATTGATTCTAACAATAAAAATGGAAACTAGACCATTTGGAAGTGAATTTCCGGCGATCTGTATCATTGCAGAGTTATGACGGCCTGAAGTCGCAAGACCTGGAAATTTTGTGAGAATTTATGCGTTTTTTGGAAAAACGACCCCTTATGGTAAAATTTCCAAAATTCTGTTCCGAAAGTTTACATGGCGACACCGATCGACGTTGTTGTGTTCAAATGTCGTAAAATTTGTCCGACGGAAAATCGGTGAAATCGTGGGTTATTCGTATAACAAATTTCGGCTGCCTCTCAAACTGTCGCTACTGCGCGGATCGCGCACAAAATCTACCAACATTGGCTCACACTCTTCCAGATTTCAACCAAATCGGTTCACTTTAGGCGGAGTTATAGCCGAACACGTGAAGACCGTTCTTTGGCCCCGTACAGTGTTTTCATGACTGGCCTCGAAGGCATTCGAGGCAAATAAAAAACAGTAGCTCTTCACTTTCAGGTGATACTCACCCATATCACCAGGACTGTTCAGGAGACCTAATGTTAATTGCACAACGCCAACGTCACGTAGCCTAGCATTTATTGGGTCCCAACTTCCGACATCTTATTCATTTCTACAGAACATAAAAAAATCCGGCAAAAATTAATTTCCACTCTAAACTTCATTACTACCCTGCGACAATTTCAATTTCCGACATTGTATCAAACCTCCGCAATATAACAGAAACAATAAAGCATGAAATACGACTCGCGCGTGGCAACTCTTAAATTATGAAATTTTGTCATAAAAGAATAAACAACAAGCGCTGCTTTACACAGAATGGTGGGCTGACAAACCTATATATTCCGGAAAGCAGACAGTTAGTGGCGACTTTTGAATCTTTGCCTCGAATAAATCCTTCTTGTTAAGAAAGAGGATAATGGAAGTGTCTGTAAACCATTTGTTGTTGCAAATTGAATCAAACAACTTCAAACTCTCTTGCATTCGATTCTACAACAGACATTCAGAGTTAACATTTTTATATTACATCACATTTAAGAAGTGGTATCCAACCCGTTGGCGGCAAAACAAAAATGCCCTCCCCCATTTTCGCTATTTCGGTCCTTTCCTGTGATTAGGCGATACAGACGACCACAGCAAATGATAGGCAACCTATGACCTATGACTTCCATTATTCACGTTTAGTGGTAACAGTGGCTGTATCTACCATGCACATTTTCGGTATCAACGACGTTTCGGCTACTTTTAGTGTCCATACCGCCACCCTGACTGCTGGGTTGGACTTCCAGTATCGGGTTTTGTTGTATAGTACTCATTGCTCTAAAACGCATAATTTAGGGCTAGGGGCATGGGATAGACAGACAAACAGACAGACGAACGGTCGGACAGATAGACGGGTAGCAACTTCGCTTAATGCCAACCAATTTGGAGGCGCAGACATAACAATGTAATTATTTTTACCGCGCGGCTGAGGCACACTATAGGTAAGGGTCGGTACACAATAGCCGTGCATGTTAGTAACCACGTTGACGGGCGGGCCGTGCTTGCAAAAAGTATTGCACGACAATGTTTCTTTTTGCCAACACGTCCGTCAACGCGGGTGCTCTGTTCACGGGCGCCTGTCAAAACGACCTGTGAACACGGGCCGTGTTCACGGACGCCGATTCACACTATCCGTGAACACGACCCGTGAAGACGGCCTGCGTTTACGGGTACTGTAAACTGGCGTCCACCGACACGGCCAGTAAGCACGGATGTCCAAAACGACACCTATGTTCACTCGAACTTATGAAGAACAGTTTAAAGGTACAGTTGTGATAGACTATGAAGAACACATACCGTCGTTTCGTCTTCGTGCAATACTTGGTCATATTCGCTCATTCCAACACAGAATATAATCGCCGTCACGTCCTCAAAACAGTGGATCCATTTCTTGCGTTCTGACCTTTGACCTCCCACGTCAAACAACCTGTATCACGTACCAACGAAACTATGTGACGTCATCACACGAAACAACAAATGTAAACGTATGACGTAAACCCACTAGCATACGAATTATTTACGATATTTTCGCCAGTTACTTGAGATTGTAAGATAATTTTTCAAACTAACTCTTAAATAGAAGAAACAATTCCTCATGGCAAGTTTGAACAACGAAACGTGATGTTGATGACGATGATGATGTTCTGTGTTGTCTTAAGTTATCTCGTGTTTCAATTGCTGAAAACGCTGATAAAACGTTTAAAAATAGTTATCGTTTAAACTATTAAACGTCCAAACCCCTGAATACTTAGTCGAATGGTCAACTCGTATGCGCACTATGTGTGCTGCGGCTGCTGCCCTCCTTGAAATGACTCCCGTCGCCCGAAGTTGTGGCATTTGAGCTGTACGCTCCGTACAAGCATCCCACCCAACCCCCCAAAAATTGCGTTTTATGGGCCTGCAAAACTCCCTGTGTAGAAATTTGGAAATCACCGGGACACCGATATTCACGTCTGTTGATTCAAAAATGCTCGAATTCCGTGCCGGATTAGTGGCCGAAAGGCCGCGTTGAATTCTTACCCCTGCCCTAAAACATTTTTGTGCCATTTGGTGGAACCCCTGGGCGATTTCCTCCAAATTTTTGTATGATACCCTACTGTCATTCCTCACTTTTAGTCACTTACAGTATATTCCGAGTTTTGTCCAAATCGGTTCAGGTTTGGGGGAGTTATAGCCGAAAACCCTTCCGTGGCCTGCCAAAGTGACTGCAATGGGCTCTTTTGAGGCTATAATAATCAGATGTCGCTTTAGTCTCGTTTAGACGAATTTAAGGCTTAAAGCAAACATAAATTACAAACTTTGTGATGTTCGGTTTGCCTGAAATATCATTACAAAGGATTTAAGCAAATTGACACAGAATTAGAACTCAGTGATTTAAGCTACTCTTTCTTTGATTAATGACTCCAGCTGCACTTCAGCTGCAACTACAGCATCTGTCGACTGTAAGAAAAACCTCAAGAGAATTCAACCATCCGTGCAGGCGCCATCTAGCGTATGGTCGGAGTTTTTTTATCTAGATCAGGCCGCAGATCACGAAAAAATATAATCAATTTCTTTGCAACATGGCGTATTTCCCCCAAAATGTAATGAAAATTCACAGTTTGCGTGTCTGCCGGACAAATGTGTTTAAAAATTGCAGACAATGGTCGATAGCTAACATTTTGTAGGATTGCAAACTGCAAGATTGGCCATGTTTGGATGAACTGCAATTCTGCAGTGGAGAAATACAGGCAGTAAATCTTTATGGTACTGCAAATATAACTTTTGTTTGTAAGTTTTAAAAAGGAGTAACATGCACGGCAAAATCTGGAAACATCCCAAACATGGGCAAATAAGGCCATTATTGCATATGCAACAACAACTTATCAGGAGATGAGATAGCGAACGTGAACTTTTTACGACGATATCGCACACGTACTTCAAAATATAAAAAAGAGAACCTATTTCGTTTAACATATTGGACTATAGTTAGGCAAGTACTGCGCATTAAGTCTTGAATGTATGAATCTGCTACAGAATTTGCACTTTGTAGTTATAGAATATTTATACCGTGGGCGTCGCGCGGTGCCTCTGCAGACGTTTTTACTAGACATAGTAATCGTAAATTGTCCACAGTTATGGCTTTGTCAACCACTTTTACGCAATGTGCCACGTAAACTCCCAAATTCGGCAAAATAACGCAAAATAAGGGCCATTGTGCCGTTCAAGGTCATTCATGGTCACCGATTTTGGCACCAATCGAAAGCTTATATACGGCTTCCTATATCAAGACGATAGCTAGGCAAGTACTGCGCATTAAGTCTTGAATTTATGAATCTGCTAGGAATTTATACCGCTGGCGTCGCGCGGTTCCTCTGCAGATGTTTACTACTAGACATAGTAATCGTAAATTGTCCATTGTTATGGCTTTGTCAACCACTTTTACGCAATTCGCCTCGAAAACTACCAAATTCAGTAAAATAACAAAAAATTAAGCCATTTCGCCGTTCAAGGTCACCGATTTTGGTACCAATCGAAAGCTTATATATGACTTCATATCAGTGATTAATACTAACTTACCTGCTAGCTTGCACCGTTTGCACGATATAGCCCTCGAAATGTCAATAAAAAATGTAAAGTAAAAAAATTCGCTGCATCTGTGGGTTCGAACGGTTATGCTAGTATATCATACCGTAATACTTTCCTTACACGGCTAACGGAACATTTGTTAAATGTGTTGCTATGTGCTTATTATATTTCCGATTGTGCAAATTGTAGATTTCTGCTGTAGTTCATTTTGCGACTAATGTCAATATCGTTATTCACAATTGTAAAAGTATGAAAACGCACAAAACTACATGCTACAATAAAGAATTCAATCGGTAAGATACTTACGACAGCGCCGTCTGGCGAGCGCGAAGACCCAAAAACACGTAAGTAGAATAAGAAGTTAAGCCCCGCCTACTACCGCGCATCTTGTCGACTTTAGTCTCCAATGGGCCGGGTGTGAAGCCTGAAGGTCGACTAGTAGTGGTATCAAAGCAAAAGAGTTAACAAATTAGACGATGGCTAGAGCTAGACAAATACTGCGCATTAAAAGTATTAAATATAAAAATCTGCTACAGAATTTCCACCTTGCAGTTATAGAATATTTATGCCATGGGCGTCGCGCGGTCCCTCTGCAGACGTTTACTACTAGACATCGTAATCGTAAATTGTCCATAGTAATGGCTTTGTCAACCACTTTTACACAATTCGCCTCGAAAACTACCAAATTCGTTAAAATAACGCAAAATTACGGCCATTTCGCCGTTCAAGGTCATTCAAGGTCATCGATTTTTGTACCAATCGAAAGCTCATATACGACTTCCTATTAGTGATTAATACAAACTTACCTCCTATCTTGCACCGTTTCGAAGATACAGCATTCCAAAGGTGAAAAATCGCTATATTTGGCTACCCCTCTTGCGTTTAAACCCCCCGACGGAGGGGTTCCTCTGGGACGATCTCCGTAAAATTTTCCGGATGTCAATGGATGGCCAAAGTACCAAACGCCGAAGAAAAATTGTCGAAAATTTCAACCGGCTGAGTAGGGCGCACTAACATCACAGACAGACGAAAGACAGATAGACGACAGACGGAACGGCGATAGCATATAGCGAACGTGAACGTAAGTTCACGTTCGCTAAAAACTGCAAAACGAGACACATTAAAATTCTACAGAAAATCAACAAAAATGGATCTCTTGTCGTTTATGCAGTACAACATTTTGTATACATAATGTAATTTTAACAGAGAGTCGAACAACATATGCACGAAACTGGACGCGACACTAGCTGGTTTAAAACGGCCAGCCTTCCAATGCAGTATACGTAGAAAACAATAGCAGTACAAAATTCTGGGAGTGGGTTGATCAGCAGCAGTCATTGTTTCTTGCTCAAAGTTTCAATGACTGTTGTACTCTCAATCGTAATAATTTCATATAATTTTTAGTGAGAACTAAGAAGATATCCTGTCGAGGAACCGCACAGTACGCGGCGGTCTAGGCAAGTTTACAGATAGTGCGATGGCCGTTGACGGCCGTCCGTCAATCGCATAATTTAATCCTGTGAATGTCGTGACTCAGTCACGTCGACCTTCTGAATTAAACTGAGTTAATTGCGGTAGAGTCTCTAACTCACTTAAAGTTGAGATTCTTGAAGTTGAAATGAACTTCCACAATCCCGGTTGTTTTGACCCTGGTGCGAAGTATGTCCTGTTCAGTGGGCGAGTAGTCGCTGGCGCCCAGGCGATCCAGGTCGTCAAGGAAACTGATATCCACAATGCACAACGTTACAGCATCAGCAACATGCAAACAATTCACTGACTAGTCAGATAGTTGGCGTTTAACGTCCCTTTTCAGCACAAATATGGCTATATCAGAGACGAAAGGTCAGGGGTGGAAAGCTATCCCTACCCAGTAAAGGAAGGCCAGCGATATATTAACCTCAACCCTGGCCGCCTTTTTGTTCAGCAGCCAACCGAAAAGGGAAAGGGATCGAGAGGCTCATTTAAATTATAACGCTAGCGCCTACAACAGGGAGAGACAACTATCACACCGCAAGACAAAACTAAATCAAATACTACAAAAATAAGCATACATCATTAACTAATATCGTTATGAAGCGAATAAGAAAGGGAAAAGGGAAAAGCAAAAGATACTAAAAGATAGAGTAGAAGGCGGGAAGTGGTACCGAATAAAATGTCACATTAATGGTTTCCATGTCTACAGGATAGGCCTATACTAATGTACAACAACTTAGGCCTATGTCGTTCTGTGTATACGTGCATACAACTTTATGTCAGACTAGATGCATGGCAAAGCCCAGCGTGAGCCTGCCCGGCATTCTGTTGTTCTAGACTACTGTAAGCTTGTGGCACTACATAACACGTGCCAAAGTTTGCCTGCTGTCTGTTATATAAGGTCCATGCAGTCAGGCGGGCAGTGTCTCCCAATGCGAAAATTTAGGGGTGGGCAAAAACTCGCCAACCGTTCTCAGCCGTTTCTGGACCAAAGTTCACCAATTTCGGGGTATGTAGGGGAGTCCCTGCAGATTAATAAGTTTCTTTCCGGTTGTTGATATCCTGTTCCGTTGCAGAGAAAAATTTGGTCAACGTTCAAAGTCGGTCCCAAAAAGCGGTTTTTTTGCCCCAAGCCCGTGGGAGTAAATGCCCCGGAGAGTTCTGATCAAATTTTTCAAATAGCAGTCATAAGTGAATATGTGTCCAAGTTTGGTTGAGATCCGTATAGTGACCTCAGTGATTAGGCGTCGAAAAAAAAGAAAAAAAAATAAACCACAGCGGTAAAATATAAAACCTTCGGCATCGCGATGCCGTGCAGGCTAGTAACGTTAAAGTCTGCGGGTGATTTTGCCCAAACATTCAGTGCACGCGCCACTCTATCAAGACGAAAATAGAATATGATCGTCAAATCCAACAGTCGAATTAAAAATAAGCTTAGAAAAACTATAAACAGCACAGTCAGGTGCCTCGCAGTTTTGGCAAGTCCGATACAACTTGCTCATGCCATGACTGATGATACTGATATCCGAGCACGTGTAGCGACCGGTATATAGGGTGGACCAAAAAGTAAACTCCATCTTTTTACTCCTGTGGCGCTCTGTAAATAACACAAAATATGCGAGGCAAACAGCGGTTTTATATAGTTTATTTCGCAAATAAATACTGGCATTTTAATGTATTCATGGACAAAGTTGTTTTTAACTTTTATAGCGTTAAATACTGGTATGAGTCAATATCGTCTGCTACAGTGTGTAAAATAATTCTGCATTCAAAATCCTGATCGTTATTCGCAAAAGATGGGCCAATATTTAGAAATTCCTTCAGCATTTTTCTCAAAACTCAACTCTTTTTTGTTCTCTTATTTAAAATATTATTGCATTCATTTCCAGCATTTCAGCTTAGCGCCAAGAATGACGTCATACACAGAATATTTAACCAAACAAGCACTGTTGTGTTCTATCGAACTCGGGTCTATCAAACGCAACCTCGAAACAGCCAAAATGGGCATTCTTCCGTGGGAAAATATGTCAACCACAATCGCGAAACTGCCAACATCGGATTTTGCACATCTCTAAAATCAATTTCTATTTCGGGTTTCGTTGATACTCGAGATACAGTCAATGCAGATTAGTTTTACATCTGTTCGAATTCTTGTGACGATCCGTGGAAAAATATGGCAAGCGCAATTGGGAAACTGCCAAAATTGGAACTCGCACACCTCTAAAATTGCATGTATACTTCTGGTTTGTCTCATAAACAACAGGCCTACCACATTTCCTAGCCGTACGCAAAGTTATCTGTAAAATGGTAAAGAATTGCATACGTAATCATTCTAGACCGAATGAAATCGACACCAAAAACGAAATTTGCACCTCTGTAAAACCCGAATTCTATTTCCGGTTTCGTTGATCACTGAGTAACAAGTCAACGCTGATTAGTTATATCCCAATTTAGGTTTTTGTGACGATCCGTTGGAAAATATGTCCACCACAATGGCGAAACTGAAAATGGCATTTTGCACACCTCTAAAATCGGTAACTTACTTCCGGTTTGACTCAAAAACAGCAGGCATCTAGACGACCACATTTCCGAGCCATACGCAAAGTTTTATGGAAAATGGTGAAGAACGGCGCGCGTCATCGTTCTATACCAGATAAAATCGATACCGAAACCGAAATTTGCACCTCTCTCAAATACGAATTCTATTTCCGGTTTCGTTGACCGCCGAGTACAAAGTCAACGCTGATTAGTTATATCTCACTTTGGGTTTTTGTAACGATCCGTGGGAAGATATGTGCACCACCATCGCAAAACTACAAAAATCGGACTTTGCACACCTCTAAAATCGGTAATCTACTTCCGGTTTGTCTCAGAAACAACAGGCATCTAGCCGACCACATTTCCGAGCCGTACGCAAAGTTTTATGGAAAATGGTAAAGAATTGCATATACGTAATCG
>Ga0209780_1004601_pt1 | contig 10668 bp, 11 predicted proteins | sample WorMetexBAHAMAS2_FD_187384 | JGI IMG/M metagenome (GOLD analysis project Ga0209780, IMG submission 187384) | Marine gutless worms symbiont microbial communities from Max Planck institute for Marine Microbiology, Germany - Inanidrilus exumae... | ecosystem: Host-associated > Annelida > Digestive... | reverse complement strand
TCTTTGCCTGTTGTAGGCGCTGGCGTAATAATTTAAATGAGCCTCTCGATCCCTTTCCCTTTGGGGTGGCTGCTGAACAAAAAGGCGGCCAGGGTTGAGGTTAATATATCGCTGGCCTTCCTTCACAGGGTAGAGATGGCTCTCCACCCTTGACCTTTTGTCTCTGATATAGCCATATTTGTGCTGAAAGGGGACGTTAAACTTGAACTAACTAACTTACCCATAACTTTGCCAAATGCTGACCTGTTTTCAAGCCCAGTGTGAGCTTCAGCACTGATTCATTTGTCGTTTCGGTGCTGTAGAAGTCATTTACTTACTGACTTACTTTCTTCCGTACTTTATTACTTCCTTAACAATAGGCCCATTTCGTTTCGGGACCAGAGAACGTAAGAGGTGAACAAACCTGGCCTTAGTTTATTCGTGTTTCGTTTGGTGTTATAGTATAATCTGGTACAGATGCATGCTTGCTTTTATTGTTTTAGATTTAGTTTTTCAGTACCAACCCAAGAGATTGGCTGGGAAGAACGGCTCGAAAATAACCCGTTTTGTGACGTTAAACCTTAATCAGCGTATTTTCGGAACTCCTTTAGTCATGAGACTTGACAGTAACTTTGTAATGAATGCATCATTAAACATCCCACCACACCTTAAACATGGTCGCTACACTACCTTGTGAAGTGTTTTGCATCTTTCCAACTTACACCGGCCCACGCCTTCAGATTTTTGCACGTAGCTCTAGAAGTATTATGATTTTCGGATTTCATTTAGCTGCTGCCGGCATTTGTAGATGTACAGCCGGTCACGTATCAGGAACAGCGCAACTGGGCGTCGGTTGCATATTACGAGCTGAACAATCGTGTCGGTGAGGTGTTTCATGCCACCTCGACGTCGGTGATTGTCGACGGATACACAGACCCGTCCAACAACGCCGAGCGATTCTGCCTCGGCCTGCTGTCCAACGTCAACCGCAACTCCACGATCGAAAACACTCGGCGGCATATCGGCAAAGGTCTGTTTCATTTCACCCATTGCCCTCCTTTGGTGGGGTGGCAAGTATAGCAGTGTGCCTGTCTGTCTGTCCACTGGTGTGTCTCAGAAACAATGTGTCCAAATTTGCAACATTTTTGTTCATGTTAACTGTAGCTGTTGCTTGTGATGACACTGCAGTTCATTACATACTTCCGGTTTTGTGGCTGATGTCATATTTTCATGTGATATGCCATACATGCCAAGCCCATCTGCAGTGCCCGAATGATGCACATGGGGTAAAGTCTGCTATCCCTATTGCCTTGTTGATTTTCGGAACCCTGTGGACCAAAAGTTTTGATGAACCAAGACAGAATAATACACCAAGTGCCTGACATCATGATATACCTGGAAAAACACCTATGACTATTTTGCATAGTCCCAGTTTATTGGAACGTTGTCTACTTTGTTATGGATTTTGTGTAAAACTAGGAGCTACGCCCCAAGACCCGTCTAGGGGTTCGATGCGCTGTGTTATTTCCGTCCCCCATGTTTGTCCTTTCTTTTTGCTTTCTTTTCTCATACTGTACATAAGGGTGCAGTCAGCGGAGGTCACGTTGTGCTGTTAGACAGCCCATCTGCTGGCAGCACCTAAGTCAGCCCATGGGGCGTACACACGGCCTATCTGTTTTTATCATGCATTGAGTTCAGTGTCCAGTTTGCTGCTCTAGGCTCCCTGATTATTTTATTCTGATTGATTTTTCAGTAACGCAAATCTTGGATCTTATTACAAACCACACCGGTATATTGCAACCGCTGAGAGCCTGGCGTCATCTTCCTCCTCGTGATGGCGGTGGTGTATTCTATACATTATTGTGGGCACCAGAACGCTTATATAAAGGTGTACCATGACTACCATCCCGGCAGTGGCTTAAGAAAGATCAACCCCAATGAGTGTTTCCTCGACATCAGAAAGAGCTCCCCTTGGTTGTACATTAAGTATGCACCGGTGCATCCCTCAGTATTCGGCAGAGCATCTGGCTAAAGCACGTTAACTTGAGAATTGGCCATTCTTTCTGCGTATGAATCTGTCTACCTGTGGTGTTTGATGACAGGTGTGCACCTGTATTACGTTGGAGGCGAGGTGTTTGCTGAATGCCTCAGTGACAGCAGCATATTTGTGCAAAGCCGCAATTGCAACTACCATCACGGTTTCCATCCGACGACAGTCTGCAAGATTCCACCCGGCTGCAGCCTCAAGATCTTCAACAACCAGGAGTTTGCACAGCTTCTCAGTCAGGTGACTTGCCAGTCCTCATATTTTCTGAATCATTTAAACAGGATTACCATGCTTCGTGGAAGTCCTGGCATTATTTTCTTGACTTCCAGGACCTGGAGAGTCTTGGAAAATGAGTTCAAATGGTCCTGGAAAGTCCTGGAAACTAAAGCTTAAGGTCCTGGAAAGCCCTGGAATTTACTTGTGGTTCAAATTCAACAACATTCCTAATGCCGAGTTTGGACTGTTGCTTACTTGTCCCCGATATAGCCTGTTTCTGCGCTGAAAGGGGACGTTAATCTCCCAATTAAAATGTTTTCATAGGCTTTAGTTTCATTATCAGCCATCGTCCACTTGGTTAATGATGCTCTGCCTGTATTACAACCGGGGGTGTTTTTTTCACGGTTTTAGTTTTTTTATGTCTTTGCTACTTGACGACAGCGAAGGCGTTATGTTTCAGTCGGTCCCATTGTCCAGTTCGTCCATCCATTTGTTCATTCATTTGTTTGTCTAGTCAGGTATCGTTACCGCGATATCTCGTGAATGTCTTGAACAATTTTGATAAAACTGACAGGGAATATACACTAGCCCCTACTGATGACCTGATTAGATTCTGGAGGTTGAAGGTCAAGGCCACAGCAGACCTTCAAAGTCATATCTTGTGAACACCATATCTCATGAACTACTTGATCAGTCTCGATGTCACTTGCAGGGAATGACCACTAGCCCTACTGACGACCTGGCTAGATTTGGGGGGTCAAAGGTCAAAGTCACAGCCGGCCGTCAAGGTGGCAGTGACATCTGTGTCATTGCTGGGACATCAAAGTCCATTGTCTGGTTTCGTTCTAACATCACAGCAAGCAGTAATGAAAACTGCAACTTCATACGTACTTGACAGACACGCCTAATGTTAGTGGAGCCGGATTAACCCGGCGAATCCGCTTGACAATGAAATACGGAGCTGTACTTTGATTTGTTGTGGTGTGATTTCAGTCGGTGAACCACGGCTACGGCGCCGTGTTCGAGCTCACCAAGATGTGCACCATCCGGATGAGTTTTGTGAAAGGTTGGGGGGCCGAGTACCATCGCCAGGATGTGACGAGCACGCCGTGCTGGATCGAGATTCATCTCAACGGCCCGCTGCAGTGGCTCGACAAAGTCCTCTCGCAGATGGGCTCACCGCTCGACCCCATCTCTTCCGTATCATAGGCTCCGGCATCTCAGCCGCTGACCGACATTTGGGCCTGCTGAGGTTGACTAGGCATTTGCGGAAGAACGTTGACTGGCCGCTGCATTCGACGTTGCTTTGTGGCGTTGGCCCGTTACGGGACCAGCACTGTTCTGATTTATCCCAAATCTGTAGCCGGTCAGCTCCAGGCCGTGATTTGTATCTGCGGACTGCTGCGGAAGTCGATTTCTCGGTAGCCGCAGAATAATGCTGATAGACAGTTGCATTCAACACGTGCCGAGTTAGCTTTATAGGTATTTGCAGACGGAAATTAATGATCTGACTGAGTTAACTCAATCTGAGATTGTTCTTCCGTGTCAGTTACTTAGGTTGGTACTGAAGAAATTAAACCCAGTGCAGTAAGACCAGACATGCATCGGTAAACCAGAAGTTCTGTAACACAAAAGAAACAAAAAATGAAACCCAGATTTGGTTGCCTTGTATGACATCTGCCACAGAAATGGAACAACCCGGTTCTTACAACCCAGGGTACAATGGGGCAGGATGTTATTCGATGGGGTCAAGGTATGTTCCAATCCTTTTCGTGTCCAGGAACATGGCAGCTGGTAAAATCCTTGGATCTGGTGCTCTCCTGATGTTGGTTTCTGCTGGCACGGGAGGTTGTAATGATGAACGCAATACGTGGCTGTGCTGAAACTGGCTCTGCATCGTTTTCTCGTAATAATTTGAACCGTTTTTCGGACATTGTGGAATAGATCGTACATCTGTTTCTAAGCCTCTTATTGCAGTGTGGCTAAAGTTTGCTTGGTATTTGCTGGTCATTGTTTACGGACCAAGGCATTCAGCAGTCGGCATATGACCATTATGATAACCAGCCTGTGATCAAGGAACCATGTATTTGATGGGGGGTTAACATCGCCATATAAGGGGCAATTTTGGGGGTTGTCCAGTTGATTTAAAAGCATTGGGGGTCTCTGCTGTGGTGTATGCAGCAAAAGATAGTCCTCAATAACGGCATGACCGCACGACTGCTGCAGCCCACTGCAATGCATCTGACTGTTCATTTGTCGCAATTCATTCCCCCCCACCCCATGAAAAATCCGCGATGCGGCCTTTCATCAATTCCTTTGACCGCCTGTTGTCTCTGGTGGCAGTGTGACCTACTTGTAGTGGTACTGGCACTGGGCACATAACGAAGTTACTCTGTGTTGAGTCTGGGGCCCGATTTACACAAAATCTTAGCAGTCTTAAGTTTTTCCTAAGTTTATGTTAAGTTTATCCTAAGTTATAAAGTTCAGATTTTCTTAGATTTTTACATGTAATTTACTAAAGCAATCTTATAACTTACTAATTTCTTCCTATGTATATGCAGACAAGTACTTGAAGAAATGATAAGTTATTTTTTGAGAAATTGCATTTTTCTTATTAAGTTGATCTTAAGTTTGGCATAGGTTTGTCCTACGTTTTTCGTAAGATTTTCCTAAGTCACACTTTATCCTAAGTTTGTCCTAAGATATTTTGTAAATGGGGCCCCTGGTCAGTACTGGGATAGGTGAATATTTACCGGTATACGGTCTTGGTATGTAGTGAGCCACAGAGGACAACTCAGCCTTCTTCCCTCGGAGTCGCTGTAATAATGCAGTGATGCTCTGTGGCTGCGCTGTAATGGAAGGTGTGGCTCATTCCATTTGTGGATAAACATCTGGGTAGCGTGTAATTCTGTGCAATTCCTTGTTAATTTGTTCCATACTTGAGCGCCGTACGAATATGAAAGTTTACTTTGCTTTTTACTTTACTCACTTATTTGCTGGCGTTTGAGAAAGTATTTGCTGTAGAGGCTGGATTTGTGTGCTTTACGTGGAAGTCCCAGTGTAAACTGCTGAACAGTTTTGTATCGCAATCGCATTGGGTCGCCGCGTGCCGTAGGGTGACTGTACTATGCATCTTGTTTCTACTAGTTTTATGCAAACGCCGCAGTTTTCACGCATTTTAGACGAGACGTTTGTGTGCGTTCGTACAGTTTTGTTTTTGTCGCGACTGATGCCAATTGTCTCCGACTTTGTTACTAACCGTGTTTATTACGTTGTTGCATATGAGTTAAAAGCGTCTTCTTATTAGCTGCAGTAAAATATTCGTTTGCATCATTGCCTGTATGACAGATACATACGTTAGTGACATACTGATAGCCGCATAGCAATATGCACCCCCTGTTGGGCCGGGGCAGTGGCATAACTTTGGTCTGAAGAGTATGGGGGACCAAGCTCCAGCTGTACTTATAAAATGGGGGTCCAGACCTCAAGTTCCCCCTGAAATTACGTATGTGGACAGGGGCATGGTAATGGTATCGATAGCTGTTAAGTGAATTCGGTAGGAGAAATTACTTGGGGTGGCACGGTAGTGTGTATCCTTGGTGCTTTGACACTGTTGGTTGGGTGGGGGACAGGGAGGGCATTTGGCCTGCAAACACTATGTGCACTCATCCCCCAGGTTCTTTCACTGACAAAGTGGGTGAAGATCAATGCTAAATTGCAGACAGTGAAAGAGAAAGGGAGTAAGGACCAGAGCTTCCAGCCTGACCTTTTTATAAAGTGGGGTCCCCACGTATCTTGCACTGCTTAAGTGGTCCACAGTTTTTTAACCGAAAGTAATCAGTATAGCAACTGTTTTCTGCATTTGATGTCAAAACTACCAGAGCAACGACAAAAACTTACATTTTTTTCTGTTGTCACTTTTGTACCTTTTTGTAAGTGCTTTATGAAATCCGTTGTTAACTATTCGATGGCTGATTCTCACATTGTCCGTGATTTGTTTTTTTTTGTACAGTAGTGTCCATGAGTTATTTTAAAATTTTTTTAGTATGAGCTATTATAGTCATTGTGTAAAAGTGCCGCTTGTGAGTAATTAAGTCGCCATTTGTGTAATAGCGGTATTTTATCACTCACAGCAGGCATTAAAGGTTCAGACCGAGGCTCAACGATTATGTTTGTTAGGAGAATCGTGAAAATTTCTATTATTGCCACTGCTGATGACGAAATATGAGAACCGAAGAAACAGTACTGGACAAATTTGATACAAGTAGTCCGGGAAATTGTTCGGCAGTCTGAAGTTATCAGCACTGTCAGGAGAACAGTTCAGTACTTGGAATTTTAGAAAGGTGGTTCACCCCATTGTAAAATTCAAATGTAGTTCATGCAGTATCTGTCCACTGAAATGGGACTTCTGAATATGAAACTGTCATTTTTTCCAGTTAATAATTTTTGTAACTTTTTGAAGGGGGCTGTCGTAGATATGCCAATGCAGAAGAATGCTTATGTGCCATCTGTATGGGGTTCTTCCCATAGAAATGTGAAATTTTGAACTTCAGTTTGTACTAGTCTGCAGACGTCTGTGTCAAGTATCTGGTATTTTCATGCCACTGATTAAAATGTTCAAATATGATTGGTTGAAATTGCGTTGCATGGCATACAACAGAATCCGCTGTCATGTAGCCTGTGCAGCTGCTGTGAAGTTATTTCATTTATATGATTTGACTCTTGTGTGTGGGTTGCTTCTGAACCACCACCTGCTGGTTAAACAAAGCACAAACACCACTTTACGTCGATTTTCGTGCAAAGGACTGGTTGGTGCTATACCATCCATTATTACTGACCCGCCTACACGTAGTGTAGGAGGGCCGACTGTTGATGGTCGCTGGCGTCTGTCGTCGTCTGTAACACTTGCATATGCAACGTAACTCACCAGGCGGCAGCATGGGCGGCGGACCAGTAGTGTTACGTCCCGTTAGGACGACATCTTGTTATACTTCGACATATAATTACAGTTACAGCATATAAGTGTACAAATTTAATGAAACTGAATGTTATTCAAGGTGTTCTATCGAAGAATTGTGGGAATCGCTTATAGTTTGAATGATTATGCGTGCGTGTGACAGTTAATATGTGTATGTATATATGTGTGTGTATATATATAACTGTGAGCAATTTGTATTTTGTGTATGTGACGGCGCAGTATCGTCACTGTCTGTGGGCTGCTCAGTTGCATACGGCTGGGCTGTGTACTATATGTGTCTGCATGTTTGTGATTAGATTCAACATTTGTACTACTAGTATTACGATTTGTACGATAAGTAAACTCTATCGAAGTGTGACCGCTGTTGTTCATGTGTTTGCTTTTGCCAAATGAGGGCCTTCAAGTCTGTTACGGGAGTCATTAGTGGTGTTTTCCAAGGCCTACCAGAACCTAACAGGGCGTGGCTATTAGGCAACCGCAATCTGACTCCGGTAGCTTCTGGTAGGCCGCTGGTATACCAGGTCACAAATTATTCCATATAAGGAAACTAGGGGGCGTGGCGCGGTAGGTTTGGTAGGTTCTGGTAGGCCTTGCAAAACACCACTATTACTTCTCACCCGGCAGGGATGCAATTATTGTGATCAGTGGGTCGGTATGTGTGCTGGGTTGTTTGTCTGTCTGCTCCTCTCATATCTCGAAAACCACACGTCCAAATTTCACGAAATATTTATAGCTTCAGGACCCGACAGCATCGGCAGAGGCATTATGTTTTGATGCTGTCCCGTTCCATAGTCCGGTCGCGGCGGTCAGATATTGTTAGTACGGTATTTCATGAGCGGCTTCAACAAACTATATATTACAATCCGTAAGTTTGTTTGGCCAGGGGCATGGCTTACGCGCGGGCGGGTCACGTGCCGCGGCGACGCGCGATTGCGGCTTGTTTTGATAAAGTCGACAGGGAATATTCACCAGCCCATACTAATGACGTGATTAGATTCTGGAGGTCAAAGGTCAAGGTCACAGAAGGCTCAAGTATGCGGTGGCGAAAGCATCCACGTCGACGCAGCGGCGTTGCAGTCCATGTTCTGCTGTGTATATCATGTCATGTTACGAGTGATTGTAGCTCAGTCCCCTTTGATAACAGTGAAATAAATTATGCACTTCCATGAGGGATCTAAACAACAACAAACAAACACAGCTTTGTTCGTCTTTGACATAACGCAATGAGTACACAATAGCACAGTAAGGAGACTGTCATGCAGGACAGCACTAGAAAGTGGATTTATATAGCGCCTTGTCCTTGGTACAAACAGAGCGCTCAGACATGGATCACACAGTTTTGCCTGCATATTACACCATGCCTGCCTTTACTTCCCAGCCGCAGAGCATCAGCGCCCTTTAAGCATTTGGCTGGTACTCATTTTACCGTCCCACGGAGGGTAGAAGGCTGAGTCGACCTGGGTGGCTGGTTACATACCAAAATAAAGTGCCGCCTCCGGGAGCCGGTCACGGACACGGTCACCCATCCCAGTACTAACCGGGCTCAACGTAGGTCAACCTCGTTGATCGAGACCAACGCGTTACCACTACGCCAAACCACTGGACCCCCATCTAATGCATGGTTCCTTGAACCCACGTGAATCAGCTCCCAAAACGGCATCTCAATCGGTTCAGCCATTTTTGCGCAGCTCACCCGTTTGCCTACAGACAGACACACAGACCACGCTACGTGCGACATGTACATGCAGGCGATGTGGCCTGATAATACTCGAGGTTTGTTTACATTTTACATGTAACGGAAAACAAACTGCCACAAAGAAAACCACTGTACAATACAAGAACTTACGTCAGTGCCTCAGCGGGACTGACATCCACACATGCCAATCCTAAGTCCACACGCCGCGTATCTCTAGCGTGACGTTTACGTCGGCGCGTCTCTACGGTAATGTTTACTTGCGGCCTTGCGGGTGGGCGTGGCTCGTGCGCTGGCCGATACGTCCCATTTTGGGCTTCTGGGGAGCAGAGTTCCCCAAAATGGGAGATTCCCTGCCTTGGACGCCGATGAACCACCGTGCAAAATATAACGCCGCTAGCTTTATCCTCGGAGGAGAAATCCGTAACCGTACAAACACACAAACAAAGATTAACCGATTATCCACATTCGCCTATCGGCTGATGGTGTGGATAATAACACAAGTAACCATTCACGCGGTCTTTGAGCTGTTATACACGCAATATATTGGCAATATATTTAACCACAATGTCGAAACTCAATACAAATCGAAACAAACGAACGCGTACTAGAACATGGGATTTAATTACATATGGTAAATATTTACAAATTAAATTAATGTAAAGCATATTCAAGAGCATCTCGGAAAAACCTACACTCTACTGTGCTGTATGCCCTCTTGTAGTCTGTTCCAAGGGAAAGGAGTATAAAGGGACGACGCTATGGTACAACACGGTTACCACTGTTAATCATTGCCTCAAGATCGAGACGATAACAGGTAAATTTACATGTTGTAATTCTCTGAGAGTGTGGCATGGTAGGTTATTATATATGTAGAGAAGACTAATTGAAAGCTAAATCTCAATTAGATGACCATACCTTTGTCAGTACGAAGTATTTACTTATTTAATATTATGTCTCCTTCACTATGGCAACGCGACGCTGAATATGACGTCACCTACCCTTAATGCTCTGCGGGTTCGCGTTTGGACGTCGATTTTTCCACCGTTTTACGTACGACATAGTTGATTTTTCGCACATCCGAAGTTGTAAATTTAAAGCTCATCGTGTGTGAGCCACGAGTATCTGTTTCAGAATTTCAAAATTGCTTAACTGATCTGGTAAGTGCTTATCGTACAGCGACACTAGCCAGTACAATGCACAACGATCGATCAGCTGATCAGATCGTTGGTTGTGAAATGATGACATTATTTTCGCTAAAATCGTTTAAACGCATTAAGATCAAAAAATGATTTTAAAAACGATGAAGCTGATAGTAGGCCTAATTCCAGCTTCGAAAGCAGCCCAATGAAATTAATAAGCCATAACTCAGAGTATCAGGTGGGACTAATTTGTAGTATGCATATGAACTTGCTATGGGGTCACGCCCAACGGCGGCGCTAAATACAATCCGGTAGGAAAAATTTGCGACTTTTGCCATTTCTTGTACAGTTGTTTGTAAGTACTGAACCACATTTGACCTCATACAAAACGTCGTGTGGTCCCTCGGCAAGAGCCGAGCTCATGTTTCTGGACAGGACACTGTAGTATCGTGCAGATGCTTTATAATTCATAAACCACTAGTGGGCAGTCGGTAGAACGCATGCCTCCGAACGCCACGTTGAATCGGCACACATGGGCGTAGTTTGGTTGAGAGGTTTGGGGGGGCTAGAACATGGCGAGCGCGGGAGCGCGAGCCTATAACGGGGGTCTGGG
>Ga0209780_1004600_pt1 | contig 10668 bp, 11 predicted proteins | sample WorMetexBAHAMAS2_FD_187384 | JGI IMG/M metagenome (GOLD analysis project Ga0209780, IMG submission 187384) | Marine gutless worms symbiont microbial communities from Max Planck institute for Marine Microbiology, Germany - Inanidrilus exumae... | ecosystem: Host-associated > Annelida > Digestive... | reverse complement strand
TTTTTATTATATTTTATGCACGGCCAAAGTTCTGAGCGTATTTGGACCAAATTTGGCATGTGACATTGTTATACCCTCCGGTCATTGGGGGAAGGTTAGCGAGCGCCGCTCGAGCCCGCGGGCTCGCGCTCCGCGCGCTGTCCGTACGCTGATGTAAATCGGCCGATCATGGACATCTGACTAGCGGGGCGCAAAACTAGCTCCGTCCGGAAATTCGAAACAAGCGCGCGGACCGCAAGCGCTACGGATCGAGCTGCGCAAGCGCGAGATATAAGCGCTATAGTATTTTATATAACGTACAGTATGCGTACGCATCGAACACGATTGATGCTGATGACAACGGAACTATGTATAGGTTTAGTGCGTATAGTTACGGTAGAATATGATGTGTGGTGGGGGAGCTTGAAAACGTGCAACAGAAATATCCACTTTTAACTGTCCACACCATCACCTGTTTAAAAACGTCGACATTCTCCGGATCATTTTACGATCAAGTAGACGCACGTACCGGCTATGAACTTGGAGAGCGGTTTTTCCCAAGAGTACATCTTTATGAAACGAATGTTGGCCAGATATTCGTTCATCGTCCGCACCTGAAAAACCGGAAATTTTACACATACAGTTTCTGTTTGTATATAGAAACCACGAGTGAGACGACATCCGAAATAGTTCACGAAATAAATAAAACAGACCGCATGCACGCAAGTATAGTAGAAGGCTACACGTTTACAGTCTCGTGTGTAGGCTATCCACTGACAATAGAGACTGTATCGGCAACCCATAAATTACTGGCAAAAACAACTGGCGACACATAGCCGGCGTAAAGGCAACATCCCTCTCTCTCTGATGTCCGGCCATTAATCGAGAAAGAATGAAGCCAGACCAGTGGTTATGCTCTGTACTTTGACTTTCCTCCACAATGCTTTGACGGCAGTGGCAGGAAACGCATCCGCCCCATAAAAACTTCTGCCATTTATCCCAAAGGTTCGCTTCAAGAACAACCGGAGAAAGAACATCGATGTGAGTACTGTCTAACCGAGACCTGCCCCTGTGGCCGAGTGGTCAGCGCACTTGGCCGCCATGTGCAGTAGAGCGTGGCGCGCTCAGTGGCTGAGGTTTGCGCCTCAGCCCGGGCGCGTCTGCCTACCAAACAATTATTTCTAACAATTCCTATGCACATGATAAACAGGGAGTTAATCCCGGGCATGTAAGAGGGTTCGACGGTGACCTCTATAAAATGTGACCGTTGCTGATGCCTTGATTAGCAGCGCCAAGGTGTCAGCCGCACTGACGCGAGAGCCGAAGCAGACAGTTGTGGCTAAGTCCACTGACTAGGCGCTGAAGAAGTGCCAGTCCGGGCTTAGCCAGACAGTAAACTACGCCTAGAGGTGGCACGCTTAGAAATAGGCCTACCTGACAAGCTGCTCTCGCCTACTGTTCCTTTCTCCACCCTATAGGGTGGCACTTGAACCGCACACACCTATACCAATTCCCCTCCTTTCCCTGGGCTGGCGCATTGGACCGATATAAAGGTCTCAAGCCACGTACGGTTAAACCGTGCAAACCCAAATAATGGCAATCAAAAATGGAAGAGTGAACTTTATGAGAAGTAACAGAAGCTCAGCTGTCGCAGAGAAAAGGCGTCATGCCGAATGCGCTTTGGTATACAGACATCTTTGGCCTAGCAGTATACAACCGCAAGCAAAAACTATCGTCGTGTGCGTCCGTTTATGCATGGTGCAATTTCGCAACAGACAAGTGCCATCAGATAGGCGTTCATGCCGTATAGCCGGCCTGACGCCAACAACTGTAGAAGATGAACTTGGACACCCCAGCGTCGACGTGAATGCTTTCCCCACCTCGACGGCCTGCTGTAACCTTGACCTTTGACCTCCAGAATCTGACCAGATCATCGATAAGGGTTAAAGAATATTCCTTGTAAGTGTCATCGAGATTGCTCAAGCCGTTCATGAGATATCGTGGTAACAAGATCTTCCGGACGAACGAACGAATGAACGAATGAACGAACGCGACGGACGAAGAGCCCGAAAACATAATGTCTTAGCCGACACTGTCGGGTGGCGAACGCAAAAAACTTATCAAGTCCTTCCCGAAACACACGGGTCCATGCGGCGGCGCCGAATCCTACTCAGCCAGACACCAGCGTATGTTACGAGACAGATACGCAGCTATTGCATCGCGCGATGGTGTGCTCGTTTATGCCCTAGCTTTCGCTGTTATCCATTGTGCCTACCCACGAAGAGATGGCCAGGCTGGGTTGGCCTGGGTGACTGGTTACACATAAACAGCAAGATGGTTTGCCCGCCCGAAGACGGTCACCAATTCCAGTACCTATATACCGGACCCGACTTAAGCCCCGTCCACACCAGCATACAATGTCGAAGCAACACTGTCGAAGTGACATTGTTGAGTGCTTACGGGGTGAATGCCTGGTGTTACTGATTGGAGCGGTGTTGTGTTTGCTAGCTGCAGTTGCGGGTCCACTATTGTCCGTTAGCGCGTGCAATGGATGGCCGCATTTGCGCTGCAGCACCACTGGCTCTTGCCGATCAACTGCCACTTCCGAGATTGTAAAGTGCGACGGGACAGGTTGTTTACCGTGTAGGCCTAAGTAGCGTAAGCTCTGCCGGGTTACTTTATTACATTTTCAGTGTTTTATAATATTCAACCTTATTCATCATTTCTGGTAGAGAGAAAAAACTGCTTTTGCCGCACTCTAAGTTTTGCCGTTTTTGGCAACGATGTCGAACGAGTTTTTCGTGAAATTACATCGAACATTTGCTTTGACTTTGTTGAAAGAAGAACAACATTTCACGAAAAACTCGTTCGACTTTGTTGCCAAAAAACGGCAACAATGTAGAAGCAACGTTCGACTTTGTCAAAGGAACATTCGACTTTGTGTAAAGAATCGTTCGACTTTGTAGCATTCGACAATGATGCTTCGACATTGTCGCTTCGACATGTTGCTTCGACATTGTTACTGGTGCGGACGGGGCCTTTGCAGCAACTTCGTTGATCGAGATCGATACGATACCAACAAGCACGTCGGTCCTCCTTATTGTCGGGCCGATATGTACGCTGGCCGCGTCGCATGCTGCCCTCTGATAATCCACAGTGAGTATGCCGTCGGGACAGACAGACGGACGCCAGACCGTTACATCACGATTTCCGCTAGACGCAGTCAGCGTAATATATCCAAACCGCCATACAGGAGACGTAGAATAAAAATTACAACAACGATAGACAACAGACAAGTAGAAGGAATGGAGATAACAAACTCGTTGATCGGTGATGATGATGGCTTTAGCGCGGAATTTCATAAATAGTTTCCCGGCAAGCACCTAAACGCACACACAAACACCATAGTGCACCGTGTTCTGTTGACACACCCCTGCAGCTGATAGGTGACTGATTATTAAACCGTCCGCTGTAGGTCAGCCAACTAGGCCAACTCAGCCTTTTATCCTTTCGAGGTCGATAAATGCGTAGTAAGCTGTAATCGGATGTGTGCTACCTTGCTCGGGTGGCGGCATCCGGTGAATACTTACGGGATGTGTTGTGTTTGCTAGCTGCAGTCGCGGGTTCATTATTGTCCGTTACCGCGTGCAATGGATGGCCGCATTTGCGCTGCAGCACCATTGGCTCTTGCCGATCAACTGCCACTTCCGAGATTGTAAAGTGCGGCTAGACAGGTTGTTTACCACGTAGGCCTAAGTAGCGCTATAGAAGAATCTGACCTTTACCTTTTAGGTAAAGTGTGTATATGAAGTGTGTCTCAAACGTCCGCCCGTCCGTCCGTCCGTCCACAAAAAAGTTTCTTCGATTTCTATGACATTTGGTATGTGGGTGGAGGTCGACGAGTGATGCATGACGGTATGCAATATGATCAGGATCCAAGGTCAAGGTCACGAGCCCTTCAAAGTCGGCAATTTGGCCATTTTCACAGGCTATCTCCTCCCCCATTTATAATGGGGACTGGCAAATGACCACGGATTCTTAAATTACGGGACAATACCTAAAGTTTATCGGGGCCGGATTTTTTATTTTCGTCCTAGTTGCATGCACGCTTAAGTAAGAGAAACTGAGCGAAATAATCACTACAAGCAATCAGATGGTCAAATTCGCATACATTTTATCATTTTAAAAATATACTGACAAACCAAACACGCTACTGAACGAGCACGCCCATTGAAGTAAGCATTCTATAAATAGAATACGATCAACGTGGGCTGCAAGTAGGGGGCCTACGTAAGACAATTTTTACGAACTGACACGTACAAATATCGCAGAACTTGCGTACGACAGAAATTTTTGCGTACGTATGCACGTAATAGTGAGCACGCCTAGCATGCGTACCTGAACAGGCAGCGTCAGCAGCAGGATAACCAATCCAATCAGTGCCCAAGCACCGATCAGACAGATGGCGTACGCCGTGGCGCCGACTAACAGCAGCGGGCTGGAGATAAGCACCGGTAGCGAACTTGCTCCCTCTACCAACCGCTCACCGTCGTTCGAATAGAGATTCAGCACCTACACGTTACATTATCGCCGTCGGCAAAACGACCATTCAGTTCATGCACCACGAAAAAAACACGAAACTAATCATGACAACATTGGTGGTAATGCTCATCGATATCAACCTCAATGAGAATAGGGGAACGCGTAGATGTACATTACATGAGGGTACATACCCTGCTGTCTGCCTCCCTCCTTTTCCTGTTCTTTCTTTCTTATCAGACCATCCTTTCGCCTGCCCCTCCCTTGAAACCAAGTTATACAGCCCTGGAAGCGCTGTAATCTTCCCAAGCGGCAACTGGGTAAACCTGGCCCGCCAAAATGTTCCTTGTTCACTGTTAGTCCTGAAAATGTTGTTCTTGGCGTAGAGTCTGCACGGGCCGATAATTCCAGTCCCGGCCCGGCCCACCGTTTCGTCGGCCCGGCCTGTTGCGGCCCGTTGTAATCAAAGCCCGGCTCGGCCCAACTCGGCCCGGCCGAGAAGCCACGGAAGGGACGCGTCCCTATGTTTCACAAGCGAATCAGTGATGTTCACACGGACTCCAAGCCCCCATGACGATAACGAAGCGTGAGAGCTTTCTCGTTAATCGTGTTACTCTTTATCAGCGATTTACATGCAGGCGTAAGTTAATTCTGCATACTGTCGGATCATCCACAGACGTCTGGATTCTGAATCATAAAAAAGAACCACGTTATCAAGCCAGTGCAGAAGCAGATGCTATATGCAAACAATGGCAAGTGCGCGCCCCATATAGCATCAAGTTGCCCGAAATTTTCCAAAAGTATCCCGCATTAGGCCTATATAAGGATGTAATGGTCCAATGGCCTCAGCCAGTCAGCCTGCAGAAATTTTACACCAATATTTTAAACTCTATCCGAGGCGGACCCCGTCAGAGTCCTTTCATGTCTCTCGTGTTTGCAAAAGTCTGTTCGCTGTGGATGACCCAATACGAGCAACTGACTTGACACAGAGTCAACTCATTACTCATCGTCATACTTTCGCGACTGTCTCGTCTCGAAGCAGCGTCGTCTGGAGAATTTTTCTGTACAGGAGGCAGAGCACGCCCGCTCTCAGCCTTGCGCCTGCATCAACACACAATCAACACTCGCTAACATTACACATTATATGGGGAGGGGGAAAGCTGCTCTGGATGGACGGAAAGGTCGCAGCCAAGAACATATTTCTTCAATCACTAACAGCTTAAAAATGATTTTGTATGTATGGTCTAATTCAAACATTGCATACGTTCTTGTCGCTGACTGATGTGTTTCTCTTATACGACTGGCCATTTTGCATGTGCGTATTCTGCAAGAAAACGTATTATTTTCCACTTAATAATTGGCTCACTTTTCAGCGACCACATGTTGTCTTTTACGCCGTACGGGATTATGTCAAGTATTTACAAGCAAATGGATGCAAGTTCGTCCTGATGTTAAGTTTATAGTATTAACTGAATGCAGTACACAACTAGAAGGGCCCATTAGAGCGCATATCTTCCCCACCGACCTTGACTTTTGACCTTGACCTTCCAATATTTATTGACCTCGTCCCATGTGGCTAAGTGTATGACTGACCAAGTTTGGGGACAATCAGATCGAATTGCCGCCAGGAATATGTTCACAAACATGCCTATAAATATACCTATATATCTGCCTACATACTGAAGCCAACGAAAACAAACTCCCATTACCTTCGGTGGGGGAGGTAATTATTCAGCCCAGTGGTGTCAAACATCTTTAGTTAGTTAAACCTTTAACACCAAATTTCGATTTCCATAATAAGTCTCACTGCAGGCAATCTCGCGTTTTCAGTCAACCATCAGAAGTCTTTTCAGGACTATCGATGAGCATCTGATGGCAGCATTGATAATTTCAGGCATTTGCTGAAGACGTTTCTATATTTCTGTTTAAAAGCTATCAACGCATTATATATGGCGACGACGCGCTACTTATATTGACATTACACGACATTGCAAATGGAGAAACTAGTAAGAAGCCGGCACTCACAAGAGTGCAAAGACGCATGCCGGCACTGTTTTTGTGACATTGTGACCTTTGACTTTCACCTTTTGACCCCAAAATAAATGGGTGTCAGAGACCAGACCCATCGTGGAAGATTTCTGTGTCCCTTTTTGTGATGCTAGCTGCATCGGTTTTTCAAATATCGTGTGGATAAACAGACGGACACACGGCGACGCTACCCCCGCGAGTGCCGTCGGCATAGGTAATAAAGTTGTGCACGATGGAACATACCTGTGACATTCGCAATTGTGGTCCCTGCGACAAAAGAAGCTGCCTCCAGAATAATGATGAGGTAAAAACAGAAGATGAACATTAGACCTTTCCATACGACAGCATCCTTGTCTGTTGTTGATGTCAGTACCATCATCAGAAAGTACCCCTGCCAAGTTACGACAGAATAACGGTCAAGTTGAGTATAATTGCACCTAACAATTAATTGTATAGCCATGCTTTTGGGGGCCCAGTTTTTACCACAAAACTCTATACGGCGGAGCGATAAACGGTATGGCCCTGCAAAGCGTTTACCGCCCATGCGTCTATGACTGCCAGTCTAGTCAATCACAAGCTGTTGTGTTATCAAAATGGCTATACGTTTCACCACGCAAACAGACCCGGGCATTTACCCTCCACGGGCTGGGGCCAAAAACGCTTTTCTGGGGGCCGACTTTAAACTTTGATCAAACGTATCTCTGCAACGGAACATGACATCAACAATCGGAAGGAAACATGTCAATCAACATTGACTCTCCTATACATGCCCCTAAATTTGGTGAACTTTGGCCCAGAAACGGCTGAGAATGGTTGGAGAGTTTTTGCCAACCCCCTACATTTTCGCATTGGGAGACACTGCCAGCCTTACCGCATGGACGTCATATAACAGACAGCAGGCAAACTTTGGCACGTGTTATGTAGTGGCATGAGCTTACAGTCTCGAACAACAGAATGCCGGGCGGGCTCACGGTGGGCTTTGCCATGCATCTAGTTTTAACATGATATCAGCGTGTGACGGGTTCAAGCACGGCAGTTCAGTCACCTGCAGTGAAACAGACAAAATGAAGTACTGTAGCTTTTATTCGGCTCGGGCGATCCAAGGAAAACCGGGTGACAGCGATGGGCTTGAGCAGTATTGAGGTCAAGGCCAGGTCTCCTGGAGGCCAAGTCCATAGCCAAGGCCACGGAATTTTGGTCGAATTCGAGGACAGTTATCGAAGACCCCAATCCTGCTTCACGCGGCACGTGTAGTGGACTACAAACGCTTGCTGGCGACAGCGTCTCGTATAGACGTCGGCCACTGTGAACGCAGTGTGTGTCGGCCGGTTCGTAAATCACGGCCGTACGTAACTCGGTAAGTCGGTCAATGATACTGGCGGTTACTATACGCCACGCCGTGACGTTGTCCGTGCATTGAACGAAACCGCCGGCCACGCGTGCCGGAGCATGCATGCACATTGCACAACCTCGCAGGCATTTGTTTGCACGCCAGCCCGCCACCTCCACAGGTCTACCGTCGATGTGAAGCGAACCCTGGACATGAACGCTGAAATTCTAGGACTGGACATTGACGGACTATGCATGTACATAGGCCTACACTGATTGACGGATCTTGCCCGCTACAAGCTGAGCAACGCTGGCCTGTAAGCAACACAAGCCTACACTCTCGCACCAGTATTAGTACCATATGCGTAATTTTAGGGGCAGGGGGTCCGGACTCCCCACTTTTTTGGAGTGGGAGGACGGATACTCACTTTATAAGTACACCAAGTCAGAAATTTTGCTTGGTCCCCCATTTTTCAGACCAAAGTTACGCCACTGATCAGTACATCAAATGAGTATAATGTTTTTGACAGCACTATGAAATTACCAACTGCACAACTTTTGTTTGACTGTCTTGCACTGCGAAATTTCTTAGGCTGTCACAGCATGCAATCAACGTTTGCAAGCGCCAATATAGATTACTTCAGTATCGTATAAAGAACGTTGAAAGTGCACGAGTAATTTCAGAACGGCACAAGAACACTATGCAGACAGTCCAACTCCCGAAGACGCAGAAGACTGGTTTAAAATTGTCTATACGGCAAATTAAAGTTACCACAGTGTATGTAGGTCTACAAGCAATGCACACGAAATGCGACATAACTCTTGTTCCAATGTTGCACACATACGAGCAGCATAACACAAGCTTCGTCCATCATTGTCTGCAGTCCAGTATTTATAGGCCTAGTCAACCGCCCTGAATTGCTGTCCATGTATCGTTGATGTCTAACATAGGGTTCTCTCTCTTCTATCAACCATACCACTTAATATCACTTTATTGTCGTACATCTGGATTATTATAGGCTCGAAGAGCCCATGTTGGAAATACGTGACGGGGCAAAACGGTCTTCACGCGTTCGGTGATAACTCCGCCGAAAGTGAACCGATTTGGATGAAATCTGGAGCAGCGTGAGCCAAATGTGGGGCTGGCCCAGGCAGATTTTGGGCATGATCCGCGCAGTAGCGACAGTTTGAGAGGGATCGTTTTTCCAAAACAAACGCAAAAAATTGCTCACAAAATTTCCAGGTCTTGCGACATCAGGCCGTCATAACTCCGCAATGATTACAGATCGCCGGAAATTCACTTCCAAATGGTTCCTCTACGGGATGTCTAGTTTCTATTTTACCGTTAGAATCAATTCAAAGTCTTTTTCCAGGTGTACGTTCCGTACAAGAAAGGTACCTACCCAATTTTTTTCGGCAACGTCCGATGTCCAATATTGCATATTAAAAATAATAGTACGCCGCAGTGCTGGTGCGGCCGAGCGAGCGATATATTGAAGAAAAGCAGGCTAAATTGGAAACTGAAAATACGTAACACGGCAGATAACGCTAGCATCACTCAGTCGCAGGCACGTGACACTAGGTATCGTCGAATGCAGGAACTATACAGCTTGTGCGTCAGTAAAAAAGTAAACAATCGTGTCACCTGTCCAGTACGCCGGTGGGAAACGCTCTCTTCGAGCCTATATTGCAGTGTGTCTCTAGTTTTTGACATGTTAATACATTAGAACAATTTATTTTCTCATTTGTTGTTTATAATTGTTTGCTTTGACGTTAATAAACTACTACTACTACTACTACTACTACTAAGACCGTGCGGGCGCCAATGATACTTACGACAGAGAAGATGATCAAAGCGGCGGACAGGATCATGACGACGACGCCGACGACGAGTCGAGACCGCATGAAGCGGAGAATTACACGCGACATGGACGCGTTCTCCAGCCCGACCTGGCATACTTCCTCTCTCCACAATCTCTCGACCCTGTTCACCCACTAGACAACTCAGCAACTCAGTCAAATAAAACGTATACCCACTGTGTCGAAATTGATTGAGTTAAGGTTTTAGTTTACGTCCCACTCGACACAAAATAGGTCATTCCGGAGACGTTCTTCCGAGCCAATCTCTTGGCTTAGTGCTGAAAAACGAAATCAAACACAACAAAAGCAAACACGCATCCGTAACAAAATATACTGCATGCCGTGCGCTAGATTAAGCTGCCCATCTCGTCACAGCTTTTGAGCGCACGTTAATCTACCGTATCGTATATACTACCGTACAGCATAAAATTAACAGAAAAAACTAAAGCCATGTTTGGTCGCCTCCTAATCCTATACGACCTCCGGCCTGAAAATGGAACAGGCCTATTCTGGAAGCAGTAGATAAGCCAGGAAGTAAACGAGTAAAGAAATAAACAAGATGGCTGTATTGTGTGGAATGTCCACAATACAGTATTCGGCTCGAAGCGCTCGGCTATCTGTGCGACTGTGTGAGTGGGCGTGGCCAAAGATAATAATGAATAATTTAATTAACACAAACTGCACTTGACCCAGTCCCCTCTCCAAATGTGACAGCCCACCTACCAATGGCCAGGCAACAAACTGCTATACGGTTGACCATTGAAGGACTCATGAGCAGAATACGTCTTTAAAGTCGGGGTATAGCGATTTTTTTCTTTTTGTTGTTTTAAAATAAACTATTAAAAATGGTTAATGGTGTGATTTGAATACTTTTATGTGAAACATAACTACAGAAAAAAATTATTCTTCTCTCTGTAATGAACAGAATTTACG